>Ga0181520_10002150_pt1 | contig 37481 bp, 40 predicted proteins | sample PEATcosm2014_Bin_29_FD_132451 | JGI IMG/M metagenome (GOLD analysis project Ga0181520, IMG submission 132451) | Peatland microbial communities from MTU Mesocosm Facility, Houghton, MI, USA - PEATcosm2014_Bin02_30_metaG | ecosystem: Environmental > Terrestrial > Soil > Wetlands > Peat | place... | reverse complement strand
CTTTACAAAATCTTCAGAAACATCAGATCCATGATATTCCTGGGGGAGGTGGCGCCCATCCTCGAGCTTGGCGTTATAGAGATCACCCCTAACGATGCTGCCAGACATGGGATCTTGGGAAACATGGCCAGTACCGTGGCCAAATACGGCCTCAGTATACGTCAGGCGGTCTCGGATGATCCTTACTTCGTGGAGAGCCCCAAGCTTACCATAATCACCGATGGGAAGATCCCGGGGGATCTGGTCAAAGTGCTCATGGAGGTAGAGGGAGTAAAGCGAGTTACGGTGTATTGATTACTTAATTACTTAGTTGCGGCGTACTGCTTAATCACTTATTACTTGATGGCAGAGGGCGCACCAAAGGATGAGCGCCTTGATCTGAAGTTTTGCCCGCCTGGTTGGTGATCCTTATGCATCCTGCCCTCCCGCTCTCTGAGAGGGCAAAGCCCATCTTTATCAAGACCTCTTTTGACCTGCCCCAGCCATGGATGAGGACCTCGGCGAGGTCCTCTGGCACGTCTATATCACAGCCGGTAAAGTAAGAGGCGTATATTCCTGCGCTCAGACCTGCCCTGCGACAGAAATCGATGTGTTTAGGAAAGCTCAGGCCCTGGTAACAGGTCCTGAACCTCGGGTCCCTGATAAGTATCAGATTGGTCCCTCCACCCTTGCCGGGAGATAGGACGACATCTCCTTCCATCCCTAGGACACCTCTGATCTCCTCCGGGCACAGGAGCGCCAGGTCCGACATGGCTATAAGCACATCTGATGGCCAGCCCATATCCGCCCATTCTTCTAGGAAAGAGTTGATGGCCTCATTGAGCTCCAGGCCAGACTCCCTCACATCAGCCCTTATGCCCTGCCTTCTGAGGCTCGTGTTGCCCGGCTTGAAGAGAATGGTGGCTCCGCCGACACACGCAGAAGAGACGGCATCCAGGACGTCTTTTAACATGGAGATGGCTAAAAAAGCCCTTTCTTCAGGGGATAGAATAGGAGAAAGCCTGCTTTTTGCACCATCCAGCTTGAAAGGTACGAGTATTCTGACGGGCTGCACGCGACCGTTTCTTGGAGGGATGAGATAAAACGTTAACCCTTGAGGTGGCGCCTTATGACGTCCAGCTCCTTTGGCATGAAGAGGTGATCTCCGGAGCGGGGGTACTTGAGGCCTCTGAAGACCACTGCGGGGGTCCCGTCTCCTGCCTCGCCCATGAGGAGGTTGGCGGCACTTGCGATCTCATCGGCAACCGCTTCTAGAGTTATCTCCAGCTTCTTTCCGTGGATGTCGGCCTCGCCTCGCCAGTCGCGCAGGGTCCCAATGCCCGCCCAGCCCACGGCCACCGCGGCCACGCCGCATCTGAAAGGCCTGCCACATGTATCGGTGATGATGACTGCTACATCTTTTCCGTCTTTTCCCAAGGCCGTTCTTATGGCCTCGGCGCTGGCCTGAGGATCTTTGGGGAGAAGGAGAATCATCTCCGGGCCCACGTTGGACTGATCAATACCTGCATTTACGCCTATGTGGCCGAACCTGGTTACCACCAATAGAAATGGCTTTTCCAGAAGAACTTCCTCTGATTCATCCAGCACCGCCTGAACGAACCTCGGATCCTTATTTATGGAGGCAGCAATCTCTTCTGCTCTCTTAGTGGGACGGTAATCTTTCAGGTATCCGAACCTTCCCTCGGCCTTGGCCACTATAGTGCTGGCGATGCAAAGGACATCTCCATCTTTAAAATCGAAGAGGAATCTGAGGATGGAAGCCAGGTCATCCCTCTCACCAATGACCGGCACACCCCTGATCACGAAGCCTTCCATATCAGGCATATAGAACCACTATCACTCTGGCTGGCACTGGCCTTCTACGGATTTGGCGCCTATGTAATACAACCTGGCCTGGACCAGGAGATCCAGGAGGTAAGAGTAGTTCTCAGCCACCACCGTCGCTCTATCCCCGTCCTCCTTGGACCAGGCCAGGGCGCCGTAGGAATCGGCAAAGCGCTTCCAGAAACCTCTAGGGTAGAACCCCAGGCGGTATTTGGGAGGTGCTGTCCCCTCATCAGTGAAGGTAAGGGTAATCTTCTCGTCCATCAGGACCTGCTCACCCTCTCCACGACCTCGGCAAAGGCCAGGGTTCCCGAGATCTTTTTAATTTTGGCCTTGACGACATCGCCCTTGATCGTGCTCGGTATAAAGACCAGGAACTTGTCCACCTTGGCTATGCCGTCGCCCTTGTTGCCCACGGACTCAATTCTGAGCTCGTAGGTCTCTCCCTCTTCCAGGACATCCTTCTGTATGGTTGCGGTCGTCTTTCTCTTCTTCACGGGCCTGTGGGCTCCGCATGCGTCGCACTTGAGCATGAGGACCCTCTCGTTCTTGATAAGGTGAGTATCAGGAAGGCGACACTCGGTGCAGACAACGTACTCTTCGAAGTAGGACTCGATCTGCTTGTTTATGGCTGCCTCAGAGAACTTGCCCTGAAAGATGCCACGATGGCCTTCTATCTTCCCTGCAGTTCCTAGCTCCTGAAGCAGGTACTTCATGAGGTGCTCAGGGTCCCTGTTGAAGGCATCGGCTATGGCCCCGAAGTTCTCCAGGACGGTGGCCTTGCCCTCGTAGAAGACCTTGGGGGTAGGGATGACGAATCTCTCCTTGGGCCCTTTAGTCGAAGGCATGCTTTTCATGGCCCTATCCAGGCCTGATAGGTAATCCTCCATTCTCACGCCCCGGACTCATCTATGATCTGTATGGGAGTCGGGAGCTTGTGGCCTGCTCTGCGCAGAGCGATCTTGGCTTCTTCTACGAACTCGGTTGGGACACCCAAGGTGAAGATCTTCTGTCCTGAATCCACCTGGGCTGCGGTGCCTACCGCCTTGCCAAAAGCCATGCGCATGCCGCTGGAGACACGGTCTGCGCCTGCGCCGGTGGCCTGCTTGTTCTCCCTTATGACATGATGGGGATAGACTCTGAGCTTGAGATTAAAGTTGGTCCTTCCTGCTACCTTGAGAAGGTAACGATTTGCTGCAACCCTTGCCGCCTCAAGAGCTATGTGCCTTATCTGGCAGGGCTCCCTGGCGACCAGAGTCAGAGTAACTGGAAAGGTCGCCTGAAGGTTACCCATATCATAATGTACTACTTTGCTTCCAGGAACGCCGCCCATGTACTCCCTGCGGGTGTAAGGGCGCTCGATCCTCCTATACATACTTCCCGGTTTTCGTGCCGTATTAAATTCCTCCAGGTACAGAGTAACTCAGATGGCCCGCCTGGTTTATAAGTCTTACACCTGTTTGGGGTCCATCAGGTCGTTATGGGGGTCGAGGCTGAGATCTCCCCTGCCAGAGGAGCCTCCATAAGCCTTCTTACCTCCTCCTTGCTCGAGGCGTTCGCCAAGACCCACATGAGCTTGACCACGGCGACCTCGGGGAGCATATCCCCGCCCTCCAGGGCCCCAGCCTCCAACATATATCTTCCAGTATCGTAGACCCTATCGCAGATCCTGCCCCTGAGGCACTGGGAGGTTATAATCACTGGAATGTCTTTCTCGGTGGCCTTTCTTATGGAGTCTATCCAGTTGGAGGCCACGTGACCCAGGCCCGTGCCCTCTATCACTATCCCCTTGTAGTCGGCATTTATATAGTAATCAAGGACCTCAGGGGAGGCTCCCGGAGAGTACTTCACTATGGCACACTTGGGCTCCATCTTATCCCTGACCTCCAGATCGACCTCGCCCCTGCGGCGGTAGGGTATGTTGGCCTCGATCTTCCTGCTCAGGTAATCCACGCGACCGATGGTGGGCCAGTTGATGGACCAGAAGGCGTCTCTCCTGGAGGTATGCATCTTCCTGACCCTGGTGCCCCTGTGAATGGAGCAGTAATTGTCGCTGGTTGTGCCGTGCATCACCACCACCACCTCAGCTATATCGCTGGTAGCAACAGTGGCGGCACAGATGGCATTCATGGAGGCATCGCTGCTGGGCCGGTCCGAGGACCTCTGAGAGCCCACTAGGATCACAGGCACCGAGGTCTTGAGGATGAAGGAAAGCGCGGCTGCCGTGTACATCATGGTATCGGTGCCGTGAGTGATGATGACGCCCTGGGCCCCGTTCCTTATCTCCTCGGCTACGGCGTTGGCCAGGGCGATCCAGTACTCGGCCCTCATGTTCTCGGATAGAATGGTATAGATGACCCTGGCGTTGTAGTTGGCGATCTCCTCCAGCTCGGGGATGGCGGCTATGATCTCCTCTGCCGAGAACTGGCTGGTGACGGCGCCCGTCCTATAGTCCACCTTGCTGGCTATAGTGCCACCCGTGGAGAGTATAGATACCAGAGGTAGCCCTTCCCTGCTCTTCAGGGGCTTTACAGGGGGCTTGGTCTCCGTTCCCTTCCCTACTAAGGCTACCTTGGACTCGGAAAGCTTGAGCCCTATATTGTACCCGTTGTCCAGCTTCAGCACCACGTAACCCTCCCGCCGGGACGGCATGAGGATTCCCTCATAGGTAACCCCCTCCCTCACGGCAGAGACTCGGTCTCCCAGGTCCAGCATCTCAACCATCGGCTGAGGGATTTGTCCGGCAAACCTAAAAACGTTGCCATTAGCCCGACATTTTCTTTGAATCAGCATCAATCTTTAATAATCAAAAGTGAAAGTCAAGGGCCTGGTAAAGCATTAGGTAGAATGAGGCAGAGCATGATTTACTTCGTTACCAGCAATAAGGGCAAGTTTGCCGAAGCCAGGGAGGTCTTTGTGGACCTGGTGCAGAAGAACATAGGCTATCCAGAGCTTCAGGCCGACACCCTGGAAGAGGTGGTGGCCTTCGGCCTGGTGGATGTGACCGCAAGGCTAAAAGGCCCAGTGATAATCGAGGACGCCGGGCTCTTCATCGAAGGCCTCAAGGGCTTTCCAGGCGTCTATTCGGCCTACGTGCAAAAGACCCTGGGAAATCCGAGCATACTGAAGCTCATGGAAGGCGTTGAAGATAGGAGGGCTTACTTCGCCTCCGTCGTAGGCTACGCCGAGCCAGGGATGGAGCCCGTCACCTTCAGGGGCGAGGTATTGGGAACTATAGGCTTTGAGGCCAGGGGAACCATGGGCTTTGGCTACGATCCCATTTTCTACCTGGGTGATAATAGCCTGGCCCAGATTGGAATTGAGGAGAAGAACAAGATATCTCACCGCGGACAGTCTATGAGGGCTTTGAAGGAATGGCTTGATTACAGGCATTCCTGAGCAGATCTCCACCACATAAGCCCTTTCTAACAAAACCAAGGTGACAGACAAATGTATGTGTATAAATGTAGTAAAAGGAATCACTGATCCAGGTCTTCCCTTCTACATGAATGGGACTACCCGATTCCAGGCTATGGTTTCGTTAGACGCGCAATACATGCAATAAAGTAGGGTAAGATTCCGTTGCTCAGATCCCCCTTCGCATCAAAGATAGCATAATTGGCCTAACCCACATCGCGGGTCCCAGGAAAAACATGGTTCCTCTGCATACAGTAAAGGCTTTAGAGAAAATTGCCATGCAGCTTGGAACGGCCATAGTTAGAATGAAGGCACAGCAAGCCCTTCGTGAGAGTGAAAGAGAGCTTCATAAAGCTAAGGATGATCTGAAGCTAAAGGTTCTGGAAAGGACATCCTGGCTTCAGGAGGTTAATGAGGCTCTACCGGAGGAGATGGCGAAGCACAGGGAGACGGAGGCAGAACTCCTCAAAGCCAGGGAGGCTGCAGTCGAGGCCAAAGCAGCCTTCCTGGCCAGCATGAGCCACGAGATAAGGACCCCATGAATCCCATCATCGGCATGATCAGCACCCTGGAGGAGACGGATCTAAATACCGAGCAAAAAGAGTGCATCGAGACCATAAGAAACAGCGACCAAGCCCCCCGTCATAAACGATATACTAGACCTATCCAGGATAGAACGTGGAAAGGCCTAGCTGGAATGTCAGCCGTTCAGATTGATGACCTGCATAGAGGAGGCCATAGATCTTGTCGCATCCTCAGCCGGTACTAAAGGATCTGACTATATCCTACTGATCAGAAGGCTTCGTGCCTGAGAATGTGGTAGGGGATGCATCGAGGATACGCTAGGTCCTGGTCAACCTCCCGAGCAATGCCGTCAAATTTACTGATAAAGGTGAGGTAGAAGTCTTAGTCCAGGCAGCCGGAGGAGCGAGTGGCGACAAGGATACTGGTAGCTGCTGTGAGATATAATTCTCTGTAAGGGACACAGGCATAGGCATATCCGAAAAAGCCCTGCGTAATCTGTTCCACCCCTTTTCCCAGGCTGATGCCTCCATCTCCAGGAGGCATGGTGGCATGGGCCTGGCCATAAGCAAGCGCCTGGTGGAGATCATGGGCGGAAGGATTTGGACTGAGAGGAGGCCGGGCCTGGGCAGCACATCCTATTTCACTTTAGTGATGAATGGTACCTCCACCATACCTGACAAAGACCTTAAAGCAAGGCCTGAGTTCTCAATCGAATTTAAAACAGACAAGGACCTGCGCGTCCTTTCAGCTGAGGACAATTTAGTCAACCAGAGGATTGCCCATCTCATGCTCAAAGAGCTAGGGCTACAAGGCTGATGCTGTGACAGAGGGAATAGAGGTTCTCCAGGCCCTTGAACGGCAGCCCTATGACCTTGTCCTCATGGACGTTCAGATGCCTGAGATAGGATGGTCTTACAGCTACCAAAGAGATACGCAGGCGTTGGCCTCTGGGTCCTAAGATCATAGCCATCACTGCCCATGCCCAGGAAGGCGACAGATAGGTTTCTAGAGGAGGGCATGGACGGGCACATAAGCAAGCCGGCGCAGGAGGGAGAGCTGGGGGAGGTTCTCACGATGTGCGTCGTGGGGGCCCAGCAGCACGCGGGTAAAGAAACCTGCAGCTTGTAGCCGCTTTTCTAGAAAGCAATACTAAAACAGAAATCAAGTTAATCCTTTATGCCTTTAATAAGCTCTCCAATACTATCGTTGCCTAGAAAGATTGCCCCTAGAAACGTGATACTTTACCATGATTATTTCAAAATTAGAAACATCTATAGAAATGGGCGTCGCGGCTCCAAAAGCCCGCTCCAAGTAACACAACACCCTGAATCAAACCAAGGATGCGCTGTATAATATAGGTCATCGGTCAATCTTCGCTAAAGGGATACCAAAATGACCGATTTCCCCAACATCGAGGTGATCTGAGGGTGTGATCTTCATCGTAGAACGAGGTCCGCCCATCGAGCTGCCTTCTTCTGTACACTTATGCCCATTTCCGTGCATGGATTGGGCCTTATCTGTAGCTTTTGAACGAAATCTAAAAAAGACGGGAGAAGAAACGAGAGAAGGCATGAAGGGTCCAGCCCCAGAATCTAAGGAATCTATCGAGAGATCTTCAGGATTGATATTGTGGTAACCATGGAATTCTCAGTCGTTGTACCGGCGCTGAATGAGGAGAGCTACATAGAGGAATGCCTGAAATCGATCTCTAAGCAGACCCTTCCCAGAGAGAGCTACGAGATCATAGTCTCCGATGGGGCAAGCAGGGATAGGACCGCTGAGATCGCCAGGAAATATGCCGACAAGGTAATCATCTCTGAGCGACGGGGAATTTGGTGGGGAAGGAACCTGGGAGCAAAAGCCGCTAAGGGCAAGTATCTGGCGTTCATCGATGCCGATACTAGGATCAAGGAGAACTACCTTGAGACGGTCCAAAAGCATTTGGATAGAGGGGCCGTCGGGCTGACCGCGGCCTACGATGTAGATGGCAGCTGCTTAAAGACCAGGATCCTGGGGTGCATGAGCTGCTACTGCTGGTGGCTCAGCTCCAAGGTGGGTAGCACCCGGCTGATAGGCATAAACCTCTGCGTGCCCAGGGAGGTTTTCTTAAAAGTTGGTGGCTTCAAGAACTACGCCCTGGAGGACGCCGTCTTGGATAGGGAGCTCAGGAAGGAAGGGGAGACGTATTTTCTGATAAAGAAGCTGGCTGTGACGTCTCCAAGAAGGCTCAAAGCCTATGGTGCAGCCGGCCTTTGCAGGTATTACCTCGAGCTTGGGCTGGTGGACAGCGGAAGAATAAAGCGCCCGTATATAAAGAAGTACATAAAGCATCAGAGGTATTCTCCTATACGTTGAGCCCCCATCTCAAAGAATGGAGGGAGATCTCCTCCCACTTATTCGTTCCTCCTTCTTTACCCAGATTTCTTTTCCATCCTGAGACGAAAGCCATAGCTATTCAACTGTTGAGTGAGTTATCCCTTCGTTTGCTGAAAGAAATATCTTCAGGGCAATTTATCCTGGGGAAGGCTCGGCCTTCAGCTTCACCATAGCGCTTCAGCCTTACGATCTGGTCTTCAGGGGCCAGAAGATAAGAATCTCAGGGGAGATCTCTCCATCCAAGGTAGCTGAGCCTTGAGGGATCGTCCCACCGAATTTTTTAAAAGCAAATTTCATTGGGTCCTCTGCATTCCGTAAAGGGATATTACTCTCTCTAAAGTATCTGCCTCCTCAGGAGATTTATCTGCCCTTACCGCCATCAGCTTTGGGAACCTGAGAGCATAGCCCGATGATGAGCCCCTCGAAGAGCTTGGTCAAATCGGCCAGATCCTTATCAGTCTGTCCTGTGGACACTCGTCCCACCTCCAGGAACTGACCGGTCTCCAGATCCCAGCAGGCCAATCGATATTAGGAAAGAAAACTTGCCCTCCGTCCCTCGACCCAGGTCGCTCCCACCACCAGGTCCAGGGTCTCTACTTACCGAAGACCAGGCTTACGATGCCCGACACCAGCCCCCTCTTCTGGGGATACCACCTCTGAACCACGGTTAGGGCCGGGAGGTAGACGAAACTGGAGAACATGCCTGTCAGAAAGGCCCGGGCGTATATCCAGGTCAGGCTAGGGGCCAGACCGGCGACGATGACGCTTAAGCTGCATCCGATAGTGCCTAGGGCAATCATTGTCCTGGTGCCGTAGAGTTCCTGCCACCTTCCAACCAGGAACATGAAGATGCCAACAGCTGAGAGCATGAAGAAAAGAATATTTCCAGCGGCCCCCTTTCCAACGCTGAACATCTCCTGCCAGACGGGGGACATCACCCCCGGAAAACCGAAGTTGAGGGCCCCTGGCCAGGAGATGGCTATGCAGCATCCTATAACAGTTAATAGGCCTTTATTCTCAGTGGAGATCATCCCTATCTTTTACCTCCATGACCAACGCCGACCTAATGCTGATCTCATGTATTGCCTCCGTGCGCCGTGTGGGCAGTTAGCTCACCTTCGTGAAGCTCTTAGCTATTTAGTTTGCTAGCCGAAGGCTCCTACCAAGAGGCGGGTAGCCCTTGCCTATCCCGCCGAATCATCGAAAACTATTTCAATTCAAGTTTGTAATGATTAATTTGTTAGACCCCCTTCAAAGCAGGCCCATCCAGGATCCGGTTTCTTAAATAAAGAATGGGGTGCGATGGAAGACCATGAAGATAGATAAGAAAAAGGCTAAGCAAGAGGAGAGAAGAAAGAAGGCAGAGGCCAGAGGGCAAAAGCCCATAAAATAGCGCTGCTGTCTGAAGGTCCTCGGCGCAAAGATGACTGATACTTAACGGGGATAGAGGTGTCTTTGCCCAAATTATATTTTGACAGGTAAAATATTTAATTCCCATTAACTTTATAACACCAGCATTTCGGACGTCCGTTTTACAAAAATTAATCCTCTTTATCCAGCTTTTGAGCAACCAGTAGAAGGGAATAGGACCCATCCACATCCTCGACCGTGGGGTATGCCAGGAGGTAAGAGAGGAGACGTATCATCTCCGGCGTGTGCACGGCTGGGTTATCGGAGAGCCTTTGCCGTATCAGCTGAGCGCTGAAGAGCTGCTGCTCTCTCTTGAGGAGCCTGTTGGACCAGGACTGCCCAAGCCTGTAGACCACCGGCATGTGGTGGCTCTGGACCAGCCTGCTCAAGGACCCGAAATCAAAGAGCTGCTTGTGGCACCGGTTTCTGGGAAGGCAGGCAACAGTGCGGGGCTCGGAAAGCACATTTGGCACCGAGCATATGAGAAAACCTCCAGGCCTCAGAGCTTTGGAGAACTGGGAGACGGCGTGGTGGGGATCGGCCAGGTGCTCTAGGGTCTCGAAGCTGACCACGGCCGAGAGGGATTCTTCCTTTATATCAGGGGCCAGGTCCTGGTCATCCAGGTTTTTCACGAAAAATCTGATGCTTTTGTCCCGGTACCTCTGGGACGCCAGATCTGCCATCAACTGGTTGCTGTCGATTCCAATAACGGCCTTTGCTACCCGGCAGAGCTCTTCTGTGCCATATCCCAGGCCGCAGGAGATATCGGCTACTAGATCGGGTTTATAGGGCTTGAGGAAATCCGCGGCAAAGAGGTAATGGCCCAAGTGCTCCAGCTTCATCCAGAGGTGAGGATCTTTAGGGTCGAAAGGGTCCACCTGATCCCAGCCAAAACCACCATGCTTTGAGTCCTGCGATATCATTTCCAGTCCTCATCTCTCCTGCGTCTTAATTCAGTTTTCCTCTGATTTCAAGGAATATCTACCATTGGTATCTGCCATGGACGGCTATGATCATTCTCGGGCTTAATCGGGGTGAGCCTTAATGGAGGTATAGATATATCGGCAGAAGGTAGGATTTTATTGGAGCGTTGTGGAAAAATAATAGAAAGATGTTCGAAGTTAGCGTGCAAGTATGTTATCCCAAGAGCGGCCCAGGAGGCCAATGAGGTTTACAGGATCCGCACTGATTGAACGATCTACGCAGTCCTTGTCATCTACACCTGATCCAAGAAGCTACCCATAAGTCTCAACATCAATATGCGCACCTGGGCGGCCTTCACACCGCCATCTCGGTTCTTCTGCTGCAGAAGCTCCTCTCCAGCGATGTCTCCATAGACCGGCTGCTCAGCGAGGCCCTGTTTAATCAGATATGGATAGTGTTAAAGGCAACTGCCCTTCTGGTAGCTGCCCTCTCCTGGTTCCTGAACAAAAAAGACCTTCTACGCCCATTGATGATATTATGTAACTCCTTGCTGAATTTTGATCTGTTTGCGACCACCCCCTCTCCTAGTGATAAGGCTTTCTGAGGTCACATCCTCTCTGGAGGCTGTGCTGGACCTCCATCACAATCCTTGGACTGCTTTTCCTAGACTTCCTTAGCTTGACCACAACGCTTCGGGCAGTTCTGCTTGAGTTCCTCCTGATAATAGCAGGAGTCGCCGTCTTTGCGCCGCCCATGGTGAAGATCGTCCTCAGCTGCATCTCCAGGAAGATGTACGGCCTTGAGTCGAGCCTCGAAGAGACCATGAGGCATCTTGGAAACACCATGAGCGCGGCCATTACCGCCGTCGTATTCACCTATATCAGAAGGTTCTCGTAAGCCGCTTATGTCCAGCCAGGCGCTCGTCTCCTGGGGGACGTAGCTTATCCTCTTCCTGACCTCGACGCCTTCCTTGACCACATCGAAGCCAAAGATGTGAGCCTCACCTGGGTGGGCTTGAACTGGGTGGTGAGAATCCTCATAAGAGTGGTCTTACCTGAGCCCTTGGGGCCAGCAGAGCAAATACATCGTCGGCATTGATCGAGGTCGACGCCACCCAAGGTTTTGGCCCTACCCGAATAAACCTTAACTGGATCTTTTACTTCGATCGCCTGCATCACCCTGGATTGAACTCGATGCTATTTAGTCCTCTGACCTGACAGAATTTAGCACGAATTTCATTACAAAAGGTAGCTAAATGCTAGACTATCTATAAGGATATCGTAAGGATATCATCTCAGATATCATCGGTTATTGGCGACTACCGGTGCAGACGTCTGATTTCTCGATGGAAATAAGTACTCCAAATCATACTCTCCAAGGAGAGATGGAAGAAGCTGATCACGTGACCTCGAAGGATCACTCATCCTGGAGCGCCGGTAGAAATCAGAGATGTTTGAGCCAGAAAGGCATGATTGGCCTTATCGCCATTCTAAGTGCCTTTGTGCCACACTCCACCGATATCTATCTTCCATCCCTTCCAGGCGTGACCAAGTATTTCGGCGTATCCTCAGACCTGGCCAAGATCATGGGCCCACTTGGGAACGGTTTTTAGGAATCCAGGCTTCACTATCCCGCCTCATCGTTTTCTCCCTGGTGAGCACGTCCACCATGGCCTTTGTGACATCCTCGTCCTACATTTACATAAATGGATTTGGTGGCCTGAGCGGGCAGACCTACAGTTATTATTTTGCCCTTAACGCCCTGGACATGATACCAGGTCCCGCCCTTTACATGCACCTCACCAGGAGGATCGATCGAAAATCTATAATAATCGCCGGCTTTGCGGTCATCTTACTGCCAGCCACCCTATTTTCGAGCTGCGTGCGCTCTCCTAGCGCCAACCTCACGCTGGAGCAGCAGGAGGATACGGGCTCAGCGGCTTCACTGATGAGCTTCATAGGCATCTTCACAGGAAGCATGGAGATAGTCATCATCTCCCTGAACTGGGGCGACACCATCCTGGCTTTGGGTGCCGCCATGGATATGATAGCGGAGCTCCCCTGCGAGGCCCTGTGGCGCCTCCTCTCTAGAAAGACGTTTATCAAGCAGATTCAAGAGACGATGGGCTCTGCTATCCATACTTAAGATTACACGTAAAATTATCAACCATGCAAGATTAAACGTCGGAATTTTCCGGGTGATAGCGCTAAGAAATACCACTAGGATTTGCCTCGATGAATAATAGTGCCCTAGGCCGGGACCAGGCTTACGGTTGGCTTGTGATCCGTTCATTTTGCCATCAGCCTAAGATCGAGCCTGGGACCGGGCAGGAGCAAGGAATCATATAATATCTGCCGGTATAATTATTCCCCACAGCACCACTGAATCAGACACAGCCAGATGGTTCATCTCACCCGTTCCCAGTATCTTTACTGCCTCAAAGAGTAGATCCTTGGAATCGACGGCGGGGAAGTTTCGTGACGTGATCTCTCCTACCGCAAGGTCGGTCCTGCCATCGGCTATGGCCAGGGCCATATCCCACATGCGGGCCATGCCTGGCGGGTGGCCATCCACCAGTAGCTCTTCCCCTCACCCCATTGTATATGAGGATCCTGGCTGCCTCCTGGGGGGAGACCTTGGGGTCTATGTGGACCACGCTTTGGGGGATAACCTCCTTGACCGTGATTCTTGGGCATTAGAAATGATCTCCACCACCTTAAGGAGGATCCTAGACATGACGTCGTCCCTTTCCGCCATCGTCCCTCTGAGGTAGAGCTTGTTTACGGGCGTAGGACCAACCTGGATATCGCCACCCATCTGGAAGTCCCTGATGTTGCCTATGATCCTCACCGCTCCGTCGCACTCATTTGACTTGGCGACCTTGCTGAAGAGGATCTCACTGGCGCTGACTCCTGGAACCACGGCCTTGTTCCGGACTACGGGAACAATCACGGTGTCATCGGTCCAATCCAGCTTGAGGACCTCGTAGGCATGGCCCGTGGCCACATATCCACCCTTAGGTCCCGAGACACCCTCCTACCAGGTTCAAGGACTTCAGGGACCGCGTCTGATTTCGTATGGTACCAGGGGTGCGATCTATGAGTTCTGCGATCTCCTCGCCCTTGACGGCACGGTTTTCTCTGCGATAAATGTTTATCAGCGCAGTCAGGATATCCCTTTGAACTAGCGTCAATTCCAGGCTCGGCCGGTATTAATCGTGATTAATTCCTATATAGGTTTAATTATCCCTTAGAACCAGGAGGCCGATGGGATCGATCTTTACCGTGAAAAACGATGCGCTGCCAAGAAGCCGTCAGAAAGCGATCGTGAAGCGACTAGAAATAGGACAGAATGCTACTAAGAGCAGGCCATAAATAACCCAATATTTATATAATAATCTATGGTGATCGGAAGGAGTTTATCTCAGTCGAGGATATTTATGATCAATAGGTCCCTATCTCAAAGCTTAAATCCAGGCCAAGGAGCAAAGATCGCGGTGGTGATGAGATCAAAGCAGTACTGATCCACTCGGGCGGGCTTGATTCCACAACCCTTCTCTACAAGCTTCTCGCAGATGGTTACCAGGTGGAGGCCCTAACTTTTGATTACGGCCAGAGGCATAAGAAGGAGATAAAGTGTGCCAGAAAGATTTCTGCCCTGAGAGGGGTGCCTCACCAGGTTGTAGATCTTAGCGCCATAACCCCGCTCCTTGGAGAGAGCGCCCTTCTTGGGGGGAAGGAGGTCCCTGCCTGCCACTACACCGAGGAGGCGGCCAAGCAGACCGTAGTCCCCAACCGCAATATGATAATGCTCTCCATAGCCGTGGGCTATGCTGAGGCCAGAAAGATCAGCAAGGTTTACTACGCCGCCCACGCCGGGGACTGGGCCATTTACCCTGATTGCCGCAAGTCCTTCATCGAGGCCATGAAGGTGGCCGTAAGGCTGGCTACGGCCTGGAACCTGGTGGAGCTCAAGGCACCCTTTGTCGGCATCTCCAAGGCTGATATCGTGAGGATGGGCCTTGGCCTTGGCGTTCCCTATGAGTTGACCTGGAGCTGCTACCAGGGAGGTGAGAAACCATGCGGCGTTTGTCCTACCTGCATAGAAAGAGCTGAGGCCTTTGCGATCAATAGAGTGAAGGATCCAGCAGTTAGGCCTGAAGAATAGACGGCAGGATCCTCCATGCCTCCGCTTTGCTATTGCAGGAGCATGGCTATGCATACAGGTGGCGATGTGAAGGCTCCACCCACCGTACGCTCTATTCGTCATCCTTAACGTCTGCCGTGGCCAGAGGTTCACTAAGACGTAGGTAGCTGACTCCCAGCTAGTGGAAGTAATCGGAGACCTCCCCCATAGCAATCTCCGGCGCATTGGGAAATAGGTCCGGATAGCTCTTGGTCCATTTCAGGGCCCAATTGTTCGATTCTTCTGCGCTTGCTTTGTCCCTGAAAATGCTAAAGGAGATTATAGTACCATTCCCCGCGTCCATGGAATAGTAGGACATGAACTCCGTCAGCTTGCTGATGATAGGGACGAATTCATCCTGGATCTTATGAATCACCTTATCGGCATTGGCAGGGTTTACCTTGTAGCGTCTCAGGCTTCCATATAATGTCATCATACGATCTACCGCCCCTTGGAATAACCCATATTAAAAAACGCCGTTCATGCCATATAAATTAATTTGTATACCGGTACAACTGCTCACTACATAAGGGTTATCTACAAAGACGGTTTCAGTACGCCAAAAGATAATTAGTTCCTAGCATAACTGAAATCAGTTCAAACATACCAAGCTCAGTATGGTATCATCTTCGAGACATCCACGTTATAGGCCTCGCCCTTTAAGGTAAGAATCCCTTCCATAGAGCACGGACAGGCCAAAGGTATCAGCCGTATGTTTAGCCGAAATAACATAGTTGCATATATTTTCGGGTATTTTCCCTCGGAGAGGAGTTATGGGTAGCCCGTACAGCGACGGAGCACGCCCGCGGCCGCCGTGCGAGATCCCCCAGGCGTGCGGCTCCCTAAAAGCACGTTTTGCTATTGTCCCCAGTTAGGTCATTGTTATTGTATCCCTCAGGTTTCACTATTGCCTCGCGCATCACAATCATGCTTAGATCGCAATCTTCCTCAATTTGACATCGCACGGAGCCAAAACTCAGATGTAGACCCTTTTATGGCCAGAGTTTACAGATAATGCACAGCCTGCGCTTTTGGATGCGCTCTTAATGGTTACGGCGTGCGCTCACGCATCGCGCGGGCTGCCCTAACCCACCTTCGGTGGGAACATTTGGCAGAATCACTGACATCCCTTTTTACCAAATTACCAAAATAAACACCCATTCCAATTTTCATGGGTCAATCTCATGAAAATCAACAAATTCTAAATCCAATAGCTTCCAAATCATTTTTAAATAGTGTCTTCTACCCAGGGACCGGTGAACAAATTGTCCATCAATATGGAAAAGGAGAAAATAGAGAATGCCATCAAAGCCATCGGAAGGCCTGAGATTGCATTCAAAGAGAATCTGGTAAGAGATCTTCAGAGAGTCATGATAGAGAAAGGTTATGATGAGGCCATAGTCTTCGCAGAGCAATACTTCCTGTGTACCGATGTTAACGCCGAGCTTGTCCGCACCCTGGTAGTGTGCAGGCGGTATAGATTGAGTCCTATAGCAGCTACTCAGATCCTCAACATCCTGAGCAGCAGGGAGTTAGGGAAAGAGTGAACAAAAGCTCGATATGATAGGGGTATAAGTGAATTCGATCTTCAGATAGGCAAAGCTCTCGGATGAGATGCCCGCATGTGACGCTCACTGCCCAGAGGTTGACACTCTCTCGCCGGACCAGGCGTGCTCGCTTGAAGGCCCGATCTTCCAGAAGCTTCCTTTGAAGGATTTGCCCGAAGGGTCCATATGGAGCTCAAGCTCCCCTGCGTCATTGGGCAGAGCATAGGTGGGTGCCTCCGACCACTCGCCTGTAAGTACCAAGCCGCCATAGGGGTCCAATCCACCGACACGTCCTTTGATGCGGCCTTGATTTAAGGCATAGGCTCCGGTTACAAACTCGCCTATCTGCCAGAGCTCAATCTTCCCGTAGTTCGTATCCCAGGTGCCTGCCCAGTCCATCTCATCCCCCATAATTCGTCTCCTTCCGCCTTCTGCGCTTTCTTTGCCTTCTACATCATCTCTATATTCTCCGCACTCATCCGGATAGTCTTCCTGGAAAGCGCTTATCTCACCTCTATCGGCCTCAATTATAAAGGAATTGAGCTTTGAAATAGGGATAATGGGAACCCCTTCGTAGAAATGGATCTCTTCTTCGATCAAGGTAATGATGAGGGGGATGGCCCGTTCCCTTGTCACAGTTGTATAGAAATCCGCCCTATCTTTATGCTGCTTAATGGCAGTCTTTAAAGAGGACAACCTGTAGCGATTGCCTGACCATTTCTTGCACTCCACCAGAAAGGTCTCACCACTCTTCTTGGCAATGACATCATACTGTCTTCGCTTTCTATGAAATACTTTGACGGTGTTTATCTTAACCTGGTAACCGTTCTCCTCGAAGATGAAGGCCGCTAGCTTCTCGAAGTTCTGCCAGACGACCTCCTTAGATACATAATCCAAATTCTCAATGCTTTTAATGGACTTGAAGCCCAGGCCTTTAACGGATTTAAGGTCGGGGCTCTCATCAGATACAAAGTCCAAGCCATCAGGCGTCTCAGGCTTAGTATCCATATTTCCAGAGGTTTCAACCCCGTTCCCGGAACGCCACTCGGTGTTAATTCCAGGTCCAGTTCCCCGACTCTTACGCACCAACAAGTTGCCTGGTCGGATCTCCATATCACCCTTGTGGTAATCCATTGGATTAATTTGGTTGGCGGATCAGTATACTCAAAGGGCCCACTAAGATATCAATATTTATGTTGTCCACAGCGACAGATGGCGAGACGAAACCTTTATAAAAATTGCCAATAGTATATTTCTTCGGGAGCATAACGTTTTCCAGGTCAAGAGGGTAGCAGGGGTATTCCAGATCTGAAAGAGAGAGCAGCAGAGGCCGGGAGGAAGATGTCTTCAAGCAAGGCGAGACCCCGGGTCCCGGTGAATACAGATGCACCTCCTACAATGAGGATAGGCAAGTGACCTTAGTGGATGAAAAATCTCGCCTTCCACCGTGCGCCAAATGCGGCCCTGGAGCGACCGCAGAATAATGAGCGGATCGGAGGAAGGAGCCGCGAGAGATGCAGCAGCAGATCTGAAGGCGGAAGATCCGAACGCGGCAGATCCAGAGAAGAGAGATCCGAAAGCAACCTTGGCAGAAGGTCTTCTGAATCCAGAGAAGAAAGAAGCAGAAGCCGAGGAGATGATATCTTCAAGCAGGGTGAAACCCCTGGCACCGGTGAGTATAAGTGCGTTACCTGCAATGAGGACTGGCAAGTGACCTTGTAGGATGAGAAATCACGTCTTCCGCCTTGCGGCAAGTGCGGACCAAGGGTGACTGCAGAGTACGAAAGGATCGGAAGGCCTCAGGAATAAATCCTCATCTTAAGGATGACAGATCCAGGGCAAAAACACTGATCTCTAATATAAAATCGAAAAAGACAGCGTGAAAAAGACAAAGGCTGAAAACCGTGGGGAAGAGGTCACTCTCACTGCGGCCTCCTTAACCCTATAGTATAAGATAAAATTTTAAGCCCTGTTGGCCCTTATGGCCTGCGCAATCAGCGGGGCCACTGAGACGGTAGATACGCCTTTGTCCAAGGTATCCGTCGCCACCACTGCCTCCACACCAGACCTGTAGAGCTTTATGAGGGCATTTCCGGTCAGCACCGGGTGAACCGTCGCTAGGAAAACCATGACTGCGCCTTGGGCCTTGAGCATGGATATAGCCGTGGCCATGGTCCCACCGGTGGCGATCATGTCATCCACTATAACCACATCTCTTCCTGAGACATTGATCTCCTTAGGAGCCATGGAGACCTCAGTTCCAGAAAGCCTGGTTTTCTGCAGATAATCACACTCAGCTCCAAGGCCCTTGGCTGCCTCCTGGGCCATGAGGACAGCGCCCTTGTCGGGCGATATCACCACGGGCTTCATGAGGTCCATCCTGGCTAGGGCCTGGGATAGGAGGAGGGTTGCATCCAGGTTCTGGGACCAGGGCTTGAAGTGGTCCAGGACCGTCCTAGCATGGATGTTGATGGTGTAAACCCTGCTTCCCTCGCCTAGGAAGGGGTTCAATGCATGGGCCACCGCTCTCGCGGTCATTGGCTCCCCGGACTTGAAGATCTTGTCCTGCCGGGCGTAGCCGAAGTAGGGTATTACCAATGAGATTTTTTTGCCCTGGCATATGTCCAGAAGCTGCATGAGATAGATGATATCCCTGTCCGTGGGCGTTGACTGAATTACAGTAACCTCATCACCAAGGGCTGTGGCCACCTGGCTGTAGGCCTCCCCGTCGGGGAATACCTTGTAATCAGCCATGGCCAGCTCCTCTCCTAAAATAGCCGCCACCCTCCCTGCCAGAAGCTGGGAGGAGGGGCCTCCTATTACAACCATGAATCCCTCTGAATTGACTATCTGTTTAGTTTTCAGCTATCTGCTAATTATCTGTTAGCTAATCGGATATTAAATAGGTGGATGCCAGCCAGGGGTTAATGTTAGTAACAGCTGGTTTGACTAAACTCGACTAACTTAGCCTCGATTAATTCCCCACCACTTTCATCTTTAGGCCTATAGTCGGCGTCACCACAGGCCCAATAGCCCTGACGTCAGTGCCCACCATCATGTCCTTGAGGAGCTCGAACATATTTCCAGCCAGCATGGCTGAGCGTATGGGTTTTGGAACCTCCCCAGGGGCCACATAGAAAGCGTTTCTGGCCTCCACAGAGAAGTCGCCTGATATGGGGTTAGCTGTGTGGGCGCCTATGACACCATTGACCAGTATTCCTTTGGCCTCAGCCAGGAGATCGATGGGCTCCCTAGAGCTTATGACCAGGTTCCTTATACCGACCCTCGGGACATCTGTATAACCAACCCTGACGGCGCTGCCTGTGGAAGATATCCCAGCCTTGCCCGCGGTGTAGCTGTCGTAAAGGAATCCCTTTAAGATCCCGCCCTCCACCACGGGGGTCCTCTGGGAAGGCACACCTTCACCATCGAAGGCCGATGTCCCCATGCCTCCTGGAAGGAGGCCATCATCGACGATGCTCAGGCACTCAGATGCCACCGCCTGGCCCACACGGCTGGCCAGGTGGGACCTTCCCTTCTGGACATTATCAGAGGAGATGGCAGGGATAAAGGTGTACTCCATGAGATCCACGAAAGCTATGGGCTTCAGCAGAACGTTTACGGTTCCGGTCTCGGCCTTGATGCCACCCAGGGATGTCCTAGCCATCTCGGCAGCGGTCCTTCCCACGGACTCAAGACCAGGCCTCAGGGAACGAGAGGTACAGAACTCATTTCCCGTGGCGTTCTCATCTCCAGGGCCCCTGGCCACAGCCTCCAGAGAGGCGTGCATGGCCGACCCTTCCTCCTGGCGCTCTATGCCGTGGGAGTTCAGTATAAACTCGATTCCAAAAGAGCAGGATACTCCACCTGAAGTGGGATCAGCGCCAGAGATCTCCCTGCAGCCAGAGAGCATCCTTTCCGCCATCTCCAGGCAGTCCTCGGGACCCATCTTCTTCAAAGCAGGATCTATAATGCCCTCGGGCCTCGTCACAGGCTTTGGCCCCGGAAGGGACCTCCAGGCCTCATCGCCGCCCCTGGCCCTAGCAGATCTAACGGCGCTCTCAGCCACAAACTGGAGCTGAGAGAAGTCATTGGTGCTGGAAAATCCTACGGCACCTTTAACCACCGCCCTAAGACCAAGACCCCTGTGAAGTCTCTCGCTGGCCAGCTCCACCTCATCCTTACGCAGGTCGACGTCGGTCGAGCGTCCCACGAATCCAAAGACCTCGGCCTCCTGTGCCCCGGCCTTCTCAGCCAGCTTCAAGAGCTGCTGAGAAGAAGCCCAAATCTCATCCGATGTACCTGAGATCCTCTTCGCCCCCGACGCACTCATAAGGCATCTGAGCCTTCTCCATCTCCTGGAGCTTGCTTATGATCTTCTCCATCTCCGTGGCCCTATCCTCCAAGGCCTGCATGCCCACGCTGACCTTGAGGGCCTTGGATAGAACCTTGAGGACTTCCTGGGCAGACTTGGGGTCCACCAGGTATCCGCTGGTGACGCCCATGAGGCAGACGGCATCGATTCCCTTAAGCCTTCCAAGGCCTAAAAGAAGGCCGCTTACGCCGACAATTCCCCCGCCGGGCTCATTCTCCTGGAAGACCACGCCTAGACCTTTCATCTCCTCCACCAGGGCTAGGTCGTTCGCCGCTCCCAGGACCGTGGGCTTATCCACGAACTGGCCTATGCCGTAGCCGCCCAGGGTGTAGATCCTCTTTACTCCCATCTCCTGGGCCAGGTCCAGAAAGACCCCTGTGAGCTCGTAGTGGCCCTCGTTGGTGGCACTCTGGTAGTCGCCTATCAGTATGAGAAGGTCAGGCTCTCCGTCCTTGCCTTTGTAAGCATAAACCTCATTTCTGACCTGCCTGACAGTGCCGTCTTCCCTCACCATCACCTGGGGCGGGAAGTGAGGAGAGTAGATCTCCATGATCTTCTCAGCCTTGAGCTCCTCCACTATGTGGTCTGCCACCAGCTTACCTACATGGCCTACTCCAGGTAAGCCTTCGACCATTATGGGATCCCTAAGAGGAACCTCTTTCAGCCTACGAACTAAGGTTTCTTTCATCTAGCCTCTCAGCTTTAGCGCTTTGATTTAGCGCTCTGCGATACCTGCCGTAGGGGTCCTCCGGGGAGAACCTGGCAGGCTTTGTGGTGACAGTGGAGGCCCTGCACCTGGGGCATTCATCCCTGAGGGTGTACTGGCCGCAGGCTGTGCACTTGAGTATCTTGGACCTCATGCCTCTCTTAAAAACGTCCCTTCGCCGCCGTGCTGCTCCATATATTTAATCACGGACTGGGCCGACTTCTTTAAAGCAGACTCGGCGTGTTTGTAGTCGGGGGCCGTCACGTGCAGCCTATACCTGGGAGCACCCACATAGGTCATCGTCAGGGTGACATCCTTGTCCTTGATGCGCTTGGCCTGCTTCAAGGCCTTCTTTATGACCTCTATGCCGTCAGGAGCCGGGGAGGTCATGTCCACGTACCCCGAGATTTCAACACTGGGGATCTTCACGTTCTCCTTGGCCAGCGTCTCTAGGAGGCGTACGTCCTCTTCGGTCAGGCCCATGTCCTTAAAGGCGTTGGAGCCCTCCACGGCTGCCTCCTCGAAGGCCAGGTAGAGGCTGTTGAAATTGGCAACCAGGACATCGGCTACGTGCTTCAGGTCCTCGGGCCTTCCGTCATAGGCCATCTGCAGCCACTTGCCCGACTTCTGATCTGCCTTCCACTCCTGGATCTTCTCGCGCCTCTGGTGCTCATTGACGTCCTTCAAAGAGAGGTCTATGTGGTGCCTGGCCCTGTCCACGCTTAGGACCTTGCAGACGATCTTCTGGCCTTCGCGAACGTGGTCCCTGATGTACTTGATCCAGCCGCTGGCCACCTCAGAGATATGGATGAGCCCCTGCTTTCCCTCGTACTCATCCATGGTGACAAAGGCCCCAAAGTCCACTACCTGAGAGACGGTGCAGACCACCAGATCGCCCGGTTCGGGCCAGCCCTCACGCTGCATCGAGCTCACTCGAGGGCTTCCACCAAGGCGGTCTTAAGCTCTGCCTTTCCGCCCCTGGGCTCAGCCAGGGTCCTTCCGCAGACCAGACACTTTACCACGGTTGCGGCATTGGCAAAGATTATCTGCTCATTTCCGCAGTCGTTGCACTTAACTTTCAGAAACTTAGCCAAGCTTTATCCCTCCACTAGGTCGAACTTGCCGGCCCTGAATCCAGCGCGGTTATGGGCCTTCTTACAGACGGTGCATCTATACCGAAGGTTCAATCTCTTGGTGGGTTTGTCGCCACCGGGAACCTTGGAGAACTTACCCTGATTACCTATCCCATTGGCTCGCAGAAGCCTCTGCCTCTTGATATGGGTCATGGAGGATTCCCTTCCCTTCCTCACCCGCTCCACGTTCTGAGAAGTGTGCTTGTTACAGAAGGGGCAATGAGCTTTAACCTGCTTTGGCATCTTCACTTAAATCATCTCTTGATCTCGACTATGTCAGCTAAACTCTTGTTACGCAGATTTCTGGCGTGAACAGCAGGGAGGGCCACCACGTCATCCTTGAAGAGGAGGTAGTGCTTCCCGTTTACTCCTACGAAGGTTGGAATGCTATCCAGCAGCCGCACAATCTCGTATTCCTGAGATATATCTTTCCGGACCGTTAAAGGCTTTTCGGTTCCGTCCTTCTCATAGGAGTTGTCCTTTGCGCTCTCGATGCGCTCCACATGGGACTTTATCATCTCGCGGCCCTTGAGGATGGCAGATATCATCTCGGCGTGAATCTGCTCCTCCTCCTCGGTCAGGCCCTTAAGGGCGCCTTTCTTGGAGTTGGAGAGGGCGATCCTCAAAGCACCCCGGACGATCTTTCTCATCCTCTGGTCTATGAGCTTGCTTAAGCTGTTTCTTTCGCTCTTCAAGGCGTCCTGGAGAATCTGGGCCTCCACGCGATAGGGATCAGCCATCTCCGAGAGCTCCGCCTCAAGCCCGTCCAGGTAGGTTCCAACCTGCTCATAAAAGTTTTTATCCAGGGTCTGAAGCTCAGCGGATTTTCTCTCATCCCTCAGGGTGTTAGATAGGTCCAATTCCATCCCAGCCGTCGATACCTAAGTTAGAGAATCATCGATCAAAAGCTTTACTTAAGCTCTACCTAAACTCGGCGACCCCACGGGCCATGAGAAAGATCGCCACGCCCATGGGTATCTTCAAAGGACCTTCGGAAAGGTTATAGCGCTCCCCTAAAACCTCGGTCTTGAAGGGCCTGGTTACACGGATGGAGACGGGCTCCTCCCCGAAGACCACGGCATCGTTCAAGGGATCGAAATCCTCCAGAGTGGTGACGGTCAAGGGCGTTACACGGAAACCAGAACCGCCATGAAGGCTGCCCGGACAGCGTATGAGCCTCCGTATATCGGCGGTCACGGGCTCATCCGTCTCCCCTCTCTCCTCGTCTAGGCTTATGCCTACCCTCACGCCCTCGCCATCAAAGTCCTCGGCAAGGAGCCTCTTCCAGATGTCGGTGCTGCCCTTGAAGAGGTCCAGATTTCCAGCCCTGATCTTATCCATGACCCCTTCACCGGACAAGCTTTTGTAGAAGACAGCGGCCTTCTTGGCCCCTATGCCCTTGCTCTTGGACAGAACCTTGATTGCTTCCGCCTCCTCCATGGACCGTATCCTCTCCACGAAGGAGACTATGGAGCGATTCACCCTGCCACCCCAACCGGGAGAACCTTGTGCCGGTGCTCTAAGCTTTTTTGCACTCTCAGAGCCGCAGTCACCGTCTACGGGGATCTCGCGTATAAAGCTCTCCAGGTCGATGCCCCTTCCAGTGAGGTAGTCCACTATCTCCCGCCTCTCGTCACTGCCCATGGCCAAGACCCTTTTGTCCCTGATGTGAATGTGGTAGCCACGACCTCCCGAGAAGACGACGCTCACATCCTTCTCTGAAAAGCCGAAATCCTCCAGAAGGAAGCTCAAGAGCTTTTGAGTCTCCAGCTTCACTAAATCCAGCATCTTCCGGTAGGATTTAGGGGCCTTTTTTAAGTGATCGGCGTCCAGGTCGAAGATTAGGTCGGCACCTCTCCAGCCCTTCTCCTTCATGGTGGGAGCATCGGGCCGGTCGTAATAAGCCACCGAGTGGTAAACGTGGGCAGGAACCATGCTCCTCAGGTAATCCATGATCTCACCACCGGAGAGATAGGACTTGTGGCGTCGCATCCCGGCGCCGTCGAAGAGGAGGAAGCCCCATTCCCTGGCCTCCAAGCCCGGCGGAAGGTCCAGGGAGCTTTTGCGGTAGTACTCCAGAAACCTGGACTTGAGGAACTCCCTGGTCAGTGTATTCAAAGGCGGTATACCTCCGGCCTTCTGTCCTCAAAGCATGGAATCTCCAGCCTAAAACGGTCACTGGCCTGCAGATCGATCTCTCCGTAAATGATAGCCTCTCCGGGGTTTGCTTCAGAGATGATATCTCCCTGAGGTCCCAGGATCATGGACCCGCCTCCCTGGGCCCAGTTGCAGGCAATGTGGTGAAGCTGGTTCTCTATTGCCCTAGCCTGGCAAAGGATCCGCCACTGGCTCAATCTTGATGCCGGAAACTGGGCTACGGTTGCCAGAAGATCAGCGTCTTGGAGGGCCAGAGACCTTCCGACTTCAGGAAAGCGCAGATCGTAGCAGACCTGAAGCCCAATCATTCCAAGGCTCGTCTCAATGGAGGCTATGAAATCGCCGCTCTTGAAGTGATGTCTCTCAGGGACAAAAGGATGAATCTTAGGCCTGAACTGAACCCTGCCTCCTTCGATGCAGAATCCGAGGTTGTACCAGCGTCCCACCCTAGATTCTGGGCTTTGATTTTCAGCCATCCCAGGACCAGAATTATGATAGCCATCCATTGCAGTGTCAGGGTCCTGACTGATGGCCATTACGGACCCTAGGATGAGACAGCTCTGCTCCTCAGACAGCTCTAAAAAGGGATTTAGATATGGACGGGACAGATTTTCAGGCGGCAGATCATAGCAGAAACCTGTCAGGAAGAGCTCAGGCAGAGCGATGATCTCCGCCCCGCATCCCATCGCCTCCAGGGCCATATCCATGGCTCTCCTGGCATTGGATGATTTGTGACAGAGCTTGATCTCCATCTGAAGGCAGGCCGCTAACACATCGTATAAAGGGAGAGCCGTATATATTAAGATGATTATCTTACCAAGGAATGTACGAGGGACTCAAGGAGCGATGATACCAGATCCTGGAGGAGACAGATCCCACGGGCATACTGGCCTCATTTTTCGTGGAGGAGCTAGACAGGAAGCACAGGAATGGGTATGGGAATAATCGTAAGGATTCGAGGAAAAACAATAGCGGTAGTGGCTTTAGTGATAGATAGTATCTATGGCGGCAATAACAATAGATATAACAACCTTAGCAATATCAATGATAAAAGAAACGAGTATAAAGAAGGTTAACAGTTAATAGGGAAATAGTTAGGGCCAACTCTCTTCTGGCAATATAGGTTATATATTCAGGATAGACCTATAGCAGTCCCAATGCTTCAGAGCCTCAAGGAAAAGGTATTCGAAATCCTGGAGCCGGAGGAGAAGGATAGCGAGTACTTTGAAACCTTCATCATCTCCCTCATAATCCTAAATATCATTGCGGTCGTCCTGGAGACAGTGGACTGGATATACGCCATCTATGCCCCGATCTTCAATGCCTTCAACCTCTTTTCAGTTGCAGTCTTCTCAGTCGAGTATATCCTGAGGGCCTGGTGCTGCACCGTGGACCCAAGGTATAGAGACCCAGTCCTAGGCAGGCTGAGATACGCCCTGACGCCCATAGCCCTAGTAGACCTCATGGCCTTTCTGCCCTTCTGCCTGCCCATAGTCCTCCCAGACCTCAGGTTTCTCAGGGTGGCGAGGCTCTTCAGACTCTTTAGGCTCCTGAAGCTGGCCAGGCACTCCGAGATCGTGGGGACCTTCTCAGAGCTCTTAAAGCGAAAGAAGGAGGAGCTAGGTGTGACCTTATTCACCTGGATGATACTCATGGTGGTCGCCTCCAGCCTCATGTACGAGGTCGAGCACGAAGCCCAGCCCAAGCTCTTCTCCAGCATACCCGCAGCCATGTGGTGGGGGGTGATCACCCTGACCACGATAGGATACGGGGACATGTACCCCGTAACTCCTCTGGGAAGGGCCATAGCCTCCATCATCGCCTTCATGGGAATTCTAATGCTGGCCCTGCCCACTGCTATCTTCGCCTCCGGGTTCATGGAGGTCCTGGAAGATAAAAAGAAGCGGGTGAGATGCCCTCACTGCGGAAGGTACCTAGAGGAGGAGGCTGGGACGGAGGCACATGACGCCGAGGTGAAGACCTCTGAAGCCGGAGGGAAGGTAGTCAGAAGCCTAAGTAAAGGCGCCTGAGGCTAAAGTGGAAGTTGTAATGCCTGGAGATAAAAAAAATAGCCATGCCCTTAGCCCTAGTCTGCTACTTCTTAGGTACTGGAAACACCTTCAGGGCCGCCTACTTGATTGGAAATCTCCTCAAGGATGCGGGCTATGAAATTCAGAGTAGAAGCATCGAGCATGGCCCTACCACCGGCTCCTTCGATCTGGAGGTCTTTGCATTTCCAGTCTATTCCTTTGCCCCTCCTGCGGCCATGATTAGATACATCAAAGCCCTGCCCAAAGCCAATTCAAGGGCTGCGATCCTGGCGATCCATGGGGAGCCTCCAATCCGCCCCATGCTACCTGGCTGCGGTCTACCTCCTGGACCAGGGCCTGGCTTGGCAGGATCCACACGGTTCAGCTATACCAGGGGCTTCAGACGTTACCTGGCCCCGGGATACTACCCTTCTGATGGCCGCTCAGTAGAAGTAGAAAAAGGCGTTTAAATTCTTAAAAAGCCAGAAAAAAGCTCCTTAAGAGAAAGCTCCTCAGGGACTGGAACTTGGAGTTCGAGGAGACTTTGGTTTTGATGTATTCAGCTTCATGCATACCATGTTGTACTATTTGTTCAAGGGGTTTGACCAGACTACGCTGGAGTCGATCCTGGGCGCAGGCAGCTTGGATACGGCATTGAAGCTGATCAGAGATATGTAGACTTTGCTGTTCTTGGCCATGATATAGCTCATATTCATCGAGGGTTCGGCGAAGATCACCTTATCATTGCGATCTGTGCCTCATGTAATAAGTGAACCAGTTATTGGAACTGGTCGCATCCAGGATCATGGAATTGCCGCCCATAACCTTAGGCAGCTCATCGGCATAAGCGCACCAGGGGCTCTCCCGCAGGCCAGTCAAGGCGTTGAAGCCAGTGAGGGCAAAGGCCGAAAGAGAAGATGACACCCAGGGCCAAAGTAGCCTTCAACGCCCCCCTGGTGCACTTACCATTGGTTAAATAGCCCACGGCTACGAAATAGACCAGGAGAGGTGAAGGAAATCCCAGCGCTCTACGTTCCAGGACTCGTAGAGGGACATATGGCTCAGAAGAAAGAGGAAGGGCGCACATGGTCTTAGCTTTAAAGGATAGACTCCCGACGAATAGGAAAACTACCAGCACCAGAAGGATGGCTCCAAGGGCATAGGCCCTGGGTATCAGATTTACGAAATCGGAGTAGCGAAGGACGAAGGCCGATACAAAGCCCTAGTAGATCAGATCGATCTGCTCTGGGGGGATTCTGCCCGTGGAGAAGTACTAGATGTTGCCATCCAGGGTGATCAGGAGAAAGGTGAAGCCCGGGCTCAAGAGGAGGAAGTGGCTAGCTAAAGCCCCCATCTGGCGATCGCCCGTCTCCCTGGAGACGAGATTGTAGGAGCCAAAGACCAGCATGAGTTAGAATAGGGTCATAAGAAGCCGGAAGGAGTTGACGGAATCGACGCCCAGGGCGTAGGGGATCGAGGCCAGGATGGATATCAGGAAGTGGGTAGCCCTTTCGTCATTCCATAGAATTTCCCTCGTCTGACTGGCCATCCTCACCGCGGTATCCCAATCGTAGATATAGTTGAGGGTCACGAAGAAGGCCACGTAGAATAGGGTGACTGCCCCCAGGGCTGCTTCCAGCCAGACGTCCTCCTCCTTCAGCAGATCATTCAAGGACTTCAACCGAACTTCATCTCAGAACCATGCCCAATATCATCATCTTTAGTCGATAGTTAGTTTAGAGGCGTTAGAATAGCATAAATGTAACTTTCGGTTGCATACATAGCCCCTTGATCATGATGAAGGTTGGCCCCAGATATAAACTCTAAGAACTAATGATAAGTGGGGAAAGGTTCTATACTATATATACTATCGATCTCCACCGCTGGGCCATAGCGCAATCCTTGCCCTATTGGTACCATCAAAAGGCAAAGATTTAATCTAGGAAGTGACTGAGAGATGGAGCACGCCGCCCATCTTATCCACGCAGAGGCCGGGTATGCTTTGGGAAGGGCTAAATAGAAAGGGCTGCATAACGTTGTTCAGGTTCTACTGAGGTGATGAGGTTTGGCTGAAAAAAAATATTACGTCCTCTCTGATCTGCCCTATGCCTACAATGCACTAGAGCCCTACATATCCGAGCAGACCCTGAGGCTTCACCACGACAAACACCATGCGGCCTATGTCAACAACGCTAACAACGACTTAAAGAAGCTGGAGGCTGCCCGCCAGGGTGATACGGAGCTGGACATGAAGGCCCTCTTGAAAGACCTGTCCTTCAACATCGGTGGACTTGTCCTCCACGATCTCTTCTGGGATAACATGGCCGCCCCCACCCAGGCCAAGAAGGCTCCTTCCGGGGCCCTGGCTGATGTGATAAATGGCGAGTTCGGAAGCTTCGATAGGTTCAAGAAGAAGTTCACCCAGGTGGCCAACAGCACCGAAGGATCGGGGTGGGCGGCCTTGAGCTTCTGCAAGAAGACCTGGAGGCCCATCATCATGCAGGTAGAGAAGCACAACGTCAACGTCTACCCTACATTCAAGATCATCATGGTCCTGGACGTCTGGGAGCACGCCTACTACGTGGACTATAAGAACGAGAGGGCCAAGTTCGTGGATGCCTTCTGGAACATAGTCAACTGGGATAAGGTGAATGAGAGGCTGGAGAGGGTGATGAAAGAGGACAAGCAGGCCTGATCTCCTGCCGTAAGCTTTCATCATCAACTGGTAATCTTTTTTTTTGAATTTTTTAAATACAATTCTATGAGGACCAACAATTCAGCCTAAAACTGATCTCTCTGAGGGCTAAGGATTGCCTCACGATCTCAAGATACGGCATTTACATCCGTTTAATCGCTGCAGCCTGCGGCTTGTAGGCTGAAAACCTATAGAAGCCGCTGATAAACCATAAAAAAGAGCGAAGAGTTTTGTTTAATTGCTATGTTTTGAGAAGGGCAAAGGTGACAAGAGAGAGCCACTGGCCTTCGGCTCGGGTTCAGTGCCGCTGAACTGGAAGGATCCCATGATAGCCCTGGCACCATCCTCGAACTGGGTATAGCTCTCCTCAGGGGCGTAGTAGGACAGCACATAGGCCTTGTCGCCCTGTACCGCGCACTGCAGAAGGATCTCGTAAGGCGCGCCGCTATCGTCCAACGTGTAGAGGATCTCCTTTCCGTAGAGGCTGGATACAGTGATATTCCTCTTGGAAAGAAGCTTGAAGCTCTTACAGACGCTCTTGAGGTTGAAGGTGATGGCACTGGTGTAATTATCCAGGGTGATCTGCTGGTCGGATGGAAGGGACTCCATCTGCACCGTCACGTAGCTGGTCTGATTATCGGCGTCCCCTCCCGGAGCCAGGAATCCCACCACCATTCCCAGGTCATTGGCACCGGGCTCTTTAGAGAGCCATCCCAGGGGATAGCTCATGGTAAACCCATAGGTTGAGTTCTCATAAGCTTCCGTGCCTGAGCTCTCGTAGACGTTGGAGCCCGACTCGATGGAAATGGTCAGAGCCCCCCCGGCAGTATCCACAGAACTGCCCTGAATAACATCGGCATCGCCACAGGCGGCTGAGGTGGTAGGCAATGCAGGAGAGGATTGGGCTGAGACGCAGGCCAAGATTAGGCAGACGGAGATCGCACCCAGGACCGCCAGTTTAAAGGTTCTTACAATAGGCATAGTGATCGTATATGATGGTAAAACGCCGGCCTTAAGCATTTCCTACTTAACGCCAGGTAAGATAGCATCAAGGTAGCCAAATGATAAACGATGCCTTAAAAATTGATAGAAAATGGATAGCACTCTTCATCGCCATAACCTTCGGTCTGACCACGGCAGCCTCAGCCATCGCCTGGTCCAGGGTTTCCAGGCCTGGCAGCCGTCACCCTAACGGTAGCCACCCCGACCAACTCCATGCCGGCCTTCGGTGAGGATTTCAGGTGAATGGGCTACCTTTTGCCAAGATTTATGCCACTAGGTGAGAAAAAATCCTGGCGATCTCAGGGGTGATCTGGGGCCTCTGGCACGCCCCCCTCATATTGCTCCTGGGATTCCACTACCCCGATAGGAGGCTCCAAGGGCTGCTGCTCTTTGCGGCCATTGCTACCCTCCTCGGCATCTATATAGGTTACCTGAGGCTGAGTTCGAGAAGCGTTCTTTTAGCCTCCTTTGCCCACGGCCTCTTCAACTCCCAGTTCTACGGCGCCTGGGCAGTGGCATTTCCTGACGTGGTCCCCCTGCGGGTAGGGATGAGCGGCGTCACTGGAGTTCTGGCGCATCTTTTGCTGGCTACCTGGGTCTGGACCTTTAGGCTTGGAGGAAGGAAAACGGGAAAGACCTTGAGTGCTGAGAGTAGATCACGATGATTAGAATACTAGCGATCTATACACAAGCTCTTCCTTAAGCATTCCCCGACAATCCTCGCGCTCCGCGATAGAATCTGGCGTGTCAATCTGCATCGCAAATTACTACGATAAGGGGGCAATACTACCGCACATCAGTTCATTTTGATGATTGGTTCAGGTTAAATCCTGGGAGCCTATGGATAGGTCAGAAGGCCAAGTTTGTCATAACGCTAATCCGGAAGACGACGCTATAATAATTAGCGACGAAATATAATCAGAATGAATAAAATGGATATAATCGTTAAGTATATTTATACCGTTGATTAGACGAAGAAAGGTGCCAAGACAAGGACCACCATAATCAGAAACGATCCTATAATCTGCAGTCGAATATCGATATCCGTGAGGGAAGAAACTCCAGTAAAAGCTAATAAATCACTTTCGCCACTCTCAGGGCAGGATTTAATACCTTCGAAGCTAATTATCCGAGCGTAATGCTTTATTACTATGAGAAGAGAGTTGGATTAAAATTTTATGATAGTCTTGAATTAACCAAGGTTATTATGTATAGAAGTGAATGAGGAGATGCAGGCATTACATCTTAGAGGGGATGGGTGTTGAGTTCCAGAATCATTCAGCAGACTCTTGAGGGTCTATCAGTCTCCGCCATGCCTAGGGTCAGGACTACTGACGGGCATCTCATGGATTGGGACAGGGAGTCCATAGTCAAGCAGCTCATGAAGGAGACCAAGCTCTCGGAGCAGTTCTACAAGGTCCCAAGCATCAGCGAGAAGGAGGCCAAGGAGATAGCCAGGGAGGTGGAGAGGAGAATACGGTGGATGAACGTGAAGTACCTCAGCGGCCCCCTGGTCAGAGAGATCATGAATGTGGTGCTCCTGGAGAGGCACCATGTGGAGTGGAGGAATATCTGTACCCGCGTGGGAACGCCGGTCTTCGATGCCCACCTCATCGATATAGGCAACGGCTTTGAGGCCAGAGAGAACGCCAATCTCCAGGAGAATGCTGAGACCAGCCATAAGAAGAAGGCGGACAAAATCAGCAAAGAGCAATATTTATTACTTTTGCCACCATATCTTGCCGATCATCACCTGGCAGGGGACCTCCATATCCACGATTTGGAATATTTCGGCACTCGTCCTTTCTGTCAGGATTGGGACCTCAGGTATTTCTTCTACTATGGCCTGATGCCTGATGGTCTGGGAACCAAGGCCAGCGTCGCAGGTCCAGCCAAAAAGCCCGAGGTGGCCATCCTCCACGCCGTGAAGGCCCTGGGCAGCGCCCAGACCAACTTCGCCGGTGGCCAGGGATTCTACAACTTCCTCACCTTCATAGCCCCCTACTTCGAGGGCCTGGAGTACGACGAGATAAAGCAGCTCATGCAGATGTTCGTCTATGAGATGACCCAGATGATGGTGGCCAGAGGCGGCCAGCTGGTCTTCTCCTCTGTCCAGCTAACCCCGGGCATCCCTAAATTGTGGCGCGACAAGCCTGCCGTCTACTTGGGCAAGGTGTGGGATGGGAAGGCTACGCCCCTCAGGACCTACGGCCGTTTTGAGCGTGAGGTCAGGCTAGCCTTTAAGGCCCTGATGGAGGTCATGTTGGCAGGGGATCACTGGGGCAAGCCCTTCAACTTCCCCAAGCCGGAGATTAGCCTTGAGCCCGACTTCATGAAGGAGGATGAGGAGTTCAACCAAGCCCATCCCGACCTGCCTACATACCAAGATCTTTACCTCCTCACCTTCAAGCTTGCAGCGGAGTACGGGACCCCTTACTTTGACAACCAACTGCCTGCCTACAGGGGCGCAGGCAACGGAATATCATGTTACCAATGTTGCGCCTACCAATTTGCCGCTACTTTTGACAGCGACGATCAGTTCATGGAAAAATTGTACTTCAAAGACGGCAAGCACTTCTCCATGGGCTCCTGGCAGGTCGTCTCTCTGAACTGTCCCCGGGCCGCCTACCTAGCCAGGGGCGACGACGACCTTCTCTTCGAGTACCTCAGGGGCCTCATGGACATTAGCGTAGAGATCTTCAAGGTCAAGAGAGAGTGGATGAACCGGATCATAGAGAGCAGAAGAATGCCCTTTGCCACCCAGCGCCCCAGGGACCCGGCCACCAATGAGCACGGCTCCCAGGCGGTTGATTTGGAAAGCCTGGTCTACACTATAGGCGTGGTGGGGGTCAATGAAATGGTCCAGTTTCACACTGGCCACGCGATGCACGAGTCCAAGGAGGCCTGGAAGCTGGCGGTTAGGGCCATGACAGAGATGGAGCTCTACGCCAAAAAACTGAGTGAAACCCATGGCATGACCATCGCCCTGGCCAGGACCCCAGCCGAGACCACCGCCCAGAGGTTCGCGGTCTCGGACCTCATCCACGAGGAGTTCAGGGATTGCGCAGAGAAGGTGGTCAAGGGAGACCTAGAGGCGGCAAAGAAGAAACTCCAGCGGACAAGAGATCTGCCGATCTACTACACCAATGGCACCCACCTGCCGCCGGGGGCCGATGTGCCTATCTTCGAGAGGGCCAAGCTCGAGCATGTCTTCTTCCCCATAGTGGATGGCGGAAACATATTCCACGTGTTCCTGGGCGAATCTTCACCGGATCCTAAGGGTCTCATGGACTTCGGCATGCGCCTGGCCAAGACCACCCAGATAGGGTACTTCACCTTCACCAGGGACATGACGGTGTGCCTGAGCTGCTACAAGGTCTCCTCAGGGCTGAAAGAGGAGTGCCCGAGCTGCGACTCCCCTGACGTAGAGCACATAAGCAGGATCACGGGATACCTCCAGGCTGTGAGCGGCTGGAACAACGCCAAGAGACAGGAGCTTAAGGATAGGAAGCGTTACGACGACCTGACATAGGCCGTCGAAAGGTATATATCGGGCCTGCCTATCATATCGGGCCTGCCTATCTGGTTTAAGGCTAGCCAGTGAGGCAATTTAGGAGGAGTAAAATGCCAGCAACAATCAATAAGGACGAGTGTGTCGGATGCGGAACCTGTGTTGAGGAGTGCCCCAGCGAAGCCATAACCATGGCAGACGACATCGCTCAGGTTGATGCCGATAAGTGCAACGAGTGCAAGACCTGCGTAGAGGCCTGCCCATCCTCGGCCATCAGCGTAGAGTAACTGCACATCCCAAAGAGACTGCAACTTTTTTATTTTATTCCATTTCCCAGCATGTCGATATCAGGTTTCCACAGGTATTCTGGTATATAAAGGCGGTTTTTGCCCAGGCCTCACGCTTCAGGGCTTATCCGAAAGGGTATCGTAAAGGGCATCCCAGTCCAGGGTGGTGGCGACGCATCCTGCTTGGGAGAGAGGGACCCCCATGGCGGGTATGTCGTAGCTGTGGCACATGGCCAGGCCCTGCTTTATCTCCATCGGGCATCCCACGCCAATGATGGCCCTGGGCTTGTACTTCTTGATGATCCTCTTGATGAAGCTGGAGCCAGGGACTATGAAGAATTTGTAACCAAGATCCTCGGCGGTCTTCTTGGCCTCGCCTACACGGCAGCGCCCGCAACCGATGCACTTTATGCCCTCGGGAGTGAGCTTGGCCGGGCACTCGGTGGACCTCACGCACTGGGGCATGAAGATGAACCTCTCGCCCCTGGAAATTCTGGCGAATTTCTTTTTATTAATGTAATTTCCTAGGCGTATACCCACATCATCGACTATGGCATCGTCCGCCCTGGCGACCCAGAAGAGGGACTTTATGGTGTTCTCCAGGGTGCTTATGCCTATGAGCATGAGCCTGGCTGCAAAGAAGTGGCCGGTCTTGAAGGAGTAGAGGATCATGAAGGTTGCAATCACTGAGAGGATAAGCACTAATAGGGCCAGAAAGATCACGGATTCTCCAATAAGGTAGAAGAGGGAGCCAAGGTAGATATCTAGCATGGAGCAGGAAGGTGATAAGCCGCACCATACTTATAATTTATCCTCCATACTCCAAGCCGTCCTGAGGATCGGCCGGGCCGCCTTTTGCGCAATCTTTTTATCCCATGGGGCAGTGAGTTTTATGCCTTCGCGTTTATGAGATGAATGAGGATTAGTAATGGCTAAGATGCACAGCAGAAAGAAGGGATCTTCCAGATCCAGGCCGCCTATGGTACAAAAGATTCCCGATTGGTGCGACACCAGCAAGGAAGAGCTGGGTAAGACCATCATGAAGCTACACGACCAGGGCATGCCCACCAACCGGATAGGCATGACCCTGAGGGATCAGTACGGAGTGCCCAGCGTCAGCCCCATTCTAGGGGTCAAGCTCGGCAGATACCTGAAGGATAATGGCGCCCAGCCCCAGATCCCAGAGGATCTGAGCAACCTCATGCGGAGGGCCCTGAACCTCAGGAGACACCTGAGGACCAATGCCAAGGACGTCCACAACAAGAGGGGCCTGCAGCTTATAGAGAGCAAGATCAGAAGGCTGGTCAGGTACTACCATGGCGCTGGCAGGCTTGCCCCTGGCTGGGAGTACAGGCCAGAGACCGCCGAGATCGCAGTCTCATGAAAAGGCTTGAGAAAGTCGCAGAAGAGATAGCCAAGTCGATTTTGCGTTGCGAGAGCCTTCGGGTGGTGTCCCACAACGATGCCGACGGGATCACCTCCGCAGGCCTCATCTGCAATGCCCTTCAAAGGGCAGGAATACCTTTTCATGCCACCCTCGTCAACAGGCTGGATGGGGGCCTGGTAGATACTCTGGAGGCTCCTGTAATCATGTGCGATATGGGTAGCGGAAAGCCCGAGCTCGTATCCAGGCTAAAGGGAGAGGTCTTCGTCCTGGACCACCACAGGCCGGTGGGCGAGCTTTCCTGTCCCCACTTGAACCCCCACAACTTCGGCATAGACGGGGCCTTCGAGCTTTCAGCCTCGGGCACGGTCTATTCCGTGGTGAGAAAGATGGGGAATAACGTCGACCTGGCTGGCCTTGCCCTGGTAGGGGCCATGGGAGACCGCCAGGCTATGATTGGACCCAATAAGGCCATCCTGGAGGAAGCTAAAGAGGCCGGGACCGTGGAGGTCAAGGCCGGCCTCAAGGTGGCCGAGGACGGACCGGTGGAAGAGGTCTTTGAAAGGTCCATAGAGCCCCTCCTGGATTTCACCGGAGATCCGGAAAAGACCAGGGAGTTTTTGGAGCAGGTGAAGGTCAAGGGAGATGTAAAGAGCTTGAACATCCAGGACCTGTCCAGGCTCTCCACTGCCCTGATACTGAAAATGCTCACCCAGGGCAGCTTCTCTGCCGAATCCGTTGTTGGCGAGGTCATAAGGCTGAAGAAGGAAGTGGTAGAAAATTCCCTGGAGATGGTACAGCTCTTAAACGCCTGCGGAAATAGGGATGTTCCAGGCCTGGGCCTCACCCTCTGCCTGAGGGATAAGAGCGCTCTCCCCGTGGCCAAGGAAATGGCTGCGGAGTACAAGAGAAATATCATCCATGAGATCAGGATATTGAAGGAGAAACACCAGGAGCTTAAGAACATAAGGTACCTGAAGATGGAGGGCATGGAGGCAGGAGCCGTGGTGACTGGCCTAGGCATCAGATACCTCTTCACCGATATGCCCCTCATAACCCTCAACCATAAAGAAGGTATAGTCAAGATCTCGGCCCGGGGAAACAAACCCCTGATAGCCAAAGGCCTTGATCTCTCAGAGGCCTTGAGAAGGGCTGCCGTGTCGGTTGGGGGCGTTGGAGGAGGGCACACCGTGGCCAGCGGTGCATCCATTCCGCCGGGCACCGAGGAAAAGTTCCTATCCTGCGTGGATGAGATCGTGGGTGAGCAGCTCGGAGCTTCTGGGAAGGTCGCTGTGGGAACTGCCGGAGGGAGCAAGACTTGATTAAAACAAAGCTAACCCTTTGCGGCGATGGCGCTGCGAATGTGGCAGGGGCCATCCAGCCGGACAACCTGCCCAATATGGACCTCAGTACGGAGGGTGACTGCCTTATCTTTGAGTTCTGCACAGAGAAGATAGGGACGCTGCTATCCACCACCGATGATATTCTCATGAATCTGAAAGTTGCCGAAGAGACCCTGGAGACTTCAAGGGGCTAATCCAGTGTATTCCTAGTTTTTTGTATCAGCGTAATTTTACTCAACACTGCCTCTCAAATAAAATGATCAAGGGTGGCGGGCTTCGCAAAAGATATTAAAGCGGATGAATGCCATACCTACATCTGATTAGCTTTCGAGCGTAGGCTATAAGTGGTTAAGTTTAGTCGGGGGAGAAAGTCACCAAAGTATTTCATAAAATTTCGATGCCCGCAGGAATATGGCCGACGATTGGACGCAAAAGGACGCCAATAGCTTCAACAACAGCGCCAGGGCCCTGGTGGATGAGTATAACAAGTTGGCGGTGCTGCCGGGCTTATACATTAACGGCAACCTCACCCTTACTGAGAACATCGCCGACTCCACAGGCGTCACCTGACTTATCATGCCTACAAGCTCTCGGAGAAGGCCGATCCCGAGAAGATAGACGGCTTTACCGGAGATCAGAGGTTCTTCTTG
>Ga0181520_10002149_pt1 | contig 37483 bp, 33 predicted proteins | sample PEATcosm2014_Bin_29_FD_132451 | JGI IMG/M metagenome (GOLD analysis project Ga0181520, IMG submission 132451) | Peatland microbial communities from MTU Mesocosm Facility, Houghton, MI, USA - PEATcosm2014_Bin02_30_metaG | ecosystem: Environmental > Terrestrial > Soil > Wetlands > Peat | place... | reverse complement strand
GGCGTCGACGTCACGGTCGAGATGGAGCTCGTACGTGTCCTCCACGGTCACGATGCGCACCTCGGGAGGGATGCACGAGGCGAGCGCGAGCGCAGTGGTGGTCTTGCCGGCACCGGTCGCCCCCGAGATCACCACGGTCTGGCGGCCGGCGATGGCGGCCCGGAGCAGCTCCGCCCCCCGCTGATCGATCACCTGGGTCTGCACCAGGTCGTCGAGGGTCAGCTTGAGGAGGCGGTGGAGACGGATGGTCACGGTGGGCCGGCGCACCACCTCGCGGACGGCGTGGAGGCGGCTCCCATCGCGGAGCGTGAGGTCCAGGATGGGCTGGGCGGTGTCCCATCTCCGCTCCTGGTTGCTCTCCCGGGCGGCCAGGCGCTGGATCAGGATGATCAGCTCCTCGTCGGACTCCGCGACCGGCGACGCCATCCGCTGCATCCCCTTTGACCGCGACTCGACCCAGACGCTGTCGAAGCCGTTCAGATAAACGTTCTCGACATCCGGGTCGGCGAGCAGGGGCTCGAGGTCACCCAGGCCGAAGAGGCGTCGCACCACGATCGCCCGGATCTCCCGCTCCTCCTCACGGTTGAAGGGGTGGCGCCCGGCGGCAACCTGGCGCGTGTTCGCTGCGGCCACCCACTCGTCGAGGAGCTCCCCCGCCCGCTCCCGCACCCTCTTCTCGCTGAGCCCGCCCTCGGCGGCCCTCTGCTCGGCGCGCAGCCGCGGGTCCACGTACTCGTATGCGGTGCGGCCGATGTCGCGGATGAGCGGCATCAGGCTCCCTCCGCCACCGGAACCGGAGCGCTCGCCGAGGGGGAAGGTTGGGGCGGCAATGCAGGCGCGGTCGCCGGCAGCCGGACGGCCAGCGCGTCAGCTACCCCGCGCGCCGCGCGTAGCAGCGCGAGGGTGCGGCCGGGAACGCCCCGGCCACCACCCGACAACACCGCGGCAGCCGCCGGATCGAACGGGAGGGTGCCGATCACCGGGATGTCGAGAGCTGCTGCGACCTCGTCGGCCGGATACGGTCCGCGCTGGGAGAGTAGGAGCAGCACCTGCACGCGCAGCGCATGCAGCGACGGTAGCCAGCCGTGGAGGTGCTGAATCTCGTCCAGGGTGGGCCGGACAACCATCACAACGACACCCGCCCGCTGGATCAGCCGCGCGATCGGCGTCCGCTCCCGGGCGCCCCAGCTCTCCAGACGGCCGCAGTCGGCGATGACGTCGCAACCCGCATGGGCCAGGATCGAGAGGTCCTCGGCGAGGCGGTCGAGCGGCAGCCGCATCTCCTCAGGCGACGTGGGCGCCACCACCACGTGGAGGCCGCCGCGCAACTGCTGAGCGTGCTCGAGAAGGGGGTTCCGGTCGGCCGCGGCCGCGACGTCGGGCTCGCGCTCCAGCGCCACCGTGAGGCTGACCACACCCGGGGTGACCTCGAGACCGAAGCGCGCGGCCAGGTCACCGCCCGCCGGATCGCACTCGACGACGATCGGCGTGGGGCGCTCCCGCGGCCAGACCGCACCCAGGGCGCAGGCCGCGGTGGTGACACCGGGGGCGCCCTTGACGCTGCAGAGAGGCAGCAGCGCCACCCCCTCAGCTCCCCCCGCCGGAAACCAGCAGCAGGACCAGGTTGCCACTCGCCGCCGCCGGCGCCAGCGTGGCCGCCTCGGCGGACGGCAGCTGCAACGAGATGACACCATCCACGTCGTCGACAGCCACCACCGCCGCGTCGACGGGCGTGTTCGCGAGCGGTGCCGGTGAGGACGTGGATGCCGACGCGGCCTGGTCGTCGATGACCTCGACCTCATCGCCGGCCGCGATGCTCGGGGGGTACGAGCCGAGCTTGGCGTTGACCGCCATCACGCTCTCGCCGCTGGGCAGCTGGACGGGACCGAGCTCGGCCACCACGAGCGGTGTGCCGTCATACAGGGTGGTCGCCGCCGGGAGCCCGACGACCGCGTCCTCCTGAGAGGAGTCGATGACAGTGAGGCCACCCATGTCCTCCGAGACGTTCACCACCTCGAGGTCGCCAGCGCTGATCACCTGGCCCGCCTGCACCGTCTGGGACATCACCAGGATGCCGTGCTCACCGCTCACCGAGTGGATGAGGGCGCCCACGCCCACCACCGAGGCAAGGACCAGCACCAGGCCGACTACCAGCAGCGAGGGGCGCGGCCGCCAGGGGCGCGGAGTGATGCGGCTGGACGCGCGTCCGCGGGGTGTGTCGCTGAGGGGGGTGGGCAGCATGCTGCTCTATCCCGAAGTGATCACGCTGGCGATCTGATCGACGGTGATCTGCTCGGTCACCGTCGGGCCCGGGACCAGGCCCAGGTCACCAGCCGCGCCCCCAGCCCCGGTGGAGGTCCATGTCGCGTGGTACCAGACGGTGGCGGAGAGGGAATACGTGCCCCCCGGCTGGTCGTTCGAGGTGTCCGTGTACGTGTACGTGCAGGCACCGCTGTCCGCGGGCGCTGGGCTGTTGCCCCAGGCGTCGTCGTACGGGACCCCCGGGCCAGGGCAGGTGACACTCCCGCCGTCCCCGGTGGACCACACCACTTTCACCGGCGTGGCCACGATCGTTGCCGACACGGCCCCTCCGGGCACCGTCGCCGTCGTCCCCGTGGCCTGGTACGCGCCGGGATTCAGGTACACGTACGTAGGCAAATTCGTTACCGCGGCGGCGGTCAGCGGCGGCGACGCACCCAAGCTCGGCGGCGTCCAGGAAACCTGTGAGAGGGCCCACAGGCCGAGCACGTTGGCCGCTGTCGGGGGCGTGCTCAGGGTCCCCACTGTAAACACCCCCACCACCGTAGGGTCGGGGCAGAAGACGACGCCCATCGACAGGTACGGTGGGGTCCCGACCTCGGGAGGGGCGTGGGAGTCCATCCACGCAATGACCGAGTTGTACTCGGCGGCGTCCAGCCAGGGCCACGACGAGGCGGGTGGCGCGGTGTCACCATATATCCAGGTAACCGCGCTGATCCCCTGCTTCCAGGTGCAATCGCCGGCACTGCCAGTGCCGGGGGTCGGCGTCGACGTGGGGTCGCCGACAGTGCACCCGGGGCCTCCATCCGCACTGCAGGTCGCCGTCGGGCTGGGAGAGGGAAGCGTGTCGGCCCATGCCGAAACTACCGGACCACTTTCAGAAGCGCGGGCCGCGAACAGCAGGCTCACGGCGAAAGCGAGAAGAGCAGCCCCGGCAGCGCGCCTCAGTATCCGGTGCAATTTCCATACTCCAAGCTGACAGACGAGGAGGCCATCCACGAGCCGGACACAAGGGTGAAAGCGATGGTGACGCCATCGTCTCCTCCACTCGGCAGGTCAGGCTGGCTGGGCACGAGCGTCGCGGTTCCACCATCCGTTGCCTTGTAGTACTCCAGAGCATCATCCGACACACAGTCGGACACCTCCGCCGTGGTGGCCGTGTTGGAGATCACGCGCGGGCGCTGCGCGGTGAGGCTGCCCTGCACGAAGATGCCCTGCGCTTCCTGCTGCATGAGCTCGTCCTGCCACTGACCGAGCAGCGGGTTGACCATGGCCCTCGATAGCGCCGGAACGTTCCACGCCCCCGTGCTGGAGGTAGCCGCGTTAGCCTGGTTGACCGCCGACCAGTAAGAGTCGTAGGCGGCGATGATGGCGGCATCGGTAGCGTCGAGGGTGGGCGACGCGCTCGCTGACACGGTGGGGCTGCTCGTGGTTATGGGTCTGGGCAGGGTTTGCACCGTGGAGCCGCAGGCCGCCAGGCCGAGGGCCGTCGCAGCAGAGAGCAGTGCGAGGAGCTGGGGAACGTGACGACGCCGCAGCGGGCGATGGCGTTGCGGAGCCACCCAGCCACGAGCGCGGTTCACGATGCTCCTCCCTTGCTCCGCCGGGCCTCTGGAGCCCGGCTCCGACGCATCCTGCCATGCCTCACTGCTCTGTCGCAAGCGATTGGGAGGCATGCCGCGTAAGACCTACATGATTCGTACAGGAATCCGACACGAACCCTACACGGAGGCGCAAACGCGGCAAATGGTGCGCGCCATCGTCTGCCTAGGTGCACTTCGTCCTCCTCCCTTGTCGCGGGCTATCTAACCAGATGCCCCACGGGGTTTGATAGATGCATCTGTCTCCGACTGGTTAGCCGTTTGAATCCCCCGGACTGCCGTTTGCATCCCAGCGGACGCAATCGGCGTCGCCGCCGGCACGAGGTGCAGCTCGTCGCCGGCGACGCCCACCAGGATCACCTCGAAGAGGTCGAAGAAACCGACCCCGAGGATCGCCATCAGCCTCGCGCGCATCTCGGGGCCGGGATCACGCGAGCCCCCCTCCATGGCCGGAATGTAGTTCTGGCTGACGTCCAGGCGACGGGCCAGCTCGCGCTGGGTGAGCCCCTGCGCCCTTCGCCACTCGGGCAGGCGAGTGGCCCGGATACGGACCTGGACAGGTGCCATGACCCGACCATACAACAAGTGAGTAGGTCGGCGATAGCAAATCTACTGACGCGGCTAGCCGGTTCGCCCCGGCCTGGTGTGGAGAACGCCCGTGCGTAACCCCGGCCGTGGGTCGGGGGGATTTAACCAGCCGTGAACGCGCATCTAGTCCGTGGCGCCCCGATGGACGTACGGGGCGAGCGGTCCGACCGCCCGCTCGCGATATGCCCGGAGGGCCAATTCAAAGATGTAGGGGATCTCAACGCCCCCCTCCTCCGGCGAGATTTCGATGGCTATGACCGGGGCGCCTGTGACGTGCACCTCCTCGGGGTGTGGGGGATAGATGAGTTCTGCGCCATCCTTGGCCACCTTCATGTCTTCGACGGGTTCGCCGGTGTCGGTGGGGCCGATGTACCGGTTCCCCTGGGCGTCCTTAGAGATCAACCGGATGCCCCGAAGGGACGAAAAGACCAGCGGCAGTCTCTGATGTCTGTCTTTGTTCGAAATGAGGTTGAGGGCTCGGAAGGTGTTGATCTGCACCCTCTTCCGTCCGTACTCAGGTGGCTGCAACGACTTGAGGATTGCGAGCGCCTCGGGCCGCACTTTGGTGGTGTCGGAGTTCCACCGTCCACGTTCCTTCGTTCGCTCTTTGTCCTCCCCTGGAACGAGGTCTTCCCAGACCCCTTGGAAGTAGATCGGGAAGTAGACACCGGAGCGTTCGGCGGCAGGGACGAGGGCCGCCATCAGGTGGTCAAGGCCGCTTCGGAGGTTGTAGGCGACATCGGCTGCGATGGCGCTGATCTCCGGAGGAGGGGAGGATGTAAACCTGAGGTGGTACGCGTTGCGCTTGCGATAGTGCGTGGTACGCACTTCGTACGGGTGGGTGTTCGCCCATGCGTTGATGGCGGCCCTCAGGTCTTGGAGGTGCTTCTCGGCCCTGTCTGCTTTGACGATGTAGGAGGGCACCAAGCTAGCCACGGCACGCTATCCTCGTCTCATGGCGAAGCCGAAGTCTGACACCCAGGTTACCCCCGAAGGCTACGAGATCCCCGTCCCCAAGCGTGGGGCGTTCGACGCGCATCTAGACAAGTTGCTCAAGGCCCCCCAGCCGCCCAAGAAGGTCGCGGGACGTCGAGGCGAGACGGCGGCCCCACCCGTAGCCGAACAGGAATTACGGGTGGATATTGAGACTGATGCCGTTGTCTTGGGCCATCCGGACGATTTCGGCAACGTCCGAACCTAAGCCGGCGTTCAGGAACTGATGCTCGGTGGACCTCTTTCCGCCGACGGTAACCGTCGGGTGGAATCCAAGCTCCAGATGCATGGTCTGACTTTGGATCGCCCACACTGTGCCGGCAAAGTCGAAGATGGGGCCTCCGCTCTGGCCGCGCAGGCCGGGAGTGGACGTCTCAATGAAACTTACGCGCCGCCCTGATGCCTGCTCCTCCACGACGAGCATCCGCGCATACATTCCGTCAAGCGCAAACCGGGTCACAGGCAACGTCCCCGGTTTCAGCTTGAACTGCCCAGCACCGGCATCCCACGACGATTCCAGTTCGTTGAAGGGGAATCCAAGGCGGCACAACGACCCTCCGGGGCGGATGTGCGAGGCGGGATTTCCAAAGACGGGGAACTCGGTGATCCCATTTGTTGGGTACCCAGCGAGCTGAACGAATGCCAGGTCGGCCAACTGATCCACAATCACTTGTCCGGCCGTCGCGCCGTCGTATCCCCACCAGTACGAGTGCTTCTCAATCCACGTTGGATCGTTTGGGACGCGACCCAGCAAGGACTTGCGCCGTGCCGACGTCAGGGATGCGTCCGCCTTAATGGCATCGACTTGGGCTTTCCACGCGTCGATGGCTTTCTGGGAACGCCCAGCTTCGAACTCGGTAGCCATCACATGGGCAGCCGTGACAGCCCAACCCGCGTCGTTGACTATGACAAAGGACGCCAAAGAGGTCGAAACTTGACCGGAGCGCCGAAGCGTGCTGGTGATCACCGGCTGGGTGAAGACTTCGGCCCGGCCTACGGCATCCTGGAACACCTGTTTGCCTCATGGGGCGTTACGCTTACGACTCTGTTCCGCGGACGCCCCGAACACGCGGGAGAACCTATTATGGCGGTGGCCATGGATCTTTACTTACGGATCAACGTACGACCCACCCAAACGGCGACCACATCGTCGGTGACCGGCACTTCTGGCTCCACTGACCATCCTAGGTTGGGAACAGATGCCGCCCCGTACGCCGCGAGCGACCTCCCCGGGTACGCTGCCTTCACTCAGGCGACCCTAGGCGGTGGGCCGACAGGCAAGCCCAAGGAGTAGACGGAACTTCGCCTCGCCCGTGGGCACCCGCCTGACGCCGGGCTGGCGGCGGGTGTGCTCCCGGTGGTTGTACCGCCAGGCGTACTCATTCAGGTAGGAGTGGAGCCACCTGGTAGATACCGAGTGGTAGGTCCCCCGAATCCCGCTTTTGAGAAGCGACCGAAAACCCATCGAGGTTCTGGGTGTGGGCGTAAGGTTTCCGTTGCATCGTGGCGGAGTGGTCACTCCGCTCTTCGGTGTTGGCTAGGCTCGTCCACGCACCCAGGTTGTTCCGTGAACGGGGCAGCGGAGCCAATCCCTGCGGAGTCCCGGCACCGTAGCCTTGGGGTCACCTTGATGACCGGCGGGGATGCGGCTCTCTGAGTCTCCCCGTATTCGAGTGGGCAGTCCTTTCCGCAGTCTGCCGTGATGTTGCCTGTCACTCGAGGCTTGACAGGAGTTCTCCTCGAGACGGAGGATGGCGCGAGGCGCACGACAGCGCCATGGAGCTGCTAACAATGTCCCTTTTCCAGAAGAAGCTCGTTGACCCCCTCGAACTCCTCCGCGGCGAACTGATCGCCATGAGGGTGGTCTGGGAGGCGTTTGCTCGCATGCCGGCGAAGCAACAGCAGGCGGCGATCGAGAATATGCCTGCTGGTTTGCGTGCGACCTATCTGAAGGCGAAGGCTGTCGATCCTGTTCGGGCCGATCACCTCATCGCAGAGGCTCGCACGCACTCGCCCAGGGCGCAGCCGTCCACCATGACGTGGGACAAGCTACTCGAATATGCTGTTGGCTAGGCGGTCCCACTAACCGGCCGTAGGGGGCCATCACGGCCGGCGGTGGTCCCGGCCAGTGGTCAGGTGCCGGTATCGACATATCCGCGCTGGGTCACGCCGACGCACAGATCGGCGGTGCAGGACACGCTGTCCATAGTCTCGGTGCCGGGCACCACGGCTTCGATCGTCCAGTTCGCCGTGCCGTCGGCCGTGTCGATCAGAGCAAGGGTCTGAGTGTAGGCGGCCAGGATGCAGAGGGTGCCGCTTGGACACCGGACCGAACTCTGCGCGTCACCGGACATGCTGGTCGGGGTCCAGGCTTCGGCGCCACCCGACGGGTCCGTGGAGGTGAAGACGTCGCCGGAGCCGTCGTCCGCCTCCGAGGCGATGCACAGGTTCGCCGCGAAACAGGCCACGGAGGAGAACGAAGCACCTCCATCGAGATTGAGGAGCTTCCAAGCCGACGCTCCGCCCGCCGGATTCGTTGATATCAGCAGGTTGCCCGCCCCCTCGCTGGAGCCCGCTGCGACGCACAGGGTCGCGGTGGGGCACGAGAGTTCCTTGGCGCTGAAGGTCCCCACAGGCGGAAGCACCGTCCAGGTGGCGGTGCCTCCGGCCGGATTTGTGGAGGTCGCAGTCTGGCCGTTGCTGTTCATGGCGACGCAGAGGTTGGCGGACGGGCAGGCGATATTCTGCCAGCCTTCGCCACCGCCGTCGACATTGATGGCGGTGCTCCAGGCCCCGGCACCGCCCGCTGGGTTGGTCGAGGTGAAGACGTTCTCCGCGTTGTCGGCGCCAGATCCAACGGCAACGCAGAAGGTAGTGGATGGACACGATACCGAGTCCAGCGAGCCCGCGCTCACGATGCTCTCCGTCCAGGCTGGCTCGCCCCCGGTCGGGCGGGTGGAGGTCAACACACCGCCGTCGCTGTCAGCGGCGACGCACAAGGTGTCCGACGGGCAGGACACCGTGTCGAGGCTGTCTCCTAAGGGCTCGTTGGTGGGACCGCTCTCCGATATCCAGTTCAAGTCCCGGAACTGGGCCGGGCCGGTATCAGTCGACGTAGACGGCGATGTGTCGGACGGGTTAGCGGTCACGACCGGATTCACGACGTCCAGCTGCCCCGGCCGGTATCCCGAACCGTACGGCAGCCCGGTGAGGTTGCCGACTTCCACGGAAAGGGTCTGGACGCCCTGGACCGGGAACGACACTGGGCTGGCGACCTCCCCAGGTGTGAAGCTGGCCGACGCGAGTACTCTCCCGTCACCGATGAACTCAGCCTCCATCGGTTGGCTATTGAAGGAATCGTCCAGTCCGACCAGGGCCGAGAATGAGATGAACGCACCTCCGAGGTTGTAGATGACCGTCTCGGAGTTACCGGCGCCGAGCGTCGAGTAGTCGTCGTACTCGGCATCGACGGCCAGCCCTCGTGAGTACGCGGTGCCCTGCATCGTCATCGGGGAATTGAAGGTGGGTGTGTTTCCACCCACGCCGGTGACTTGCTCGAGCACGCGGTTGTCGTCGGCCACCAGCCAGGCATAGCCATTGCTGTTTGGTTGAACACAGACGGGCTCTGGTTCGTCGGGAGATGTCGCGGGCGCCGCCGAGACGGCCACCGCGCCCGCGACGCTACATGCCGTCGGGACCGTCAGGCTCGCGGAGCCGGCGGCCAGCGTCAGAGTGTGGACGTCGTTGTTGGTGATGGTGTCGATGACGATCCATATGCCTCCCACCAGTGATGTGGCGAGAGAGGCCACGAGGCTGAGCAGCCCGGCAGCCACGGCGATGGCACTGCTGCTCGCTGCTGTGGTCAGGCATTGGAACCCCACCGAGGCAAGCTGTTCTGCAGTTGAAGCCGAGAGGGTGGTGATGGCTTCGGCGCTCCTGACCAGACCGCGGAGACAGCTCGCTCCGCCCAGCGCCGTCAGGATGCTGCTGCTCGACCATCCGAACACGCCGCCCATGTCAGCCATCACCTGCAGTCCAGATCCCAGAATGCCAACCAGGTACGCTTCCGTGTCCATCTGGGTCAGCATCTGAGCGGAGTGCGGGGAAGTCAGTGGCACGGTGGCGTCCGCCTCACCGCCACTCGGGATCAAGGCCGTATTCGCCCACCCGGATGCGACCCGGTTCAGAATGCCTCCGAGTTCCGTGAAGGGGTCGGTCATATCCACGTTGACGGTGGCTCCCGCGGGGTACCTCAGATCGACCGGATAGGATCGCTGATTCACCACCTTGGCGAGCACGAGACCGCTCCCAGCAGCCTGAGCGCAGGCCGCGATCCCTCCCCCCGGGTGATCATCGGTCACCGTCACGACTTCGGCCCCGCGTGCGGGCTGGCCACACGATGGTGCGGCAGCCCCGAGCGGGCTCTGGCTGAAGACCTGCGCCAGGACGCCCTTGAGCGCTGCCGTGACGGCCGAGCTCCCCCACGCCACGACCGTCCAGATTGCGGACACCCACGTCGCGGCCAGGACCTTCACACCCTGGGGCGATTGGTGTTGAGAGGTCGCGGTGCCGGACGCAGCCGATGACGCGGAAGGCGCCCACGTTGCACTTACCAGTTCCAGGGAGCTGTCGAACTGGCTGGGGACTGCTTTCCACGATCCGACCTCGGGATTCTCCATAATCAGAAATGGGGTCGCGCCGTCCGCGACAGTGGCATGAGGCACGTGGAAACCGACCCGTGTTCCACTGCCCAGTGCGGACGCCTCGACGCTGATCTTCACGGTCGGCGCGAGGACGGACATGGCACTGGGTACCGTCAGGCCAGAATCCAGGGTGACCGGCGCCGTGAGTGCCGCCGTCGAAACCGACACCTGACTTGCGGTTGGTTGTGGCCCCCCGCTCGGTAGCGAGACCGTGACACCCTGCGCCACCGTCACCGTGTGGACGGCAGTCTTGGAGCTGCTTGAGCAGCTGGTCAGGGTACCCAACACCAGGGCCACCCCAACCAAGCCCGCTAGCCGGCCTCGCATGACGGCCACCCTCCCACGACAGGAATGACCTGCACCGGTATATTGGGAGACGCCCGCGTGAGCACTCGATGGTGCACTACGGACCCTGCTCGATGAGCGTGTGGACGGTACCGCTGGCGTCAGTGGAAGAGCCGACGGCCCAGCAGTCGTTCGCGGACGCGCAGGTCAGACCCGCGAAGCCGGCGCTGACGGCGCTGATGGGAGTGGGGCTGGCGACGATGCTCCAGCCGTTCCCCGTGTTCTGTTCGATCAGAGTCTGAGAACTGTCGTCCGACCCGTCGGAGGAGCCGACGATCCAGCAGTCGCCCGCGCTCACACAGGTTACTCTCCCGAGCGCAGAGTACGTGCCGCCGGGGCCAGCGGGGTTGGCCACTATGTTCCACCCGTTCCCGGTATCCTGTTCCATCAACGTGTACGCGCTTGCACCGATGTTACTGCTGTCTTGGTAGCTGCCGACAGCCCAGCAGTCGTCTGCGCTGGCGCAGCCCACCGCCCCGAGAGCATTGTAGTAGCTGCCGGGATCGGGGCTCGAGACGATGGTCCACCCGCTCCCCGTGTTCTGCTCGGTGAGCGTGTTAAAGTCGGAAGAGGCGAGGCTGTACTGGCCGACAGCCCAGCAGTCGTCCGCGGTCATGCAGGTTACGGCCCGAAGCCAGCCCCCGCTGACAGCAGGCATGGGGCTAGCGACGATATCCCACCCGTTCCCCGTGTCGTGCTCGATCAACGGTGGGGCTCCACCGTTCGAGGAGCCGACGGCCCAGCAGTCGCTGGCGCTGACGCAGGTGAGCGCGTAGAGAGCGCTGAACCCGTTGCCGGCAAGATCGGGGTTGGAGACGATGCTCCAGCCGCTGCCCGCGTTCTCTTCGATCAGTGCGTTCTCAAGGCCGCCGTTGGTGGAGTAGCCGACGGCCCAGCACTCGTTGGCGCTGACGCAGGCCACGTCAAAGAGCTGACTCTTCGCACTGCCGGAAGGATTCGGGCTGGAGACGATGCTCCAGCCGCTGCCCGTATTCTGTTCGATGAGCGTCTGGAAATTGTCACCGACGCCATTGTCAGTGCCGACGGCCCAGCAGTCGTTGGTGCTGGGACATGCCACTTTGTCGAGGCTGCCACCGTCGGGGGGAGTGGGACTGGAGACGATGCTCCAGGACGTGGGCGCCGTGGGGATCGTCGATCGCGGAGAGGCTGGCTGGCTTGTTGCGACGCCTGAGACGGGATGCCCGCCTGTCAAGATCTTGGCGGCGCCCAGGGAGGCGCCGACGACGACGACCATGCCCGCCAGCGCGACCGGCTTGATCCAGGCAGCGCGCAGCGCGTGATGAGCAACCAGAGGAGGGTTGGCCGCGTGCGACGCTGGCGGAAACGGCGGTGCGGGAGGTGACACCGGCGGCAGGGCCGGGGGTGCGGCGAGATGGGCCCCAGTCGGCAGCGCCGATCTCAGGGCCTGACGGTGAGCCTCGTTCAGCAGCGCCGGCATGGCGACGAGCGCGATCCCGCCGAGGATGACGGCAGGCTCGGTCAGCCGGGCGGCCATCGCCTGGCAGTTGGGGCAGCGGCGCATGTGGTGGTCCACCGAGGCGCGCTGCTCCGGGGTCAACTCCGACACGCCGGCGGGCACCAGCTCGGCCAGCCGCTCGCAGTGGGTGCGGCGCCGTGCGACCAGCAGCTGCTGGACCGCGTTGCCCAGCGCCTCCCGGGCGCGGTGGACGAGCACCGCGGCATGGGAGCTCTCCACCTCCAGCGCCGCGGCGATCTCGGGGGTGGTCATCTGGTGGCGGGTGGCCAGGTCCAGGACGGCGTACTGGCGGGGCTCTAGGCTGCGGGCCGCCGCCCAGACCAGCTCGGCGGACTCCTCGGCGATCACCTGATCCTCGGGCCCCCTCTCCGGTGTGGCCAGCTCGTACTGGGCGTCGATGTCGTCTGTCGGCCGGCTCCGGGAGAGCTGGTTCAGCGCCAGGTGGTGGGCGATGCTGAACAGCCAGGGCCGCACCTTGCCGGGATCGCTCAGGGTGCTCCGCCTCTCGAAGGCGCGCAGGAAAGTCGTCTGGGTGAGGTCCTCAGCTGCGGCGGCGTCGCGTACGGTCCGGAGCAGGAAGTCGTGGATCTCCACGGCGTGCTGCTCATAGAGGGCGGCGAAGGCTGCCACCTCCCCTGCCGACGGGGGGCCGCTCGGACGAGCGCGGTCGGGAGCCATCTCGTCGGGGGAAGGAGGGATCGGCGTAGGCGTGTCCACGGCCTGTGAGGCGGTCGCCGGTGTGAGTTGCGTCCCGCACGTCCTGCAGAACAGGTCCCGGCTCTGGTGACGGCTACCGCACTCGGGACAGAACATGCTGGCCTCTCCGGAATCAGGTGGACGCCGCGTCGCCAGCGATGGTACCGGCCGCGGCCCTGTTCAGTGTCATAAGCATCAGACACCGCTATGCCTGGAGGATTACGCCCAGAACCCCCAGGGCAGGTCCCTCGCACGCATCCGGGGGGTGGCACCTAAGGTGACGAGGGTGATGAGCCCCCGGAACTTTCCTGCCATAACCGTAGACCTCCCGATCCGCGTAGCGCGATCTGAGTACCCCTAACGTCGCCGTGCCCATCTGGCATGTAGGGGGGCTTTCTCTCAGGCCTCGGGGGTGGCGACGGTGACGAGCGCCGAGGGGTCCTCCTCCAGCACTCCCTGTCGGACCGCCTCGAGAAAGCGCTTGTACGGGTCCATGCCGGCGATCGACTTCGGCCCTGCGGGGATGACGTAGAAGAGGCGCGGCTGATTGGTGCGATACCATTCCAGGCCGCCAACGCGGAGGTGGGTGTGCCCGTTCTCGGTCCGCGCCTCTGCGGAGAGGGAGCAGAGGCGGATGAGTCGCTTACCACTGGTGATCGTTAGCTGGAGCCGGTTCTGCGCCTCGCCATCCACATTCACCTGGGCGCCGATATTCTTGAGGCCAGAGGTCAGCAGGCTGGCCCCGCCACCCTTAACGGCCCCCGCGGCGACCTTGACGATACCGAGAGTCGTTATGACCCCGAGGCGGGTGTCGGCCCGGAGTTGCAGACGAGCTCGGGCCTTGGCGGTGATGGCCATCTCACATGCTCCTTCTCAGACGGTTGGTTTCAGCGCTTCCGCTTCCGAACTGTTCCTCGACGCTGTTTCCGGACAGGCTCCGGTTCACTGGCTCTTCGAACTCCGAGGGCCAGTGCGCCGGGATCATAGCGCCTAACTGGCCCGGCCATTTTGGGCTGCAGCCTGTCACACGGCTGGCGCCCGGGTCAGCCAGGAACGGTCGCGTGGCGACGCGGTCGTGCCCTTCGCCAGAGGAGGCGGCGTGTGCAGCAGGCGAGCTTTGCATGCCCTCACTCCGGCGGCCTAAACTGGGAGTGTTGCTTTCTATAGCAGGACCACATCGTTGTGTATGATGACCGCGTGGTCTCCTGTCTGCCGATTCGAATCGGCCGCCGGATGCCGGCGCCCCCGCCCAGTCTGCCGCGAATGTAGCGTTCCGGCTCTGAGAGGCACTCATCGCCCATACTCAGAAGAGGATCAGCAACCAGAGGCGCTTGGCCCGGTACATCCAGATCCGCCAGGCGTAGCTGCCCGTCATCGCCGCGAACACGAGGCACAGGAGTGCAGCGCCGACGTTCGCCTGCGCCACACCGCCGAAGAAGCCACACACCAGCGCTATGGTGTAGAAGCCCCACAGGCCTGCGTAGAAGACGCGGCGGCCGTTGCCGTACCTGCTGCGGCCCGGTTGTCCGAGGGGCTGATCGCGACGGTATGGGGGGGAAGGCCCCGCCGCTCCCGGGGGTGCCGACGGAGCGGTGGCACCCACTGCGGAGCCGAATCCTTCATCATCCGCCGCCCGACGACCCTACTGAAAGATCGGGGCTAGACGGAACCAACGTATCATCATGCCCTTCGTGGATGAGGGAGGGTTCCGAGGGTGCACTGGTTGATGTGGGGGTGGCCCGGTAGCAGGCGTCACGCCGGGATCCTGGCGATGTTGATGAGCCTCTGGCTCGCCCCCGCCCTCGCCGCCTGCGCCACGACCAGCCCGCCAGCAACTCGGAACTCCCCGACGGCCACGGGATCGGTGACCCCCGCCATCACCACCGCGACGGCCTCCGCCGCGGCCCCCACCCAGGTCGCCAACCCGGTTGCGGCGGCCCTACCGCCTATCAACCTGCAGTGGTCGACCCCGAGTGACATCGACGCCAGCAACATCATCTACTCCCTGTCCTGCTCCAGCCCCAGCTTCTGTGTTGCCGCGGACGTCAACGGGGACGCACTGACCTACGACGGCCACGCCTGGTCACCCCCAGATCTCATCGACCCCAGCGTCGACGCCAGCGTCGGGCTGGCCTCGATCTCTTGTCCCACGTCCAGCTTCTGCGTCAGCGCCGACGGCGCCGGCAACGTCATCACCTACGACGGGCAGTGGTCATCGCCCACGCAGCTCGACTCCGGCGCGGGGCTGAGCTCGGTATCCTGTGCGGCCCAGAGCTTCTGCGTCGCGGTGGACAAGGACGGCAACGCCTACACCTACAACGGGGCCAGATGGTCCCAGCCGACAGCCGTCGACCCGACGATCGCCGGTCAGTACGACGACGATGACGACATGGCCATCGCCTGCCCAACGATCAACTGGTGCGACGCCGTCGATGAGAGTGGGGACAGCCTCGTCGACAGCAACGGCCAGTGGTCGTTACCAGCCCTGGTCGACCCGGGCCAGGCTCTGGACTCGATCGCATGCCCTCTTCCAAATCAGTGCATCGCCGTCGACAAGGCGGGCCATGGCGTCATCGAGACCGGCCAGGGCTGGTCGGCGCCGGCGGACATCGACCCCGGCCCGAGCCCAAACTCGCTGCTCGATGACGACGTCCTCGCCGGCTGCGCCAGTGCCGTTTATTGCGTCGCCGTGGACATCAATGGCAGCGCTCTCACCTACAATGGCCAGAGTTGGTCGACCCCCACGGTGGTGGATCCGCAGCAGAGCCTCGAGGCGGTCACCTGTCCCGTCGTGGGTTGGTGCATGGCCGTAGACGCTGACGGTAACGCCCTCATCGCTCAGGCGACCCCAGCGCAGACCGCCGTCGAGGAGGCCGCGGTGACGTGGGCGGAGAGCATGATCGGATCGCCCCAGGGAGTGGCCCCCGACGGCATGTATTGGGAGGGCTGCCTTCTCTTCGTCACCGACGCCTACGCCAAGCACGCCAACTTCCCCCCCATCCGGGCAGAAATGCCGAGTAGCGTCAACAGCAACACCTTCCCCGTCGACCTGTGGCCAGAAGGGGAGACGAAGGGCGACTTCAGCGGGGGCACCCAGGGCACGGACACCTCCCCGCCGTTTGGCGCGCTGGTCTTCTGGTACAGCACTCTCGGGACCGCCGACAGCCATGTCGCCCTCAGCATCGGCAACGACACCCTGGTCTCGACCGACGTGGTCCAGCCGGACGTACTCGGCTCTGCCGGGATCCACTACGAAACGATGGCGCAGTTCCAGGCCAACTCATTCAACCGTTACGAGGGGTGGTGGCTTCCTGACTGACCCCCAGGTGCGAGGGTGCAGGATACTATCAGATGGCGCTGCAGGGGAGGTCAAGGCAATCATATCGGTCTTTCGCGGGAGCCCGAGCCTCTGCGTGGCAGTCGACACCCAGGGTGACTTTCTCACCATGCGGTGATGGAGTATCGGTGGTGGTCGCACTCTGCCCTGATGTTCGGATGCGAGGGCTACCGGGGCATGCCACTGCTGTCTCCCGGCCGAGCCAACCAACGGAGAAGCAGTGGTCCGGAGTTATCGCCGCACTTCGAGGGTCGCTATGGGGTCGACGCGAGGCTCAGCGCGCAGTTGCAGACGAGCTCGGGCCTTGGCGGTGATGGCCATGTCACATGCTCCGTCTCAGACGGGTACCGGACGTGGACGTGGTGGCGATCCCTCGCCAACGGAGCCGACGTGCAACAGGCAATCTGTGCGTGCCCTCACAACGGTGGTCCTTGGGGCGCCCGAGGCACTTAGCCCTGGCTGCGGGAGCCGCGTCGGCTCCTCCCCGGCAGGTCGATCTGCGTATGCGTGACGGTCGGTCAAATGCGTCGCGGTCGTCGATCGGTTCTGGTTAGGTTGGCCGCGCCAAGTTCCGGCTTCAACTCAGCTCTCAGATGAAGGTGAGCAGCCAAGGACGTGTCGAGCGGGAGGTCCAAATGCGCCATACGCAGGTTCCCGCCGCCACGGCGAGGGCTGACGAGCCGTGCGCGCCACCGGCGTTGCCTGCGCAGCCGCGCCAAAGGAGGCAAGGGTGGAGCTGACGGTGCAGAATTGGAGCACACCCGATGAGGATGCGTATGGCCCCGTGCAGGATCGTTTATGGGTTAGGACTGGTGATCAGATCGTAGGCCTGCTGCACCGTGTTACTGGGTGTGTCCCCACAGAAGGTGGCGAGCAGAGCACGGTCACCATTGACGAGGTTGCTCCCCGCAGGAAGGCCACTCCCTTGAATCAACTGTGTCACCACAGCATTCTGATCCGCACTACTCGCCGCGAGGTAATCGGAGCAGGACGATGATGTCGTGAGCCCACCACCGCATCCGGCCAGGAGCGAGGTGCCCAAAGCGCCAGTAACTACCAAGCCCATTGTACGCCTCAATCGTAGCCTTAGCACATCCACAACCTCCTATGCCGGGAGATCGCGAGCCCATCGCGACCCCTGCCGCGTGCATGCTAGCAGCCGCACATACCGTATGTGCCTCCGCTGCATCAGGCTCTCCAGATCCGCGAAGTGCGCATTCACCTGCGTCACCTCAACGGACAACTCTACGGTCCGGTGGCATCAGCGACATCAGGCGGTCCGGCCCTGCTCGATCAACGCCTGCGTGTTGCCGTCGGCGTCGGTGAAGTAGCCGACGGCCCAGCAGCCGCTAGCGCTCGCGCAGGTTAGCCCCGGAAGATAAACCTGTGTGCTACCGGAGGGGGTGGGGCTGGGGACGGTGCTCCAGCCGCTGCCCGCGTCATGCTCAACCAACGTCGAATTGCGGAGGATGGCGCTGGCGCTGGCGCTAGCGATGGCGTCAGCGCCGGCGTAAGAGCCGACAGCCCAACAGTCGGTGGAGCTCACACAGGTCACCCCGTCGAGCTCGCTATCCGTGATGCCGGAGGCAGTGGAACTGGAGACAATGCTCCAGCCGCTCCCCGTGTTGTGCTCAATCAGCGTCGTACTGCCGGCCACGGAGTCGCTGGCGACGTTTCCGGCACTGCCGACGGCCCAGCAGTCGCCGGCGCTGACGCAGTTGACGGCGTAGAGCTGGCTGTTGGCGCTCCCCGAGGGATTCGGGCTGGAGACGATGCTCCAGCCGCTGCCCGCGTCGTGCTCAATCAAGGTCTGGTCATTGGAGGCGCCGGTGAGCGGGGCGGAGTTGTAGAAGCCGACAGCCCAGCAGTCACCGGCGCCCACGCAGCTGATGCCCTGAAGATAGACCTGCGTGCTACCGGAGGGAGCCGAACTGGAGACGATGTTCCAGCCGCTGCCCGAATAGTGCTCGATGAGCGGATTGAACTGGTTGTTGTTGACGTCGTCAGGGCCACCGTAGGAACTGAGGTAGGTGACCGCGCCGCCCGCCCAGCAGTCGCTGGCACTCACACAGGTCACGCGCGCCAGCTCAGCCCACTTGCTGCTGGAGGGATTGGGGCTGGAGACCATGCTCCAGTCGCTCCCCGCGTAATGCTCGATCAACGTCTGGATGTCGCCGTCGTCCGCTTGAGTGTAGCGTCCGACAGCCCAGCAGTCACTGGCGCCCGTGCAGGTCACGGCTTCGAGATAGACCTGCGTGCTACCGGGGGGAGTTGGGCTGGGAACGACGTTCCAGCCGCGCCCCGCATCATGCGCGATTCGCGTTAACGTCTGGTCGTGGTATTCGCCGACGGCCCAGCAATCGCTAGCGCTCACACAGGTCACCCCATTAAGCAGGCTATCCGTGATGCCGGCGGGAGTGGGACCGGAGACGATGCTCCAAGAGAGGGGGGCCGCTGGCGTTGACGAACCAGGCAGACCCGACGATGCGCCGCAGCCAGCCACGAGCAGCAGGCTCAAGCATGCCAGAGGGACGAGACGATGGCGCTCCATGAGACCTCTCCGTGCCCAGAGTTGCCGGACCGACACCTGCCTGCCGGCGACGCAATCGTAACCCGAACCAGGCGGCGGGAGTGCCACCCGCCATCCACAAGAGTACCGCCGCCGCCCGCGTCTCAGGTTACCGGCCGTCCTTTGTTGACCAGCGGACTGAGCCACCGGTTTGGCTACTCCCGGGTGGAGGAGGGGGGAGTCATCCAAACTTTCCCACCACCGCCTCCCTGGTTCAGAACCGCCGGTGTGCTGGTCCTCCCCACGCGGTTCAGTTCCCTTCCATCAGCGCATCACCGCCGCCAGTCACAACAACGCAGAACTTGGGGGTGGTGCATGACATACCAGAGCCGCCATCGGCGCCGTCGACCACGGCCGTTGCCGACCAGGCTCCTCCATCCGTCGCGAAGATTCGGCCGTGGATCCCGACGGCCTTCGTCCGGAACTCTTCGTGACCCAACTCGTCCGCTCCAGGGTTCCGGTCAAGCCTAGCTCGACTGGTGGCTCGTCTCTCCTCAGCTCAGCCAGATCTCGTCGAGGTTGTACTGCGCCGAGAAGGGGTTGTAGAGGGCGTTGTGGACCGACGAGGAGTGCATCAGGTTGGTGAGCTGGCCCATGACGGGGATGAACGGGGCCTGCTCCATGACCGCCTCGTTGGCGTCCTGCCAGTAGGTGGTGGCCTGCGCCAGGGTGGATGCGGACTCCGCCTCGCTGATCAGGTTGTCGACGTTCGAGTTGCTGAAGTCACCCCAGTTGGTCCCCGGGAAGTCGGAGCTCCCGAAGAGGTCGGGGAGGATGGACCGGGCACTGGCAGATCCGTACCAGTCGGGCACCCAGCCCGGCTGGGTCATATCCCAGCCGGAGTTGGCCAGCTGGCCGGCCGAGTCGGCCAAGATACCCGACGAGGTGTAGTAGCCCTGGGAGATGCCCGTCCCGTTGACGGTCACCCCGCAGGCCGCGAAGTCGCTCTGGATCTCTTGGAAGACGACGGCGTTGCTGCCGTCGGTGCGGTAGGCGTCGGTGATGGTGAACCCGTTCGGATACCCGGCCGCCGTGAGGAGCGACTTGCAGGTCGTCGGGTCACCCTCGTTGTTGGGAGTGGGGTAGGGGTTGTAGCCGGCAATGTACCCCTGGGCCCCCGGACCGAAGACCTGGTTCAGCACCGTGTTGAAGTCGGCGCCACCGTAGATCTTGGCCAGAGCCACCTTGTTGACGGCGTACTCGAGGGCCTGGCGGACCTTCACGTTCTGCAACGGGCTGGATGCCTGCAGGTTGAAGACCAGGTAAGGGTTGGTGATCCCCGGGGCGGGGAAGGTGCCGAACAGGGGGTTGGAGTAGTTGGCCAGGCCGGCCAGCGAGGAGAGCGGAACTGTGTTGTTCCACTCCAGGTCAAGGGTGTCCGCCTGGATCTCCTGCTGGACCTCGTCCGCGGCGGCGTCGGCACCCAGCGTCTCATCGATGCTGATCTCGGCGACGTAGCGGTGGCGGTTGGGGTCGAGGCTCCAGCTGGTGGCGGTGGTGTTGGTCCCCGTGGTGGTCCCCCAGTAGGGGTTGGGCACGAGCACGATCGTCTGCCCGGGAACGTAGCTCTGCACCTCGTAGGGGCCGTCAGACCAGATCGGGTTGCCCGCCGTGAGCGGCGTGTAGTTCAGCGAAGCCGGGGGCGCGGCGGCCGCGAAGAACATCGACATGATGTTGGGGAAGTCGACCGCCGGGCTGGTCAGGGTGATGACCAGCGTCTGGCTGTTCGGGGTCGAGATGCCCGAGATCGGATTGGCGGAGATGTACGCCGCCCGCTGCGCCGGGGTGGCGGTGCCGAGCAGCGCCTCGAAGCCGTTGCAGAAGGTCGCGTAACCCGCGATGGTCGACGTGTAGTAGCTCGGGTTGGCGTATGCGGAGAGGGTCGGGTCGCACTCGCGCTCCAGGCCGAGGGCGAAGTCCTGCGAGGTCACCGGCGTGCCGTCGTCGGGAGCGACGGGGGCCCCGGTCGTCGGGTCAGTGACCGCCCACCTCAGTCCCGATCGGAGCGTGAACTTGTAGGTCTTCCCGCCGTTGGAGACCGTGTAGCTGCTGGCGGCATCGTCCACCACCGACGTGGCGGTGTTGAAGTCGGAGGAGGGGGCGTAGCCGACCAGGGTCCGGTCCATGGTCAGAAGGACCGTGTAGCCGATAGTGTCGTACTCACCCTGGGGGTCGAGCATCCCGGACACATCGGTGGAGCCGGCCAGGGTCAGCGTCCCGGTTGGCGTCGAGGGCGGCGTGCCCGTGTCGTTGACGTTGGCGGCGAGCCACGAGACCGTCGACTCGTTGAACGAGAGGGAATTGGACACAGACGACGAAGGGGCCGGGGAGGCCACCGCCGATGGCAGGGTCACCGCCGCTGTGGGCGGCGAGATCGCCGCAACGGCGTTCCAGTCAGAGAAGGTCCACGTCCAATGGGTCGACGACCCACTCTCCTCCCCCTTCTCCTGGAGGACATAGGCGCGTCCCGAGGTGGCCACCGCGTATGTGATTACCTGGCTCGTCCCACCCGCGTCGCTACCCCGGACCAACACGACCCCCTGGCCGGCGACGGTGCCTGTGCCCTGGTGGGCGAGCGAGCCGGGGTTGCGCAGCCCGGCAACGATATCGCTGGGCGCAAGACCATTGGTGAACGAGCTCTCGCCAGACCACGGATAGTCGATCCACTTGCCAGCGTAGTGGCTCACGGAGGCCGCGCTCACTCCCGCTTGCGTCCACACCGTGGAGAACGAGGCAGGGGCGTCGATGTAGAGGCTGCCGCCAGTCTTCACGAGGTGAAGTGTGCTCCCGTCCATGGTCACGGTTCCGTCAATCTCGCTGCCGTGGACGCTGTAATTGAAGGTGAAGCTGTAAGAGCTGCTCGCGGGGGTTCCCGCGATATTCACGCTTCCCGCCACTCGATAGCCGCTCACGTTCTTCATAGCTGCTGCGGCCAGCTGAACCACCCCCGCTGGAGTGTCATGGGCAGCGCCGTTGGGAGCGAGGCCTCGCCCCAATGCCAGGTACGCCCCCATTCCTCCAGCGACGAGCACGACGATGAGGCCCGCGATGAGAACGTTGCGCCGCCGATTGCGGTGGCGAGGCACAACCACGACGGCGTCCGAGGGGACGGGGGGCTCCCCTCGACGCAGCGGTGGCCCGGACGGCTCCCGCGCGATCGCCTGGCTGCCAGGGATTGGGAGAGGGGGAGGAGGCGGCGGAACGGCCTGAGAGTCCCCGAGGTCGGGTGACGGTGAGGCCGCCGATGGTGCAGGCTCAGCTACCGAAGCACCGCACCGAGTGCAGAAGCGCACACCGGGCTGGATTGGGCTGCCACAACTGCCGCAGAACATCGTCCCTACCTCCTGGCACGTAGTCTAGCCATCCCCACAAGCCTCAGAGGCGAAAACTTGCCCCGATTTGCGCCCAGACCCGGAGGTGCACCAGTCGGCGCGACAGTGGCGGCCAGTCGACGACGCACGGTGAGAGGTCCCACCCAGAAGTCCACACTCGACTCACCGGCCGACCTCCACCAGCGGGCTGATGTCGCTCGAGCCCGTGCCCGTGGAGCCCACCGCCCAGCACTGGTTGGGCGCCGGGCAGGTTATGCCGTCCAGCATCGCGTAGGGCGTGCCGGTGATCACTGGACTGCTGGCCGCCACCCAGGTGCCATTCCGGTCATCTTCGATGAGCGGCCGCTGGGTGTCGTAGTTGACGCCCACCGCCCAGCAGTCACCCTGCCCGGGGCACGCGACCCCCCACAGGATCCCGCCGGACGTTCCGCTCGCCGGGAGCTCGATGGAGGGTGCCCACCCGCCTGCCTGGGTATACCCGGCAATCTGCCCCAGCGCCGGCCCCTCGCCCACTGACCAGCACGCAGCGGCGCTGCTGCAGGCCACACCCTGCAGATCGTTAGCCCACGTCGTTGCGTCCGCCGGCTGCGCCGGCCCAGCAACCGTTGACCACACGGAGCCGTCGTAGTGGTCGATGAGCGGCACGCCTTCCTGGTTGGCGTCGCCAACCGCCCAGCAATCGTCACCACTGACACACGAAACCGCCTTCAAGGTGTCGCTCTCGTTCGAACCCTGCGGCGCTGGACTCATCGTCCATGTGCCGTCTTGAAGCTCGGCGATCGCAGGGACACGCGTCCCCGATTCGTCTGTCTCGGAGCCGACAGCCCAGCAGTTGGTGGCTGACGGGCATGCCACGCTCAGGAGGTCTCCAGTCGATGGGATGCTTGGGGGTGTGACGATGTCCCACCGCTCGCCGTCGGAGTGCTCGATAAGCGGCTCTCCCGGCAGGCCATTCCCAACGTATCCCACTGCCCAGCAGTCCACAGGCGTCGGGCAAGCGACTCCCTGCAGCCGCCCGTTGGCAGTGGCTGGCCCAGCCACGACAGTCCAGCTACCGTCGTCCGTCAGGTGAACGACGAGTTGCGCAGAGCTGGGGTTGTTGCCTTGGCTCATTCCCACCGCCCAGCAGTCGCTTGGACGGTCGCACGTGACCCCGAACAACATGCCGAGCACGCTCGCTGGGCCACCCTCGGCCGGGACCACACTCCAGCTCGACACGCTGGGCGGCGGCGATGCTCCGGCCATGGGTCCAGGCTGTGACTGCCCTGACGCCGCTGGCGAGCCGCCCCCCGTCGCGATACGCGCCACTCCGAAGATCGCCCCACCGACGAGGCCGAGAGCAACCGCCACGGCGACAGCTGCCTGCAACCTACCCGCTGGGTGCAGAAGCTTGACCACGCGAGGTCCCACCCCGGGACGGGGCGGCTCTCCGACGAGCCGACCCTCCGTCGACATCGACGCCACGTGGGCCGCCAGGGCCACGTGAGGCGCGGCAAGGAGGCGCCGAGGCAGCGGCAACAGTACCAGCGACCCGAAGAGCTCCTCGGGCGCGGTCAGCCGCAGCGCCATCCCCTGGCACACCGGGCACCGCCGCATGTGGTGGTCCACCGTCGCCCGCTGCTCCGGGCTCAGCTGGCTCACTCCCGCCGGCACCAGCTCCGCCAGCCGCTCGCAGTGCGACCGTCGCCGTGCCACCAGCAGGTACCGCACCGCGTTCCCCAGCGCCTCCTTGGCACGGTTCACTTGCAGCGACGCCCTCGCCGTGTCCATCTCGAGGATCTCCGCGATCTCGCTGCTGGCCAACCCACACCGCACCGACAGGTCCAGGATGGCCAGCTGGTGCGGCTCCAGGCTCGCCGCCGCATCCCACACCAGCCTCGCCGCATCGGCACTCTCAGCGCTCGCCTCGGGACCCGGTTCCGTGGCGGCGAGCTGGAGCTCCTCCTCCATGGGCACCGTCGTCGGGCCGCGCGTGACCTGACTGAGAGCGAAGTTGTGGGCGATCTGATAGATCCAGCGTTTCACGGCTTCGGGGCTCCGCAGGCTCTCCCGGCGCTCCCACACCTGGGCGAAGGTGGCCTGGGTGACGTCCTCGGCGGTCGCCGGCTCCCGCACGATCCGGGCCACGAAGTCGTGGACCGGACGGGCATAGCGCTCATACAACGCCGCAAACGCCGCCTCATCCCCCTGGCGCAACCGCAGGGCCAGATCCGCGTCGCTCTGCGTGGACGGGTCCGCAGCCGGGGCCACCACGGGGGCCTGAGCCGCACCACACCGGGTGCAGAACCGCGCCCCGGGACGCAGAAGCCCGCCACAGCTGGTGCAGAACGTTCCACCTACCATGGCGCCGGGATTGTACCCAGGCCGAGTCCGCCATGGGGGAGGTCCACAGCACCGGGAACCAACCGGGGCCCTCCCCCGCGTCGCTCGTTCGTCCTCATACCTCTAAGAGATGGCCAGGTCGGCTGGTTTGCGCCCAGACGCTGGATCCCCCGCGTGGCGGTGCTGAGCGAGGCCGACCAGAGCCTGAGCCCGAGCTCACGTCCAAGCTTGTGGAATTAGCCGTTGAGGTCCCGGCCGCGTATTCGGAGGGCCCTCGACGCCGACACGGCGCACTGTCCTGAGCGGTTACTCCTCTCTCCGCCCTCCCTTGGCCCGGCTACCTACACCTTCGGTAAGCGAAGTTCAACACCCTTGCTAACTCCGGCTATGCAGCACCAAAACCCATCCTTCAAATCACGAATTGAGTGCCCCCGACGATCCAGCCGATGAACGTGCCTGCCGTGCTCGTGCTCCCGAAGTTCCCTAGGAGGCGCGGGCCAGACTGCGCGTTGCTGCCATCTGTAGCGGCGCTATAGAGGCTCAGTCCGGTGGACGCGCCCGTGGCAAAGAAGAGCACGCTCTTCCCATCGGGAGTCACCAGTGCATCCGTTATCTGCTGACTGGTTGCCGGGATGAGGGACACCGGCTGACTACCGGATGCGGAGAGGACCACCGTGTAGAGCTGGGACTCGGTCTCCCCATCGAAGCAGACGACCGTGGTGTCGTTCACGAGTCCAGCCAGGTCAGGCTGCTGATCGCCAAGACATACCTCCCCAGCGGGTCATCATCTGTGGCCGAACCGGTGCTGCCACATAGGCTGGAGTTCCAGTTGTCACCCGAGGCATCGACGCCGGACTGCTCCAAACACGCCGACGTCAGCGATGAGGCTGGGCCCCAGCTGATCGTCTCGCCATGAACCTTGTCGCCCGAATAGTCGTAAAGAGCTCCCCCAAGGATGACGCGCACATTACCGGAGGGGGAGTCGAAGTAGGGCACGGGCATCGGCGACCCCGCCGGAGTGAAGCCGTAAATACTGCCGGGCCCGCGGTCAACCGGCGCCCCTGGGGGCACCGTGTTCGACATCATGTGGCCACTCCGCTCCCACCACAGGTTCCCCGTCGCCGGATCGAAGGTCACCTGCGAATCGCCCGGCACCTGCTGGCTGAAGTCCGAAGGGGAGGCGCCTGAGGCGTTGGTCCAGACGTTGCCAGCCGACGAGACAGCGGGCTCGTACCCGGCGTAGCCTCCGGTTGGGATCTCCGCTGAGCCTGCATTAGGATCTTGCCACTCGGCCCAGTTCTCGAAGTTCGGAGAGAGCGCGTAGAGCGCCGCCGTGGGCGGGCTGATCAAACCCGTGAACGGGTATCGATCGCAGCCACCGGACGTATCCGGACGATCCGTGAGGGACTCTCCTTTCCCAGGAAGCGATACGACTTGGCCTGTTGTGGAATCGATGAGGGCCCAGCCGGAGACGCCGGGAATACATGCCACCGCGAGCAGAGCCGGCACTGGAATCGGCGTCGCCGTCACTGCGGGCAACTCGGGCGACGAACTTCCGAGCGATGAGGAACCTCCGAGCGATTGCGAGGTGCTGTTATTGGATGGACTCACTCCACCCACGCTCCCGCAGCCAGAGAGCCCCGTAAGGACCGCGAGGATTGCTAGACCCGTGAATGCTCGTCTCATGTGCTATCGGTGCCCTTCGTGTTTGGTTCGGCTTTAGTCTGGTGCTTGCCCAATGACTGACACAGGGTGGGCAAGGCGCCCGTCAAATCGAGAGTGGCTGGCCGCCATTTCCGCATGCGTTGCCCGAAGCTCACGCCCGCGGCTCGCGCTGACGGCTGCGCGCGGGACGCGGGACTGGTTCAGCGACCCACTCGTCTTCCGTGTTGCGGAGCACCAGTAAGCCGCAGTGCCGGCCGTTCATGACCTCCCCGCTCACCAGCCATCGCTCAGCCACGATGCCGCCTCCGCCGGTGCTAGCCGGCACCTGCTTAGTAGTCGTCGTTGTCGCTGTCGTTGATGTAGACGACGATCACCTTGGTCCCGTTCCACACCGCCTCTGCGGCGTAGGTGCCGTTGACGTTCCCCGTGGTCGCGTAGTCCGCGTACGCGTCGTTCGCACAATCGCCTGTGTTCATGTTGATCGAGTAGTTCATCGCGTAAGAGCCGGTCACGTCGTAGAGATCCGCGCTCGTGTCAAAGGTGACCTGCGAGGCCGATTGATCGGCCGCGTTCCCCTGGAGCGACCAGCTCACCTGGCACCCGTTATCGCCATCGGTCACGTTCCAGTACCCCTGCGGGCAGTTCGCCGGATCGGAGGAGCCGTCCGCGGCGCAGGCGGTGAACGCATTCCCGATCGCAGTCAGGACGTCGCTATCGGTCACCGCGCTGGGCGCCGTGACGGTCGAGGAACTGGCGGCGATCTCCGATCCGGTGAAGGCGGAGCCGGTCCAGGTCAGGGCCACCTCGTAGGGTCCGGCGCTCACGTCCTGGAGGGACTCTCCGGGAGAGTCGCTGTCCGGGGTGGTGGCCAGCATCACGTAGGTCCCAGAGGCGTCGAAAGCCGCGCCGGATCCCGCGGGCGTGATCGTGAGACCGACCGTGGGATCACCCTCCAGTTGCCATGCGTAGGACGACCAGTCGGCGACACCGAGACTCTGGGGGCAGCCGTTCGGGGAGCTGGAGGTGCTCTGAGCGCACTGGGTGAAGAGCTGGCTCACCACCTTCTTCGCCGACGCCAGCGCCGCCGCGGCCAGCTGCGACTGCAGCTTGATGTCGTTCGTGGAGGCGCTGGTGCCATCCAGGGACACGTTCACCGACGCGCTGGCCGGCTCATAGAGGCCCGAGGCAGCCACCTCGACGTCGTACTGACCCGGGAGGAGCAGGAGCGTCATGGCGTTGGTCCCCGAGGCCGCCGCAACCGGGATGCCGTTCACGGTCATGGGCCCGAGCTCCCCCGCCACCTCGGCAACGCTCACCGCATAGGGCGAGAGCGCGACCTTCCAGGTCGGGTAGAACAGGTACTTTGAGATCGCACGATCCTGGGTCAGGGTGAGAGTCGTCCGCTGGGTGCCACCGCTGCTGTCCTCATAGGAGACAGACACCGTCGCGGACTTCCCTAGAACGGTGGGCACGCCCACCGCATGCACGTCGCGGAAGGGCCCGCCGATTCCCCCCTTGAGGCTCGTGGCCAGTGCGGCTTTGGTGAGCAGTGAGGAGGACCCCGAAGAACTGCCGGCGCTCACCGCCATCAGATCCCAGGCCGTGGAGGCCTTGCCGGCGCCCATCGCCTGCACCCAGGCTACGGCCGTGTTCACCGGGCTGGTGACCCCCGACAGGACGGCGTTGCCGACGATTCCACCGGCGACCAGGATGACGACGACTAGCACGGCGATGACGGCAGCCGTGCGTCCACGGCGGCGACCGCGGAGAGGCGGCCCCTCGGCCCGCGGAGTCCATTCCCGAGCCGGAGACTCCCCGACCGGCGACCAGGGCGCACGGGACGGCGCGACGGTGCTCCCGTCAGCAGGGGCGAGCACCACGCCTGGAGCGGGCGTCGGCGGGCGCCCTGCGCCGCAGGCGGCGCAGAAGACCCCGTCCGCCTCATAGGCGGTGCCACAGCGCCAGCACGTGGCCGCAGTGGGGGTAGCCTCGACGTCGGTCGCCCCACCCGGAGCCTCAGCGTCGGCCGGCGCGACGGGCTGGACGGGTACACCCGTGCCGCACACGCCACAGAAGAGGTCATCAACCCTGAGAACAGAGCCGCACCGCGAGCACGTCACCACAGTTCCTCCTGCCCACCCCTCACATCCGCAAGAGGCTCTGACGAGGACACATAGTCGGGACGACGCGCGACAACGGCCGGGGCCGTCCCTCGCCACCGGGCCGCGCTGCTCAACGAGCCGCTCATCGACCGCCCTCGAATTGAACCCGCACCACCGCTACCGAACCGGAGTGCCACAGCGGCTGCAGAAGGCACGCGACGCGGCAATGGGAGCCCCGCAGGCGCCGCAGAATGATCCGGAGGCAAGAGCGGAGGTGACGGCACCAGCAGCCGCTTGCAGCGGCGCTAGTGGCGGCGCCATCGGACGGGGCGCCCCCGACCACTCGGGAATGACGGTCTCCGGCTGCTGGTAGCGGAGGAGCGCGCCGATGATGGTGATCCCGGCAGCGACCACGCCCCAATAGGCGCCAAACGCCCAGGTGACGGTCGGATACACGTCACCGAAAGGCTTGGTGAAGAAGGCGAGGAGCACCACCAGCCCAAGGAGGGCGGTTGCCACGGTCAGAACCTGCCAGTGCGGCAGGGGGAGGCGCCACTGCACGACGAGCGTGCGCAACACGAGGTAGACGAGGATGCCCAAGCCGAGGCAGAGGATCAGGAAGCGGAACCCGCCGGCACCGTCGGCGAGCGGCTTGAGCGTGAGCGTGACGTTCGTGCTCACTCCCGACCCCGTCCAGCAGGGCCCCGGGTTGCTCCGGCAGAACTCGAGGATCGCGGTGTCAACTTCCGCCGACGACGCCCCGGTCGCAGACGTCGACATCGAGTTGGCAGCGTTGAAGAGGCTGTACCAGGGAAGGTACAGGGAGATGAGAATCAGGAGCGTACCGACGCCGGCGATGAGATCTCCGACGCCGAGGCGGCGCAAATCGAACCGCCACCGGGTCCTGGCGTCGGCATCCCGAACCGTTGGGCTCGGCATCGCATTCCCACAGGTGGGGCAGACGCGAACCCCCTCACCCACGCGGCTGCCGCATCGCGCGCAGATCACAGCGTCACCTCCGCCTGCTTCGGTGGTTCACCGCCCGGCGTGATGGACGCCCCGCAGCGACCGCAGAAGATCCCCATCGGCGGCGCCGGTGCGCCGCATGCTGGGCAGACGGCGGGTCGCGCGGGCGGCACGCTTAGCCGGGCAGACGACGGTACCGGCACCGGGCCCGCCGCGCCACCTGCTCCGGACGCGACCGCCACGCTCAGGGTCTCCGGCTGCCAGCGCCTCATCACGGCACCGACGATGGCGATCAGGGCCGCGACCACCCCCCAGTACGCGCCGAACGCCCAGGCGACCTTGGGGAAGATGTCGGGGTACGGGATCGCCGAGAACGCGAGCACAACGAGTATGCCGTTGAGCACCGTTGCGGCGGTCAGGAGTTGCCAGTGGGGCAGCGGGAGACGTGCCCGATCCACCAGGGTGCGGGCGAGCAGATAGAGCACGATGCCGATGTCAAGGATGAGGATCAGGAAGCGGAAACCTCCGGCCCCGTCCGCCACCGCATTGAGCGTCTCGGACCCGTACACGCTGAAACATTCGCTCTGAGTGAGGTTGGGGCAGAGATCCGATTCGGCCTGCGTCAGCTCAGCCGTCATGGCCGAGACCACGCCGGTCACCTCCTGCGACGTGGAGCCGCTCTGGGTCAACGCGCCCGGGGTCAGATCACTGGACATGGTTGACACCGCGTTGGCGTTGGCGGTGCCCGAACCGGTGGGGAAACTGTACCAGGGGAGGAAGAGCGCGATGAAGACCAGCACCGTCCCCAGCACCACCACCCAATCTCCCGTCCCCAACCGGCGGAAGTTGATCGACAACGCGGGCCCGGTCGTGGGGCGTGACGTGGCCGGAACTACTGCGCCGCAGGCCAAGCAGAAGCCCGCCCCACGGGCCAGCTGGGCCCCACATCTAGCACAGAACACTAGGCTGTCCTCCCTTGGCCACTCGCCAGACCGCGACCTTCGTCGAGGCGACCGCGTTCGACAGACGCGCTGCCCTCACGGAAGCCACACACCCAACAACCCTCATGAGCCCTTCGCAAAGGGCGCCGCAACTATCCACGATCCGCTCGTGGGGAAGTCAGGGCCATGGTACCCACGAACGGCAGGGCCAATCGACCGTGAGGAGCCGCCGCTGACGCGACTCTGGTCCAGGAAGGGACCGAACCGAGCCGCCCAGCTGGGACCACGATCGGTCCCATCGAGTTCCCCGAATGAGCGGACGTCAGATCATCCCGCTCCCCTTCGGGGGAGCGAAGAGCATCTCGCGCCATCGGTAGCCCCCGCATGTGTCTGACCATTCCAAAGGATCAGACGCGGGAGTGCCCCTAGAATTACGCTCAGACCCCACCGGTCGAGGAGCACCTGCCCGCGCCGTGGTCAACTACAGCGAAACACCGGACAGTCGATCGGAGATTGGCTATAGTCCGAGTTCGCATGGGCGGGCGGAGGTCACGCCACCTGGAGGTGTGGGGTTATGGACAGCGAGCGCACGTCGTCCGAAGGACAGGAGCGCCCTCCAGATCGCGCCCTGGCCTCGGGTCAGGTGACCCGTCTCTCCGCCGCTGAACGGCTGGCCGCTCGCGGGCGCGGTTCCCGGCAGGGATCGGCCCCTGCATCTCCGGCGCCCCGCCCCTTGGCCCCGCGATCGCCAGCCTTCCCGCCCAGTTCGGCCTCGGAACGGCTGGCTCTCCGATCTACTCCCCACGGCGCCGGGTACTGGTGGGACTCGTGGAAGACCGTTCTCGGCATCGGCAGCATCGCGCTCCTCGGCATCATGCTGATCGTCTTCTCCGGGCAGGGTGGGACGACCTGCGTTAGCGGAGCTTGCACTAGCGGCAGCGCTGAGACGGTGATAGGGGTGATCTTCCTCGTCATGGCAGGTATCTGGGCGTTGGTGTTCGTCGCCCGATTGTCAATGCGAAAGGATCGGTATTAGGGGGCGCGTCCATGGGTTACATCGCGCGGCGGATGCACCGGGCGTCGAATCAGGAGTTCGCCCAGCCTATCGACATCCCCATGGAACTGACTGCCACGGAGGCGCGTGACCGGCTCGAGGCTGCCTTTCACGCCCGGCTGGCTCAGCTCAAGGTAGACAAGGAGGCTAAACGGCAGCGGCTTTCCCAAGGCAATGGACTGCAGCGTTGGTGGGGAAAGAACGCGGTCGGAGGTCAAGTAACGACGAGCGAGATGGGTTGGAACGCCCAGTGGGCCGCGGGACATCTCGCATGGCAGGGCGGCACGGTGCTGGTCGGCTACTATGCGGCCCCCGAATTCATCCTCAAACAGCCCAAGCGCCCAATCGGCCACCACCACTGGTGGCTGGCGCGGGTACGGGTCGAAGACCGCAAGGCTGTGGTGACCCTGGTCAGATGGCTGACCGGGGACGACGGTAAGATCGTTAGCAGGGACTTCTACATCGAGTTCGTCGCCTGGATCGAAGAGGCCATGGGGGTTGGCGCGGTCGAAGCCGAGGCGCGATAAGCGGATGGGCACTATGCCACGCGAATACCGTCATGCCCGGATGACTCGCGTCCTCGATCCAGCCGCCCCGCTCCCGGTGTGACCTGGGGCAGGCACCTGCCTGACGGCCCGGCACGATAGGGCCTCCTCGTGACTCGCCAAGCTTCGCGTCAGCGCCACGCCGAGGATCCTCTCGGTGAGCGAGACCGCTCCCTCCGGAGCCCTCAGAAGGTCGCCGGCAGCGAGTAGGGGACGGTCCCTTCGACCTCCCAGACGGTGGCTTGCTCCGTCTCCTTTTTCAGGCCAACCCCCGGGGTCGTCGTCTGGCGCGCATGCTGGTTCGGCCCCGTCACCACCACCTGAGGCCGGTCGGCCAGGATGGCATCCCGGTAATCCGCGACAACCCGCTCGGAACTGGGCTCCCCGACGTGATAGGGGAGGTGGAATCGCACGGTGCGGCCAAGAGGGAGGCGGAAACCAGTGATGATGACGTCGGATGGTGCGAGCGGTCCGAAGAGCGGCTTCTTGCGGTCCGGGTAGCGGGCGAAGCCGAAGTGATTCACCCACTCGTGGCGGACATGAAAGCCCCAGAATAGGGTGGGTCTCTGCTGCCACCGCTTGACCTGACGAAACGTGGCGCGTAACTCGTCCAGAGCCGGAGACACCATGGCCAGCTTCAGGGAGTAGTCCTGACGCACGGCGGCGGGCACGCTGATGCGGGCCGTATAGATGAGTCGGGTGGTCGTCAGCCTTCCGGTCCAATCGATGAGGTTTCCCGGAATCTGCGTGGGGCTACTGCCAACACCTCCGTCATCGGCACAGTGGGTCCATCCCATCCGTGGCCCCCACCCCGGGACCAGCGAGCTCGCGAGTTGGTCATCCCCTTGCACCATGTACACCTTCGCGCTGCCTGACTTCCACTTCCAGACGAGCCGCTCATCCGGATCCAGCGCGAGTGACCCATCAGCGTTGAGATCCGGATACAGGTAGCGCCGCACGACATGATCGCTGGCTTCGCCATCGCCATCCATCACGGCGCCGAGGCCACCCAGGAGCGGGCACGCGAGCCGGCCCCCCGACAGCGTGAGGTGGGTGGGCTTTGGCATGCGAGCCTGCACCGTCGCCTCGTAGACCGCGGTCATCTGCTGAGGCGGCGGCCACTCCAGCCTGGCAAGCTCATGGACCTGATCCGACCTGGTCTTGGCGCGGTCCACCAGCGCGGTGTCCGCGCAACGGCTCCCATTCGCATGGAGAACATAGAGGCCACCGAGCTTCTCGTCCCGTACCCAGGTCTCGGAGCCCTGGGCTGGACTCTCGGTCACTGCGCCGCCCCGAGGGCCTTCATCAGAGAACCTTCCTGCCCCGGCTGGGCCGCCCCCGAGTTCCGGTAGAGACGGAGGACCGCCAGCATCTCGAGCAGCCCATCGGGCCCCGTGACCTTGATCACCTTCGGACGCTTCCGAAACGTTCCCTGGGCTCCGGCCCCTTCAACCGTCACTTCACTGAGTGGCCACGCCAGCCAGATCGCCGCCTCCGCCACGCTATTCGGAGTCACGATGCCCAGCAATCGCCCGCCGCCGACCGCCACTGCCACGGTTCCGCCGACTTCAACGGCCAGCGCTTTGCCGAGGACGCCCGACTCTCCACCGGGCGTCGCCTTTCCGGTGTAGATGGCCGTTGTGGCGATCCACCACCCATCAGGCTTCGCGCCGCTCAGGGGATCGGGGATCTCCTTGGCATCGCACCGCATCCCCAGGACCTCAACGCGTCGCGCGGCGCGCCGTGCGTCAACTATGACCGTACTCGTACTCATCGCTTCCCTCGTCTCCTTGTCCTCGCTGGTTGTGGGCGGCCTGTCACGCTCGGCGACGTGGCGCTTGGGACCCCGACGTCATTGCCTTTCACCTCTCTCGCCCTCGCTCCGACAGGTGCCCATCTCATCCAGGAACGCAGGCTCCCTCGCGCGACGCGGAGGGTGCGGTGCCACAGGGCACCGCCCACCTTCGCTCGCGATCATCAGTTCCTCGGGTCGCACCCCAGCGCCTCTCTAGCCGCCGAAATCCTTGGCGACTTGGGCCAACGTCCAGTTGGGGTATTCGGCGCAGGTGTAGGCCACTCCCTCCGTCCCGAAGATGGTGGCCATCTCGGGCTGATGGTACTGGACCGCCAAGCTCGACAACACGGCGCTCTGGTCCGAAGAGGATGCATTGAGGTAGTCACTGCAGCTGGAACTCGCGCTGAGGCCACCGCAGCCAGCCAGGAGCACCGTGCCCAAAGCGCCAGCGACCAGCAAGCCCATGGTGCGCGTCAATCGTTGCCCGAGCATACCCACCACCTCCTGTTGCCGGGAGATCGCGAGCCCATCGCAACCCCCGCGGCGCGCATGTTAGCAGCCGCACAAACCGAATGGCCCGTCATCCTTCTTGCCCCTCTCCTTCCTTCAGCTCGTCCGCCTTGCTCTCGGCCATCGCCCAGCCCTCCATCATCAGGTGGACGCCTCCAATCGGCGGCGAAATACGACCAATACAGTTGGTACTGCGGGGAGCTTCAGCCCTGCCCGGCTGGCAACCTCTGGGACGTGAGGCCAGCCGGCCACCGCCTCGTTCGGCGACGGGCTGGAGGCTGGCCCACGACATCCTCGCCGCCCCGCGCTCAGGTCGACACTGCCGGCCGGACAGAAGGTGGCCTGGGGTTCCAAAGGCCTGCCCGCCGCGCGGGTGGTTGACGATCCTCATATCCCTCAGAGGCGCCGACCGGGCCGGATTTGCGCCCAGACTCGCAGGAGCTGGCATCTTGCGACGGCCGTGTCAGCGGCCAGGCAATAGGACCGCCCACAGCCAAGTGATAGGTCGGCCTTCTTCGGCCACGGGATAGGGCCAACCTCTCCGATACGGGCAGGCGACCTGCCCGGGGAGAGGCTGGGCGTAATCCTCCGGGCCGAGCGGTGTCTGATGCTTGTGACACTGAACCGGGCCGCGACCGCTACCACCGCTGGCGGCGATCGGGCCATCTGATTTCAGAGAGGCAAGCTTGTTCTGTTCCCAGTGCGGCAGCCGCCAGGAGAGCCAGGCCCGGTTCTGCACGGTCTGCGGAAGCTCACTCGCCGCACCCCCCATGGGGGCCGCCAGGGAGGCTCCGATGTCGGCGATCAGGCAAAACCGGCCAGGGATGATCGGGTCAAAACCGGCCACCTGAGGTAGCTCCGAAGCCCGCCACACTCCGTCGAAAACGACGGAGGTGGACGTGGGGAACTACCTGAAAGTGCCTGACAGACAACGAGTTCTGGCCCTGCTGGAGCTGGGCTGGAGTTACCGCCGGATCGAGAAGGAGACCGGGATCCGGCGGGAGACGATCTCGGGATACGACCCGAGGCGGTCGGCAAAACTGGCCAACCCGATCGCCGGCTCCGGGGATGAGGCTGGCGCTGCTGGGTTTCTCGGGGAGGAAAACCGGCCAAACCCGATTGCCGGCTCGGGGCCGGGGCCGGCCAGCGCCTGCGAGCCATTCCGAGCGGTGATCGAGGCCGGGGTGGAGCGGGGCCTGACCGCCCAGCGGATCTGGCAGGACCTCTGCGAGGAGCACGGCTTCGCCTACGGGTACCTCTCGGTGCAGCGGTTCGTACGGGGGATCCGGGGCCGGCGTCCGGAGGTCGTCGACGTCATGGAGCACCCGCCGGGGAAGGAGGCCCAGGTGGACTACTTCCAGAGCCCGGCGCTGGCGCTGGAGCCGATCACCGGGAAGTGGCGGCGGCCCTGGATCTTCCGGATGACGCTCAGCTGCAGCCGGCACGGGTACGAGGAGGCGCTGTGGCGCCAGGACCGGCGCGGCTTTCTGCGCGCCCATGAGCACGCCTTCCTCGCCTTCGGCGGGGTCCCCGAGGTGGTGCGCCACGACAACCTCAAGGCGGCGGTGGTCCGGGCCTGCCTGTACGACCCCGACGTCAGCGAGCTCTACGCCGCCTTCGCCGGGCATTGGGGCTTCGTCCCCCTGCCCAGCCGACCACGGCACCCACAGGAGAACGGGGTCGAGGAACGGAGTGGCGGCTACGTCAAGAGCAACGGGCTCAAGGGACGCCGCTTCGACAGCCTCGAGGCTCTGAACGCTCATCTCCAGCACTGGAACCGGACGGTGGCCCAGCTGCGCATCCACGGCACCACGCGCCAGCAGGTCATCGCCCACTTCCTGGCCGTCGACCGGCCGGCGCTCCGGCCGTTGCCTGCCGAGCGCTTCGCCCTCTTCGAGGTGGGCACGCGGAGCGTCCATCCCGACGGTCACATCGAGGTCGGCGCCGCCTTCTATTCGGTGCCCCATCACCTGGTGGGGCGGAGCGTGAAGGTCCACTGGGACGAGCACCTGGTGCGGATCTACCTGGACGGCCAGGCGGTGGCGGTTCACAGCCGGGGGCCGGCGGGATCGTGGTGGACCCGGCCCGAGCATCGACCGTCCCACAAGCCCGCCCGCCAGAGCGCCTACGAAGCGGTCCTGCTGGCCAAGATCGAGCGCATCGGGGAGCGGGCCCTGGCCTGGGCGCAGGAGGCAGTGGTGGAGCGCGAGGTCCGCTCCTACCGGCTGCTCCAGGGGGTGGTCGCCCTGACCCGGCGGCATCCGCGGGAGCGGGTGGACTGGGCCTGCGGGGTGGCCCTGGAGCGGCGCTGCTTCCGTTACCAGGCGCTGCGCCGCATCGTCGAGGCCGCCGCTGCGAGAGCTCCGACCTCCAGCCTGCTCCAGCGCCATGAGCTGATCCGCGACCTGGCTGATTACGCCGCGGTGCTGACGTGACCGCAGCAACCTCGCCGACCCCGCCGAACCCGCGCCGCTGTGCGGGCCCAGGAGCCTCGGAAGCTCCGGCCCGCGACCACCGAGACCTGGGGAGAAGGACCATGCAACCCGACCTCGACACCCGCCTGCGCCACCTCCGCCTCACCGGCATGGCTCAGATGCTGCCGGTGCGCAACCAGGAGGCGATCGGCAACAGCCTCGCCTACGTCGACTTCCTCGACCTGCTCGTCGAGGACGAGCTCAATCGCCGTCGCGATCGGCTGCTGGCTCGGCGCATCGCCCAGGCCGGACTGCCCCAGATGAAGACCCTGGACAACTTCGACTGGAGCTTCAACCCCGGTCTGCCCAAGGCGCTGATCGTCGACCTGGCCACGGCCCGCTTTGTCACCGAACGTGGCGGCGTTCTTCTCATCGGTCCGCCCGGGGTCGGCAAGAGCCACATCTGCCTGAGCCTGGCCCTGGCCGCGATCCATGCCGGGCACACCGTCCTCTACCGCTCCACCTTCGACCTCGCCGAGGACCTCTCGGAAGCGGCGGCGTTGGGCACTCGGAAGGAGCTGATGCACCGGCTCACCCGCGCCGACCTGCTGGTCATCGAGGACCTGGGGATGCGCCGCTTGCCGGCGACGGCGGCCGAGGATCTCCTCGAGGTCTTCACCCGCCGCTACGAGGTCGGCGCCACCGTGGTCAGCTCCAACCGACCCATCGAAGACTGGGGACAGCTGCTCGGTGACACCGCCGCCACCGGCGCCATGCTCGACCGCTTCCTCCATCACGCCGACCTCGTCCAGCTCCAGGGCAAGAGCTATCGGATGCACGACCGGCAGCAGCGACGCTCACCGAAGGACTTGACCAACGAACCCAGCTGACGCCACCATGAGCACGCTCCTCGGGTGGCCGGTTTTCACCTGATCACGAGTGGCCGCATTTGCCCGATCGGTGACACGCTCCGAGGTTGTCGGTCGGTGGGAGCGGCGTTCCCGGACCCAGGGCCGGCTGCTCGCCCGCCTCTACCTCGAGGGCCTGGCCACCGGCGACTTCGAGCCCGTCTTCCGCGAGCTGGTGGGGGCGACGGCGGCGCTCTCGCCGGCCAGCATCCTGCGTCTCAAGCAGGAGTGGGAGGACGAGTACCGGCTCTGGCGGGGCCGGCCGCTGACCGAGCGCTACGTCTACGTCTTCGCCGACGGCCTCTACCTCAAGGCCGGGCTGGAGAAGGAGAAGACCGCC
>Ga0181520_10002146_pt1 | contig 37497 bp, 35 predicted proteins | sample PEATcosm2014_Bin_29_FD_132451 | JGI IMG/M metagenome (GOLD analysis project Ga0181520, IMG submission 132451) | Peatland microbial communities from MTU Mesocosm Facility, Houghton, MI, USA - PEATcosm2014_Bin02_30_metaG | ecosystem: Environmental > Terrestrial > Soil > Wetlands > Peat | place... | reverse complement strand
GGCAGGATATGGGAGGTAGGCATGTTGTGCCCAGCATACCTCGTTTTGCTCCGATTATTGAGTCGAAATTTGTAGGTCATCGGGTAACACCAGAGTGTCACCGATGTATCTCATCTTCCGCATAGTTCTGGCGGCCGCTCGAAAACGTTGAAAAATGTATGCTATTGATCCGGTCGAGGATGATTAATAAACGGCGGGAAGGTATATAATGATTCCTATGAAAACTCCTAACATTCTCATTCTCGGCGCGGGCAATCTCGGCCAGACGCTTGGCGATTATGTGCAGAAACAAGGAAACGAGGTTGTGTTTTGGGATATTGATGCGGCAAAAGTTCCTCATGGACGTCCCCTGGAGGAGACCGTTCCTGTCGCCGATTTTATTTTTCTCTGTATGCCGTCGTTTGCGGTACCGAGCGTACTGTCTCAAGCGACATCCTCATTGAAGCCAGCGACGATCGTGGTTGCTTTTGCAAAAGGTTTGGATGCGGCTACGGGGCGCACGATGGCAGAGCTTCTTCCCGAACTTTTGCCCAAAGATCAGCCGTTCGTCATCGTTGGCGGTCCGATGCTTGCCACGGAGATCGCGGCGGGGGAAAATGCCGCCGCGGTTTTTGCTTCGCAGAGCGAGGATGCCGCGAAAAGCGTCGCCGATATCTTTCGGTCGGATGTGTTTGCGGTCGAAGTGTCGCGTGATGCCGTAAGCGTTTCTTTTGTAGGAGTTCTTAAAAATATCTATGCGCTCGGTCTTGGCATCGTAGACGGCCTTGAACTTGATGGCAACGCCAAGGGCTGGATCGTTTCACGCGCGTTGGGCGAAATGCTTGGCATCGCGGAAGCGTTGGACATCGATAGATCGGTCATTCTCGGCACGGCGGGACTCGCCGACTTCGTTGCGACAGGCTACAGCCCCTATTCGCGAAATCGTGCCGTGGGACACGAGATTGTGAAGAACGGAAAGTGCAACCTAAAGGGAGAGGGATTTATTTCCATTCCGCCACTCATGGCTCGCCTTGGCCCGCGTGCTGCAGAATTTCCCTTGCTCAATACCATCAAGAAAATCGCCATCGACTGCGAACCAGCAAAATCTACAGTAGAAATTTTATTTGCTGGAACGTGAAACGCCAGTGCGCTCGGAGGGTTGGAAGACTATCTTCACTGGCACAATAAATAGATAGGGTATCAATGGGAAAACAAGACGTACCAACCAAACAAGATGAGCTTTTTTTATTAATTTTAAAACTACTATCTTTGTTTTTCGGCCGCTGAATTCACTCTTTGGTGGCGAGCTAAAAAATCGTTCTAGATGCGCCGGGAAGCACAGTTTCATGGTGAGTCCACTAAGTGCGGCGGCATGGCGATAGTCCGAAACAGAATAAGATTGATCATTGTAGCCGTTGCGATGCGCATCAGAATGATCACTTTTTTCGAAGAGTGATCTTGTGATCTCATTGAAGGCAAGCATGGCACCGTCATCTTTCAATACTCGCCGTATTTCCGAAAAGGTTCGAGGAAGATTTTCGGCGTGATGCAGTGCGCTTTTGAGAAAAATAATATCGACCGACGCATCTTTAAAGGGGAGCGACTGCATGGCACATTCCAATCGGAAATAATTTTCGAGTGGTCCACCCCAGGGAGTCTCCGGTAGCGTCACGACGTCAGTTCCTATAATTAGCGAGGACGGGCGCCTGGTGGCTAGATTATAAGAGAGATATTCAGGTCCAAGGCCAAGCTCTACGAAGACAAGGTTCCTATTCCCTGCCGCTTTTGCAATATCCTCCAAAATCGATCCATATTCTACGCTCCAATTGGAACCCATCTCCTGTTCTGCCCCGCGGAAGCCACCAGTTTTGGAGAAACTCCTATGTGCAGCTTCGATTTCCCTTTTGGTTCCATCAGTGAGGTCTATACTGAAACATGGAGCACCGTTACTTTCGGGATAAACGTGCCCCTCTGCGCATTTCCACTCCGAAATGATCGCCGCATGACATTTTGGGCACGCCAGGAGACTTCCAAATTTAGAATTCATGTATCAACTATATAACAAAGTGTCCATGGACACAATAATGGAGATTTTAGATATATGTTTCCTTTTGGCTGAAGTATGATCTATAATTTATCCTAAATCAGGAAAATATTTTTGTGGGATATTAAGACTTGTATGAATAAGGTTTCCGGCGAGATTCTAACGCATAATAATAGCCGCACCATCGCGGCGGCAATTGATTCGATAAAGAATATCATTGACGAACTGATTATCGTCGATGATTTTTCGAACGACGACACAATTGCCATTATCGAGGCAAGATACCCGGCTGTACGTATTTTCAAAAGAAAACTAGATCGCTATGATGCTCAAAGAAATTTTGCCATAGAAAAATCGAGTTACGATTGGATTTTAATGATTGATTCGGATGAGGTGGTTGACAAAGTTTTGGGGGATGCCATAAAAAAAGAATTGCGCGCGCCAGCACACGAAACGTATAGCTGTGTCCGACTGAACCTGGCATTCGGTGATTCCTCGAGGGATAAAATGATCCGACCGATTCTTTTTAAGAATGACACGAGATTCGTGAGTGCAATCCATGAATTTGTTCCCAATATCAAAATTTCTTACCTAGACGGCCTGCTGATCCATGACTCATGGGTTGGCGTTGAGGCGTGGATAACAAAAATGAATATGGGATCTACGCGACATGCCGAAAAATGGGTTCTTGAGGGGAGGGAATACGGCCGTTTCAAAATATTCCTCCTCGCCCTATCCCTGCCGCCCTACGAGTTTTTTAAACATTTTATCATCGATAAACGCTTCCGATCGTTTTATGCGGGATTCCTCTTTTCGGTCATTCAGACATTCTACTGGATACTCATACTTTCCAAATATTACGAGATTAGATATTTGAAAGAAGGTGCAATAAAAAAAGAAAAAATTTAGTCGGGAATGTTGTGCGTTAGATAAATGAGATATATTTTGGATATGAATTCAAAAAAAGAAAAAATAAACTATCGCGACATCTCTATTGTCGTTCAGGGTGCTATTGCTGGCTTACCCAATGACAAGGAAAAAGATAGGCACACCTATCTTTGCCTGAAGAGCATCCGTAAAATTTTGCCTGGCGCAAAAATAATTTTATCGACGTGGGAGAAAGATAACGTAGAAGGATTAGATTGTGATCTGTTAGTGCGGAGCCAAGATCCTGGCAATGCCAATTTCGACAATCTGTCTCCGTTCAATTGTTTTCGCCAGATCGTTTCTTCGATAAACGGCCTGAAGAAATGCACAACGAAATATGCCGCCAAAGTAAGATCCGATTTAATTTTTAAAAATGACAATTTTTTAAAATATTTTATCAAGTTCAGCGACTTGCCGTCAGACGAGAATTACAGGTTATTAAAGCAGAGAGTGATCATGTTTCCCGGTTGTAATCCGAATCGAAGAATGAAATTTCCTTTTCATCCAAGCGACTGGTTCTTTTTTGGTCTAACGGAGGACGTGCAGGATATCTTCGATATACCACTGATAAGAAAGAATCTTATTAAAAAAGATGCCGACGGAATCTCTCATGAGGTTGATAGCCTGCTGAGGCCGGAACAATTTATTTGGTTTTCCCTTCTTTCGAAATATAGAAAGATACCATTCGAATACGCGAATGACGTTTCCCATGGTAATATCGTGACATCCGAGAAATATTTTGCCAATAACGCTATCTTGATTACTCCGCGGAGAGCAGGCATAGATTCGCTAAAATGGCCGGGTACGGTGTATATGCGCACGCCCGCCCTGAGCTACGCCGGCTTCTATACTTTTACCGATTACAAGAGGATGTTGAATAAATATGCACATGCTAATCTGATTATTGTCCCAAACCCGATAGAGGAGATTACTTATTTCGTCGTCTATAATTTGCGGTTCTTTCTTAAAGAGAAATTTCCTAAAGTTCAACGTTTCCTGAATCGATTTAACAAGGAAGACGTGGGTCGCATTAAAATTAAAACCAGTCGGTAATAAAAACAATCATAAATATGAAACACATAAAGGCGAGAATCAAAGTATGGAGATACTTTATCAATGGAATTATCTCTTTTCGACAGGCGTTTTCTCTCATGTTTCCAAAATCTTTTAATCTGGATGGGAGAGAACAATCCGTGATATTTTTTGGCAAGCGATTTTTCGTTGATGGATTGCGTGATTTTATAGGACTTGCTGAGGAAATTGTGACATCAAATCAGTATCACGTTGAGTTGGCTTATGGTTCTATCGTTGATGCCGGAGCAAATATAGGTATATTCTCGGCATTTGCCGCGCATTTGCATCCCGATGCCACGATTTTATCCTTTGAACCTGACCCTTCCGCTTTTGCGTTGCTCTCGAAAAATCTTTTAGGATATCCGAACGTAAAGGTTTTTAACTTCGCGTTGGGAAACGAAAATAAGGAGGTATTATTGGAGGAAGGAAGAACTTGCTCCCATATTGCGGAAAATGGAATCCCCGTGGAATTGAAGACCATTGATTCATTGGAAATCCCGATGAACTTTTTGAAGATGGATGTCGAAGGATATGAGGCTAACATTATAAGAGGGGCGTCGGAAACGATAAAAAAATATAAACCGATCATTGTTATGTCTGCTTATCACAAGCCGAACGACAAAACGGAACTCCCTGCCGTTCTGAATTCAGTCGCGTCGTATGATTGCGAACTTCGACACGATTGCGAGGAAGATTTCGTTTGTAAACCTCTCTGATGAGTCCTGGTCTAATTTAAGGCTTAAACGTGCCACAGAAAGTACGTTTCATATCCGTGTCCGTACCTTTATCATGCTAAAGGCAGTCGAGAAACTCGCTCTATTTCTTTCCCCATTTGTCGATTGCTGCCTGGTATTCTTTGCCGTGGTTTTTATCTATCGCCTGGCGCATTGCTTTAACGCCGGCCAGAGTTCCCATGGGGTGAGAGGTCAAGGCGCCTCCGACATTTGCCATCCAATTGGAATGGCCGACTTCCGCCTCTATGTAATCGACAAGTCCAGGATGCATGCCGCAGGAAAGAGCCGGCACGCAGTTGATGGCGTTGAGTTCGTTCACAATCCTCTTTGTCCGTTCAGTTTCGTCGTTCAGATAGCCGCCGATCATTCCAACGTGCAACGTGCTGCACCCGCTCATGCCGGCAAGCAGGTAAAGAACGCGATCGCTTATGCTGAACGGACCCGTGGTTAAGATCTTATCGCCGCTTTTTTGAAAATGCATAAGCAGGGGCAAATTTAATTCGCGGATAGATTTATATACGCCCATACCACAGTGAAAATTTACATGAATCCCATTCCCCCCGAGCTTGTATACCAGTTTAACTCGTTCCAAAATATAGGCCGGATCAGAGCTGATGGAAACGCAGTAGAAGACTTTGGCATTGGTTTTGTGGATGTAGTTCATCACCAATGGTACGCGTTTTTCAATAGGACAGTGCTCTGGATCAGAGAGGATCTCGTCTTCTTTTATAAAGTTACAGCCGCCATCCACGAGCTGTTTTACAAGTTCGAGATGTTTCTCGGGAGACAGGCCGACTTTCGGTTTGGTGATTCCTCCGAGCAGTACTCTATTTTCCGGCACACCGCAATAGGCCTTCATCTCTTTGAGTCCGATAACCGGACCCTTGAGGCAGGCTCGCATAGAAGGTGTCAGTTGTATGTCTTTAATGACGCAGGACTCGATAAGATCTATATCGGCTTGTCCTCCCATGATCTGTACCAAAAGCTGAGAAATGCCATCCGTCGCAAAGTTTATATTTGCTTGCGGAAAGGCAATATCCACCATACCCTCCTTTTTCTCTAAAAGTTCCTTTTCGTGAGCCAGAACAAGACAGGAATGGTGTTCAAAAAGCTCATCGGTTTCAAATTCGCTGCGCTGGTTCGGATTTCCCACGGACTGGCCAATCGCTAAATTCCATGCCGCTTCCCGCAGATTGGTTCTGCTCTTCAAAAAATATGCCACCACAAAATATTTCTCAAAAAAATCTTTATCCTGCTCCTCTTTCGGCCCTCTGAAAATTTTTATCATAGATTTATTTTTTATTTATTGAATTTCGAACTTATCATTTTTCACCGAAGGAACTTTTACGACGATTAACTGGCAGGCAGTGAGGAATTTTGGATCGGCGATTTCCCCCGGCCTGAGAATGAATATGTCCCCGGCGGTCAAGGTTCTGCCCCTGATAGTCATTTTCCCGGAGATCATATAATTTATTTCCGTGGCCACTTTGTGATAGTGCTTTGGCCAGCGCTCGCCTTTGGCATGAATTTTATGGCAGACCTCAAATTCATTGGTATGGTATGCCGCGGGCTTGAAATTGCCGATAAACCAACCGCCTTTCCATTTCTTCGATTTATAAACTCTCATGTCGGTCAGAGCTTTCGAAGCTTTTTATAATTTTCGTAATCGTCGGGAACTCCGACGGGGAAATGGAGGTTAAAGTGGAAGGGCATAACCTTCATTCCTTCTTTGAGCATATAGTTATAGGAAGGCGCTACATAATATTCTCCATTCACCATATCGTTGTTGGCGATCATTTCGTTGACGGAATCCACGAAATATTTTCCCTTTTTCCAATAGCGCAAGCCATTTGTCGCTAAATTGCTAATAACAACCTTTTCGCGCGCTTCCGTAACTTGTTGGCTTGAGTTTATCTTTATGTAACTGTTTTTTGGACTATCAGAAAAAAATGTTCCTATAACCCCATCGGCGTCGTGCAGCTCGCAAAAACTCCTAAACTTATCAAAATCGAAATCCTCAATGATCATGTCGCAGTCACCTATGATTAGCGGTGTATTGTTGTCTATGAGATCTTTCGCCAGCAAGCAGGACATTGCTGATCCCTTAGGCACATAATCTACGGAGATGATTTCAAAATCAGAGATGATTTTACTGAGATTTCCGTGTAAGTCCTGAGAGTTAATAGCATTGGTATTGACCACGAAAATAAAACGCAGATCCTTGTGACGCAAGACCTTGATAACCGTTTCTATCATGGTGCCATCACCAAGCGGCAGGAGTGGCTTTGGTAAAGTATAACCGGCGTCGGAAAAGCGCTTGCCCAAACCCGCCATCGGGATCAGAAAATTAGTCTTCATTATGTGTTATTTTATACCTTTCTATAAAGTCACTGCAAATAGCATAGCAATTTTCTATGCCTTCATTGCTCTTCCTTATCTCGGGAAGGACGCAGATGCTGTTTTGAGGCAGCTCTTTTGTGTTGACGTGTACCCAAATACGACCATTGGAGGTAAGGGTAAATGCATCGTTTTGATGCCAAAAGCAGGTCAGATCTTTTTTTTGCGCCAGATATTCCATCGCTGAGGCATTTTTAGCGTGATACCATACCCTTGAGCTGTCCATTTTGTTAAAGAACGCCTCCGCAATCTTATGTTGCGGACAGTCATGTCCTAGAAAAAATTTATCATTCATTAACCAAACATCTATCTCCACATCGTAACCTAAGTCCAATGCTTCTTTTAGGTAATCTGGATGATTCTCTTTTTCTTTGATAGCACCGTTGATATTGCCTCGGTGAGAAATAAGCACCATATTGGTGAATTTGTGATGATGTTAATATAAAATTCAAGAACTTACAAGCACCGTATAGCGTGTTAACGGTCCGGCTCCACGAAAGGTGTTTCGAGATTACTCTCGTTATGGGCGAATAACAAGGGGTATGGAGGATTTCCTTCGTGATGTTTCGAACCCGTTTGGTATGATAAACTGAGATGAAGATGCAATATGCTTACACAAACAGATATATTAGATTGATTGCCCGCACCGTGGATACCGTAGGCAAAATTTTTTTTAAGGAGAAAGCTTTGGCTGTAAGAAGGGGCGCCCCCACGATGATTTTGGTTACGAAACTTGATCAGCTTGGAGACTGTTTTCTCATTACGCCTATTTTTGAATGCCTGAAGAGCATATTCCCACAAGCGAAGATCGATGTGGTTTGTCAAAGGGACGCGAAGGTAATTTTCGAAAATAATCCATTCGTAAGGGATATTATCGGGTTTAATTATCCGCGTTTGTATCGCGGCAAAATGCCGGCGAGCATGAAAGATTTCCTTTCTCTCATTCGAATGGTGCGGAAGAAAAAATATAATCTTACGATTGATCTTCGTGGCGAACCATTTGCGGCACTCCTGGGATTTCTGAGTGGCGCGCGAGATAGGATCGGATTCGAGAAGGAAGAAGTCGGCGAGTTCCTCTACACCCGAAGGATTGGTTATGACCGTGCCGCCCACGAAGCCGAGCGATTTAAGAAGGTGATATTTTCGCTAGGGGGTAGTGTTGATGCATGGAAGCCGTGCATTTATTTGACCGACGAAGAGAAGGCAACGGGTGAAAAATTCATCAGGGCATCGTCGAGTGGGGGATATGTCGTTGTACATCCGGGTTCGGGATCGCCGTGGAAGATCTGGCCAAAAGAGCGTTTTGCGGAAATTATCCGCTTAACCCTCGAGGAGTATCCTTTTGACGTTATTTTGCTTGGCGGAAAAGATGAAAAGGACATCGGGGATTATATAACGAGCGCCGTGCATAATGAACGTTTGAAAAATAGCGCAGGACAATGGTCGCTTCGAGAATCTTATTTTGTGATCTCGCGGGCGAAGGCGTTTTTAGGAAATGATTCGTCGCTGGCGCATTTCGCGGGGGCTCTTGATATTCCCTCGGTTGATCTGATGAATGCCGCGGCAAATACTAATCGATGGCGAGCGCTCGGAACGAATACGATTGTCATTTTAAAAAAAGAACCCGGCCATCATTGCGGATATGGCGCATGTCCTTATCCTTGTCCCAATATGCAAGCAATAGAGGTAGAAGAAGTCCGTAAAAAATGGAAGTCGGTTTTGGAGAAGATTGGATCTCTCCGCTCCATTAAGGGTTGTCGTGGTATTGGCATCCAGCAGTGATTTCAGGTGCTGCGACGAGTAGCGCGACCTCTTGGTTTATTTGCGGTTTATTGACAGATGTCATATAGTGGGCGCAGTTATTAAAAAATTATAAAATCAATAATTCAAAAAACAACCCTTTTGAGGAGGTGAGTGAAAATGAGAAAGATTATTATCGTCGGGCGGCAATATTCCATAGAGCCGCTCGGAATATTGCATCTCGTGGGGCTTGCGCAAGGACTCGGCTGGAATGTACAACTCGTTCTGGTCGAAAATTTCAATTTCCATCCATTATTTCAGATGGTGCGTTGGTGGAAGCCTGATGTCGTTGGGTTTTCGGTTTGGACAGGGTATCACGTCCAGGCTTTCAAAGCGTGCGATGTCGTACGGAAAATGGGTGTTCCTGTTATGATTGGCGGGCCTCATGCGACATACTTTGCGGAAGAGTGCAAAAAGCATGCAGTATGGGTGATTCAAGGGGAAGGTTTTAGAAACTTTCGCCGCGTGTTGCAGGGTGAACTGGGTGCGGGGATTCATTTCGATTCAACCCGCCTCTCGGAGGGATTTCCGCCTACGGGGCGTGATCTTGTTTATAAGACCTATCCGCATCTCGCGAGCAGTCCGATTAAGAGCATTATGTGCTCCATAGGCTGCCCGTTCACTTGTTCATACTGCTATGCGCCGGTGAATAACGCTATGTATGGAGGATTCAGGCTGAGCGTCAGAAAAGTTTCTGATGTTGTCAACGAAGCTCTTTACCTTAGGGAGCACTGGCCGCTTTCCATGGTGTATTTCCAGGACGATATTTTTGGGTTCAGGCTTGATTGGCTCAAAGAATTTGTCCAGGAATGGAAAACGAAGGTCGGTGTACCTTGGCATTGCCAAATTCGCCTTGAGTTAACGCAGGACGAACGCCGCCTCGATCTTTTTCGGGAGGGCGGGTGCACTGGCATCACGGTTGCCGTGGAATCAGGAAATGAGTTTCTCCGCAGGTATGTTCTTCATCGCGAGATGTCGGATGAACTCATTATTCAAGGCATTCGAAGAATTAAGGATCGTGGATTTACGTTGCGGCTTGAACAGATTCTCGCTGTGCCGTTCAGTGACATTGCGACCGACCTCGAAACCTTGAAGCTGAATTGCGACTCAGCACCGGAAGTGGCATGGACCTCAGTTCTCGTTCCTTATGGAGGAACAGAGATGGGGAACATTGCATCGAGATTTGGCTTTTATAATCGCGGCAACGATGCACTTGACGAGACATTTTTTAATCGAAGTGTTCTGCGTCATGTGATGGGCGGTCCGAGCTCGATTGAATTTCTCATCAGGTCGCTCATAGAGAAAGGAGAAGTTGGCCGCAATCCACTTATCGAAGACTTGGAGGCAAAAAACCATACGGGAAATATCGCAAACCTGTATCGTGCTGGTTCCTCGAAGCCGGTGGGTACCTTTCAGTATCTTTCTCGGAAGGACAACGATCGCTACTGCGATCAAACAGTCATCCTCCAGAGGATATTTGATTGGTTCTCAAAGGTCCCTGAAGGGTATAGGCTCGCCAAGAATTTTGTTTCTCTGCCCAGCAGTTTTTGGACATGGGACACGCTGGGTGGGCTAACTAAATCTCATCTTGCCCGTTTAGGGTATTCAGGAAAGATGGCCGTTTGGGAAACTGAATTGGCGCATGCGCTTGGATATGCGTCCGTTAACGAACTCCCCGCAGTGCTTCAGGCTAATCCTCATTACTTTACCTTCTTGCCATCGGGTGACCGATTGGCAGAAGAAATGGTTGATGTCTTAGCTGAAGAAGATCAGCAAGAATTATTTCGTCGCCTAGGGAATGCGACGAGGCATTGGGTATACGACCACCTTTTGTATCGGGTGGCACCATCCAATCCTCCCATTGCCCAGCTATAATTACTTTCAGTAATCCGCCATAATTATGTGGCGGATTTTTTTTAAGAAAGATTTTGTTGTTTCTTGCGTGGCTATAAAAAAGATGTCATCATAAATTCATGATTTTTAAAAAACACAAGAGACTTCTGCAAAAGTTCTTGGGAAACATCGTCCGGCCGCGGTTTGGGTGGCAGAAACAGTTCACGAAGTTCGCGAAGTTTTTTTATCTGCTCATCGAGTGGCCATTCGAACTGTTAGGGGATATTCTCTTTTTCGGGAAGAGGACAGGAAAGACCGGCGTAAAAAATCCGCGCCGGATATTGATCGTAAAAATCGACCAGTTCGGCGATGTGCTTTTTTCCACATTTCTTTTGCCGATCATCAAGAAAAAATATCCCGACATAGAGATCGATTATCTCGTGAATCCCAAGACAAAAGTGCTTCTGGAAAAAAATCCGCATGTTGCCAACATCTATCTCTGGGAAGATGTTTTTTTGCTCGCGCTTTTGGGTCGGGAAAAAAGTAGGAGCGGCGGTTTTCGTGAGATCAGAAAGAAAAATCGCGAGACCCTGCGGGCGCTCCGCGCACGGCGGTACGACGCCGTGATCAATACGCGTTCCTATCCGCCGAGTTCGAATATCCCGTGGCGTCGGTTGGGGCGCGCGCTGATCGCCTTTGATATTTCCGAACAAAGCTTCCTTGCAGATTATTGGGCCGACTATGACCTTAACGGGGAGGAATGGAAAAATTATCTGAATCTTTTGGTGCCGCTTGGCATCGATAAGGCTTCAGCCGATTTTCACGAGGAATTCTACAATTTTGGAAAAAATCCCATGGCAGAAAAAGGAGTTTATGCCGTCATTTCGCCGGTTTCTTTTGATAGGGATCGCCAGTGGGGCGGCGATAACTGGAAAGAACTCATTGCAAGCATCGTGAAGCAGGGATATCGCGTGGCAATAACGGGCATGAGGGATCAAGAGCAATATATCCGACAGATCCTCCCTGCAGAGCAAGAGAATATTTTCGTGTTCACCACGCTTTCAATTCCTGATTTCGGAGCGCTCATGAAGGGAGCTGCATTTTTTGTGGGGATCGAATCGTTTCCTGCACACCTTGCGCTCGCGTGCGGCACGAAGGAATTTGCACTTGTTTTTAATGAAATCTATTATCTCAAGGGTTATTCCCGCGAGAGTTTCCTGATCGATGCGCGCAGTATGCTGCCGGTTCTGGAGAACTTGCGGTTGTTGAATGCGAAATCCACGTCCGTCGCGGATATCGAAAAAGCCATGTGAACTAGAACCTATCTCAAAAATACTCCAGCCCGCGTTGCAAGCCAATTCTGTCCGAACGCAAGGCGCAACGAGGAGACAGTAGCAGGGCTACGGCTCCGAGGAAGCAACGCCGCGCTCGGACAGAATTGGCTGCAACCCTTCGGGATCGGGCTTATATGCATCATGGCCGCGTTGCTGCGGACTCGTCGTATCCATCGGATACGCCTTCGCCCTTGCGCCTTGCCATGATGCATATGAGCCAAGATCGCGGACGGAGTATTTTTGAGATAGGTTCTAGGTTCTCTTTGTTCATTCAATTGGATGAACAAAGAGTTTAAGGGGAGATTTGCTCCACCTGAAGTGAAATCCCCGCGCTTCAACCCGGGAATTCACTTTCTATGCTTCCATCTCCACGGCACCGAGCCCCGTGATCTTTTTTATCTCGGAGAGCAGAGATTCTTTGAAAAAGAGAAGAGCCGCACCATAAGCAATGCCGGAGATGATGATATTGAGGATGATGTTTATGCCCGCGGAGGAAAGCAAGGCGGTTACGGCTGCCATCAGGGCTCCTGCAACAACAATTTTTCTCAGGCGTGGAAGGATATGGAATCGGTTCAGCTTATTCATGGCGTACCACAAATAGGAGTTGCTGAGTATCTGTGCGATGAGCGTGGCGACCGCTGAACCTGCGATGCCCCAGCGGGGAATGAGGAGAAGATCGAAGAGGACATTTCCGAAGCCGCCGATGGCGGAAGAGATGATCAAACTTTTCTGATGATCGTAGGCGAAGATGGCGTTTGCGATGACGCCTCCGGCGTAGTCAAAAGAAAGCGTCAGCATAAGGATCGAAAAAGCGACTCCGCCAGTGGTGTATGCCGAACCGAAGACGAGCCGCATGATGCCGCCTCCAAGGATCGCGCCGCCGAGAGATAGCGGAACGGCCACCAGGAAGATGAGCGAGACGGTTCGCTCCAGCGCGAACCGAAATTTTTCCGGATCACGTTTCGCGAGGCGCGCAAAAATAGGGAGTGTGCTCAACTGGATGATCGAGGGGACGATATACAGCACTTGGACGATGCGGATTGCGGCTGCATAAATGCCGACCTCCGCTGCGCTTCGCATCCAACTGATGACGAGAATATCGGTATTGGTGAGGAGCGCGCCCAGGGCGCCAGTTATTGCGAACGGCCATGCTGTCTGTAAAATGGCGATCATGCGTTTCGCAGACGCGCCGGACAATATTTTTCCGAAACTTTTCCGCAAGAGCCATACCGCGACTAAGGCACCGACTGCCGTGCCGGCGACGTAGGCGCTCGTGAATGCAAGTGGCGTCGTCGCAAATTTTAAAAAGATAAATCCGAAGATGACGACGCCGAGGCTTGTCGAAAGGAATGCGGCGGCATCCCATTGCATTTTTTCTTCGGCACGGAAGAGCGACGAAAGAAATTCCCGCGTGCTGTCAAAAATAATGATCAGGGCCACCAAGGGGAGAAGTATCTTCGCGCCAGGGAGCGTGGAAAAGAGGGGAGCTATGGTTACGACAATGACGACGCTTGCCGCGATCATGACAGCCTTCATAATGAGCGTCGTTGAAAAGAGGGATTTTCGTTCTTGGGGCGTTGCTTTTGCTCCTTCGCGGATCAGGACGGAGTTGATGCCGGGATCAACAAAGAGCGTGAAAAATCCCGCCAGGGTTACGGCGTATGAAAAGACGCCGTAACCGGCGGCGCCGAGGACGCGCGCGCCGTAGATGACGATGACGGCCTTAATGATGCGTCCCCCGAAGTTTGAGATGGAAAGCCAAACGGTGTTTTTTGCGACCGTCTGCGACGAAGTCTTATTCTCGGAAAGGAAAGATTTTATTTTCTGCCACATGGGATGGATGCACGATACCATTACCTTATCGTAAAAAAGCCGGTTCGTAAATGCGATATCCGCAGGGAGATCGGCGAAAAGGTTTTTGCCCCCTAGCCTATTTCCCGGATGAGTTTTAAGATGAAGCATATGCGTCGCCATAAGGAAAAAGAGACACCGATTCCCTTGCCACCGAAGAAGGTGAGGGAAATAAAACCTCCCAGGAAGGGATTTTTCAAAAACCTTTCGCCGGCTACCGTTATGAAGCGAGAGGAAGTTGACGAAAAAGAGCCACGCCTGCCACGGAGCATCTGGTGGGGCATCGTCGGAATTCTGGCTCTCTTTATGCTCGGATTTATTATTTCTTTTTTTGTTCTGAGGCGGAACGTCTCGAACGAGATTTCCTCGCGCGCCAGCTTGTTCCGCGCCGGCGTCTCCGACCTGGAGAACGGGGATCCGTCGCTTGCGGCGCGGCAGTTTTCCTCGCTGTCCGAGAATACGGACGGACTTACGCCCTTTGTAAATTGGCTGGGATTTCTCTTTAGGGGGAGTGTCGGAACCGTCACGGCTTTCACGGACGCGACGAAACAATTCGCTGCGCTGTCGGAGGAGGTGACGGCGCTTGAAGGTGATGCTTTTAAGCTGTGGTCCGGCGCGGCGGGTTCCGATTTTATTTCCCATCTTAAGAGCTTGCGCGCCACGCTCGCTGCCATTGCTTCCGACGGCAATGAGCTTTCCTCCGTACCATCCTTCGGCAATTTGCTGGGAGAAGGGAACAGCTATCTTGCGCTTCAGACCCAGTCGGAGGGCACCCAAAAATTTCTTGATGCTTTTATTCCGTGGCTATCAGCACCCTCGCCGCATCATATTCTCGTGATGCTGCAGAATCCGTCGGAAATACGGCCAGCCGGTGGTTTGCTTGGAAGCTATGCAGACGTTACGGCCGCGAGCGGCACCATCACCAATATTTCGGTGCATGATATTGCAGATGTCGACACTGCCTTCGCGCGAAACGTCGTCCCGCCGAAGCCGCTCCAGCTCGAGGTGTCGCGTTGGCGGCCGGCGGACGCCAATTGGTTTTTTGATTTTCCGACCTCGGCATCGGAGACGATGGCGTTCTTCAATGAGTCGAATCTTTATGCCGACGCAACGGCTGCCACCACAACATTTGAACATTCCAGCACTACCATGCCATCCGCTCCTTATTTCGACGCAGCGATCGCGGTGTCGCCGAAGGTGGTACAGGACTTGCTCTCGGTGACCGGTCCGATCACGGTTTCGAGCACTAAAACGACATTCACTTCGGATAATTTTCTGGTGCAGATTCAGAAGATTGTGCAGGCGGGGCAGGCATCCTCGGCGACCTATCCTAAACAGGTGCTCCGCGATCTGATGACCAGGATTTCCGCGCAACTCGCGTCTTCGACCGATGCGGATCGGCAGAGCATCGTCACTATGGCGTCGGATTGGGTGGCTAAGAAGGATGTCATGGCTTATGCGAGCGATCCGAATATAGAGAGTTTCCTCGAATCATATGGCGCCGGCGGTGATGTCTACGCCCTGCCGCAGAATTTCAATGGCGATTATCTCGCACTCGTCGATGCAAACGTGAACGGCGGAAAGTCCGATCTTTCGGTCGCCGAGAAGGTGACGTGGATCAGCCAGATAGGTGCCGATGGGACGCTCACTGATAGCTTGACGATTAATCGGAAACATAACGGCAATACGAGTCCCTACTGGTGGTATAAAACACAGAATCAAGTTTATTTCCAGATATTCACGCCGCCGGACAGCTCGCTCACGAATGAGAGCGGCGGCTTGCAGGAAAAGATCTATCCGAAGGTTAATTACAGGGCAAGCGGCTATTCGACCGATCCTCTGGTTCTGGGCATCGAGTCGAGCACGCAGGCGCTCTTTAGCTATCCCGCCGTGGCGGAGCACCAAGAGGACGGTAAAATGGTCTTTGCGACGTGGTCGGTTGTGAAGGCTGGTTCATCGGCGCAATTGTCATTCGGTTATACCCATCAGGCCTTTGTCCCGCCTGCTTCCGGCGTCGTTTACCAGTTTGTCTTTGAAAAGCAAGCCGGTACCAATCGCACCTATTCTTTCGAAGTCGACGCACCGCTTGGCTATCAATTCGCCGAAACTAACTTGCCGTCGTGGACCTATCAATCAGACGATCTTCCCGGCCGGATGATTGTAGATCTGACGCTCGAGAAGATATAAAAATCATAGCCGTTTCATTTTTTTGCCCTGGGGATTCCTAGATCTTTGCAGATTTTCTCTGTTAGCAGATCAGGAACTTCCGAATGCCGTGGCACGGTGGAAGTTCTATCATTTTGTGGGTTATGGAAAACGGAATGCCGTGCGCCTTCACGGGACAGAAAACAACCGTTCAAAGCAAGATGACGGATCAACTTGGTACGCTTCATGCTCTACGAGGTCACGATGATAATTTTCTCACGCCGTGCTTTTGTGTTGCGGCGCCCGGAGATGAGCCGATTTTCTTCAAGGATGAGCGATAACGCCTCGTGAAGATTTTCTTTCGCTTCTTCAAAGTTCCGGCCCTGCGCGTTTACGCCCGGAATTTCTTCGATCCACGCGAGGGTCCATCGTCCTTTTTTGGTGAATACACCGGTATAGATTTGTTTTGGCATGACCTCAGTATATGCCGCCGAGTTATTTCCGACAATTATTTTTGTTTTCATGAAATTATCGTACCAGATGAAAGATTAAAACTATATTAAATGATTGATGTTGGGCGAGAACCAAAAAATGACAGATAAGTCCTCGTACGCTATGCTATTCGCATATGGAAAATATCCGCAATTTCGTCATCATTGCCCATATTGATTCGGGCAAATCGACCTTGGCCGACCGGTTTTTGGAGATCACGGGTACGGTGCCGGAACGCTCGATGCGCGCGCAATATCTTGATCGGTTGCCCTTGGAACGGGAACGGGGAATTACGATTAAGATGGCACCGGTGAGGATGAATTATGAGATTACGAATGACGAATTACGAATCGCGAATAGTAATCCGCAATCCGCAATCCGCAATTCTTCAAATTCGAAATATGTCTTGAATCTGATCGATACTCCCGGACACTCGGATTTTTCTTATGAGGTTTCCCGCGCGCTTGCAGCCGTCGAGGGGGCGATACTTTTGATCGATGGCACGAAGGGCATTCAGGCGCAGACGCTCTCGAATCTCCGGGCGGCGCAGAAGGCGGGGCTTGCCATCATTCCTGCCGTGAATAAGATCGATCTTGCTGCGTCGCACATTGACGATATCATCGATTCAACCTCGGAGCTTCTCGGCGTTCCGAAGGAAAGCATTTTTCGGATTTCTGCGAAAACCGGCGAGGGAGCAAAAGAATTGCTCGATGCCGTTGTTCGGATAGTTCCGCCACCGAATAAAAAAAGAGATATGGGGTTGGAAATCAAGGATGCCTCCCGTGCGCTTGTTTTCGATTCGCTCTACGACGACCATAAGGGCATCATTGCGTTTGTCCGATCGTTCGACGGTTACTTCACGGTGGAGGACATGGAATTTATCGCTTCCGGAGCTCGGTTCAAACCGAAGGAAGTAGGTTATTTTTCTCCCGACCTCCAAGTTGCGCCCGAAATCGAACATGGCGAGATCGGTTATATCGCGACCGGTTTGAAAGATCCTGCGCTGGTAAAAATAGGCGATACGCTCTTGGCACACAGTGAAGAGCGCATGACACAAGGGGACAAGAAAAAATTTGCGCTCGCGGGCTATCGTGAACCGGGACCAGTGGTTTTCATTTCGTTTTATCCCGATGGTGCCACCAAGTTCGACGATCTCCTGCGGGCATTTGAAAAACTTCGCCTGAATGACGCCGCGCTTTCTTTTGAGCCGGACGCGAACGATGCCTTGGGCAGAGGACTGAAGGTTGGTTTTTTAGGCCAGCTTCATTTTGAGATAACGTCGAGCCGCCTGAAAAGCGAATACAATCTTGAATTTTTGACGAGCTTTCCCTCGATTGCTTACCGGGTACAGGATAAGGGCGCGATGATGATTATCAAGCAGCCGCAGGATTTTCCGGACAAGCCGGAAAAAGTGTGGGAGCCGATCGTCGCTCTGGAAATCCTTGCTCCCAAGGAATATCTGAGTTCGGTCTTGAGTTTGCAGACCGTCTTTGATATCGAAGTGGCGCACGTGCAGACGATCGGAGAAAATCTTTTGATCGAAGCCTTGATGCCGCTCCGCGAGCTGATCCGCGATTTCGACGATCGCCTGAAATCCGCATCGCAGGGATATGCTTCGTTTACCTACGAAATCGCGAGTGAACGGGAATCGGAAGTTGAGAAGTTGGAGATATTGATCGTGAATGAGGTTGTTCCGGCATTGACGCGCATCGTACCTAAAAAGGATCTCGATTATGAAGGACGGAAGACCGTCGAGCGGTTGAAGGAACTTTTGCCGAAGGAACAGTTTTCCCAGGCGATCCAGGCGCGATCGCTGGGACGCATCATCGCTCGCGAGACGATCCCTGCGATGAAAAAAGAATTGGGTAATTTCGGCAAAAATGGCGGCGACCGTACGCGAAAGATGAAATTATGGAAAAAGCAGCAACGCGGCAAAGAACGTTTGCAGAGCATGGCGCGCGTCGAGCTTTCACCGGAAATTTTCCGTGAAATATTAAAAAAATGACGATTTTCCTGCCACTTGTTAATTTGCGCAAGTTAACAAGTAGTAGGTTTTAGGAAACGCCGCCATATTTGACATAAGTAAAAATAGTTATAAACTAATAAGGAGTTTTTCCGGGATCTCCCTCCTGACTGCTCGGGGCTGTCCGTTTCCCGGAACGGCGGCCCCACTTTTTTAAGAGCGGTTGTTGTAAGTTTTCTGTTACCGTATAATGAGCGTACTTATTCCTGTTTGGTATGGAAACGAAAGGTCGAGAATCCAAAGAAACGAAGGTCCCGAAATATTGAGATGGCAAATTCACCTACGGCAGATCAGGAATTTTTGGAATATCTGGTGAAATCGCTTGTCGATCATCCGGAAGAGGTGAAAGTTGATCGGAAAGTCGACGAGATGGGAGTCTTGCTTTCGCTTCGCGTGAACGCGATGGATATGGGGCAGGTGGTTGGCCGCCAGGGCGCGACCGCGAAGGCAATCCGTTCGCTCCTGAAGATCGTTGGCGTGAAGAATAACGCCCATGTTAATCTGAAGATTGAAGAACCAGAAGGCAGCACGCATCAGCCTCGCTTTTCCTCCGGAGGACAGGGTGGCGATGCAGGCGGTCCGCGTCCCACTGGCGAGCGAAAGGAAGAATATTAATTTTTTGGAGCCGTCTTGTCGCGAGAAAAAGACCCACGATCAAAAGCCGCCGGTTGCAAACCGGCGGCTTTTGATATATCATTTCGCTTGTCGGAATCATGGTCATTCTGAGGCGAAGCCGAAGAATCCTTTCTTAATTTGAAAGAAAAGATGCTTCGCGGGGCTCAGCATGACATTTTACTGTCATGTCACTCGCTTATACTGATCTCACCAAAGGAATTCTTTTCATTATGGACGGAGCGCCCTACGAGGTTTTGGAAACCCATTTTTTGCGCATGCAGCAGCGCAAAGCTGTTGTCCAGACGAAGATCCGCAATCTCATCACGGGCAAGATTCTCGACCGTAATTTTCAGGCGAGCGATTTTTTCGAGGAAGCGGAGATCGAAAGAAAAAATGCCATTTTTATTTACGAGAGCAAGGGGCAATATTGGTTTCATGACGAGGGCAATCCTAAAAATCGTTTTGTTCTCGACGAAGAATTGCTTGGCAATCAGGGAAAGTTTTTGAAGCCGAACACAAAGGTGACCACGATGGTTTTTGACGATAAAGTGATTAAAGTAGATATTCCGATCAAAATGGAATTTAAGGTGACGGAGGCGCCTCCGGCAATCCGGGGCAACACTTCTCAGGGTGGCACCAAGACCGTGACCATCGAGGGCGGCGCGAAGGTGAACGTCCCGCTTTTTGTGAACGAAGGCGAAACTATTCGCATTAATACCCAGACCGGGGAATACGTGGAACGGGTGTAAAGTGGTCATTTCGAGCTTTGCGAGGAATCTAAAATTTCTGTCGTCCCCGGGAAGTCGGGGACCCGTCTTTCACTTGGAAGATAGATTCCCGCCTGTGCGGGAATGACGTATGATGATTGAATCAATGGCTCGAAATCACAAGACCGTTTTCGTCGGTATGTCTGGAGGGGTGGATAGCTCCGTCGCGGCTTTCTTGTTGCAGAAGCAGGGATATAACGTTGTCGGTATTTTTATGCGTTGTTACAACATCGATGGCTGTGCGGACCGCGACGCGGAAGATGCACGCCGCGTCGCCGAACATATCGGCATCCCGTTCTATGTTTGGGATTTTGAGGAAGAATATAAAAATCGGGTCGTGGATTATATGGTGGACGGCTATCGCGCGGGGATTACGCCGAATCCCGACGTGATGTGCAATAAGGAGATCAAGTTCGGATTATTTTTTGAAAAGGCGCGTGCGATGGGTGCGGACTATGTCGCCACCGGACATTACGTTCGGCTGAGCCGAACGAATATCCAATATCCAATATCCAATACCCAACAAAAACAAGAAAGAAAAAAATTGGAAATTGGAAATTGGAAATTGGAAATTGCCAAGGATGTAAATAAGGACCAGTCTTATTTCCTCTGGACGCTTACCGAAGAGCAACTTCGGTATTGCTTGTTCCCGATCGGCGATTATCTAAAGCCCAAAGTTCGCGAGATTGCGCGGAAGGCGAAATTGCCCACGGCAGATAAAAAAGATTCGCAGGGGATATGCTTTTTGGGCATGGTCGACGTTTTCGATTTTCTGAAACAATACATTCCCGAACATCGTGGTGCGCTCATTACGACGAGCGGCGAAACCGTCGGCGAACATTTCGGATCGGAATTTTATACCATTGGCCAGCGGCATATCGATGCTGATTTTAAGTTTCCCAAAAGTGGCGCGATCGCGCGCAAGCCATTCTATGTCGCGGGGAAAAATCCCGCGACGAATACAGTGATGGTCGCCGAAGGTAACGAGAATCCGGCGCTTTACAAAAAGGAGGTTAAATTGACAGACCTGCATTTTATAGATCCCTTATTTGCTAATTCGTTTAAATTAACAAGTAAGGGTGTTCCAGTTCTTGCACGGGTGCGCTATCGCCAGCCGCTTGCAAAGGCTATCTTGGTTCGGGAGAACGAAGAAAGAAGAAAGAAGAAAGATGTTTGGTTGCTTACCTTTGATCAACCCCAGAAATTCATCGCTCCAGGTCAGTCAGCGGTCTTCTACTTGCCTCGCTCGCCCCGCCTTCGCTCCGGCGAAGCGGGCCGAAGATCCAGAGGAGCGAAGGCGGGTGATAAAGAAAAAATCATGCTCGGCGGCGGCGTGATTTTGCAAGGAGTGTAACCAAAGTCCGCGCGGCACGTTTTAGAGGTGTCTTTCGCCACTGAAATGGCGCATACCATGCAACTCATAAAAAAATCGAAGAAACCGAAGTCCAGCCTTACGCGAAAAATATTTTTCGACGGCATGAAGGTTATCGTAAGTTACCTGAAACCGCACAAAAAAATACTTTTTTTATTGATCGCGTTTGGTATTGTGAACGCCGCCGCACAGGCATTTGTTCCGCTTTTTGCCGGAAAGATTTTTGATGCGATCGTCGCTATCGCAAAAAATCCGGCCGTCGCGCTCGGTGCCATCTTCGGTCTGATCGTCATCTGGTTCCTGCTCCAGGTAGCGAGCAATACTGTGAGCTGGTGGACCGGCTACCATAACGATCGCCTGAGCACGATCTTGTATTCCGAATATGTCGCGAGCGGTTTCGGGAAGCTCCTCGACATGTCGTTCTCGTTCCATACGTCGCAGAAGCAGGGCGACGTGAGCGATCGGATCAGCCGCGCGGCGAACTGGCTCGACAACATTGTGGGGAATGTAATCCTGACACTCTTGCCTAATTTCCTGAGCATCGTGATCGCGCTTGTCATCACCTATGTTATCAACGTAAAACTAACCTTGGTCCTTCTCGTTGCTATCGTGATCTATGCGATCATTCTCTGGCGATCTGTGCCCGCCCTCTCCGGACTTCAACAAAAGGTGAACCGCGCATGGAATCGCGCCTTCGGCGACGCGGGGGACATGCTTGGTAATCTCAAAGAGGTAAAGCAGGCGACAACGGAGAAACTGGAAAAGAAAAAACTCCGGAAGAACTTCATCGACCGCGCAGCGGAATTCTGGGTTGATATGAACACGATTTTCCAGCGGCTTACGTTTGCGCAGAAAATGGTCGTTACGTTCACGCAGTTTTCCATCTTTGTGCTATCGGTATTCTTTGTTCGGAACGGTACTATCACGCCGGGCGGCCTCGTCGCATTCAACGGCTACGCGGCGATGATCTTGGGGCCCTTCGTCATTCTCGGCCAGAATTGGCAGACCATTCAGAACGGCCTTGTCGCGATCGTGCGCGCGGAAGATATGCTTGCATCCCCGCCGGAAGTCTACAAGCCGAAGAACGCCGTTGTTCCGAAGAAACTCACGGGAGATGTCGTCTTCGAAAATGTTTCATTCGCGTATCCCAAGGGCAAACAGGTGCTCAATGATATTTCTTTTCACGCGAAGCCGGGAGAGAAAATAGCGCTCGTCGGCGAATCCGGCGTCGGCAAGACGACGATCATCGATCTCCTGTCGGCTTTCTATTTTCCGCAAAAAGGAAAAATACTGATTGACGGCACGGATGTCCGTCGTATGGACCTCGCGGCGTATCGCAGCCGCATCGGCGTCGTTCCGCAGGAATCAGCGCTTTTCAATGATACCGTGGAGAACAACATCCGCTATGGCAACGCGGGGAAGTCGCGAAAGGAAATGATCGTAGCGTCAAAGGAAGCGCACGCGCACGAATTCATAGAACTGTTCCCGAAAAAATATAAGCAGACCGTCGGCTGGCGTGGCATCAAGCTTTCCGTTGGCCAGAAACAGAGAATCGCTCTCGCCCGCGCATTCCTTCGCGACCCTGACATTCTGATCCTCGACGAACCAACGTCCGCACTCGACGCAAAGTCAGAGCATTTCATAAAAGAATCCTTGAAGAAACTTATGGAAGGCAGGACGACATTTATCATTGCCCACCGGCTATCAACCGTTCGCGAGGCCGACAACATCCTTGTCTTTAAAGGCGGCAAGATAGTCGAGCAGGGGAATCACGCGCAGCTCGTAAAAATCCCGGACGGCGTCTACCGTTCGCTCCACGAATTCCAGATCGGCTCCGGAAAATAAGAAAAAATGAAGCCGTAAACTTTTGGTCTACGGCTTCTTGTTATCACATAGAGACATAGAGATTGAGTGCCTCCATGGCTTGGTCAAAGTGCCCCGAAAAAGAAATTTCAGGAATTGCATCCTGCAGATAGGCCCATGCAAAGGCCTTCTCTGAGATCTTGCGGATTCTCTGCTTATCCATGTTCATGGATATGATCGCAAAAAGATTTCTCAGGACATTCGGTTCTGAGGATGCCTTCAGTGCTTTTTCGGCACTATTGGCGTCAGAATCAAAATCGGTCAAAGCCTGTAGAGTCGCCAAAATCTTCCCTTTTTTCTGGAGAGCCAAACTCAGAATTTTCTCTCCATATTTTTCACTGACTATTTGGGAGAGATTTTTGAACTTCTCTTCCCGATCGGTGGCGCGCTTCTTTTTTTCATCATTGTATTCTTTCATCGAACCCTCTTCGCCGGACTCGATTTCAAAACGAATGATGTCGTACCGTGGCTGTTCGTGCCATTGCTGAGAGTTGCACCAGGATTCGTATCTGTTTAGGCGATATGTAATTTCACCGTCTTCCTCAAATACATCGACAACCCCACTGGCCCTAAACGACCCACAGTATACCCCCACAGACGTTTTTACCTTTTTTGCAATGCGGTATATAAGCAGCTTTTCAGCACGAACTGTGCCGACATTGTCGCCCGCATATTCACCGCGGTAGGGAGCTTTTACCGACTCGTCACCTCGTATTTGATTGTTACCGGGACGAGAATAATATGGTGCTTTCCACAACATCGCAATTGCGAGATTATTGTTTAAAGCATCAATATATTCTTTAAGTTGGCGAATCTCTTCCGCATCTCTTTTAGATGCTTTTTCCGCTTCGAGGGCTTTTGCTTCTATACCCTCCTCGGTAAATTTAACGCCGAGTTTTTCCCTTTTTTCTCCTGCTATTTTTTCTAATTCTTCAATACGGTTTTTAGACGTATTAAATAAATCAGAAATTTTCTCGATCGCTTCCTCAAAGGATGAGGAGCTCTCCGCTATTTCATATACCGGCTTGTCTACCGGATATATGTGCAAGAATTTCGTGGGGTTATTGCGCACTTCCTCTATGCGAGGTTGTGGACATAATTCCCGCGGCAGTCTTGGCTTATTGTCATCCAAAACTGTGCATAAGAATTTCAGCCAATACGGGTGAGTCCAATTATCCTCCCATTCATGACAGAACCTGTCACGAAGGTTGATAATTTCCTGTTTATCGCAGGACCCACTTCCGTACTTGTTGGTATGGGTTCTATCGAATTCTTCAAGTTGAATTTCATCTTGAAGAAGATACGGAGCGGATATTAAATTACATCCGCTACTGTGATGACTTCCATCGGGCGAACAATACCCATGGGTCTGAAATGCAATTAAATTTTCAACAGAGAACATCCCTCGTCCCTCGGACGCTGACGTTCCCTTGGTTGCAATTGTATCGCCATTCCAACATGTACCTTTCATATTTCACTTATTCCACCCTGCCCAGCTAGGGATTTGAAATTGTACTGGGACTTAAATCGGTACTTTCCCCGCAGTCAGCTATCTACCATTGCGACCTCCTGGCTGGCAAGCCTGTATTCGTATTACTTCAGAGAGGGTACTCACGCGTGGTTTTCCTTGGTAAAAGCACAGGAGACGCAAAAAATATTGTATCCTCTGCGCTTTCACCAAGTTCATGTTTCTATCCGATATTTACTTCTCAACGTTCTGACAAGACTGTAGCATACTTTCCAATTCTTGTCAATAACAAAATTGGCGCGGTATTCAAAGCAAAAACAGCCCTTTTCTAGAGCTGATCTCTGTTGACTATATAGTCAACCTCGGTACCGCCACCGGGAATCGAACCCGAATTTACGCCGTGTCCGCCGGAGGCGGATCCTCCTCCGGAGGAAAAGGGCGGTGTCCTATTTGTAGCCTCAAGGGGAATCGAACCCCTATTTACGCCGTGAAAGGGCGTCGTCCTAACCGTTAGACGATGAGGCCTCATCTATTCTATCAAGCAATTCTTTTCGGGCTTTGCTTGTCTTTTTGAAAAAGATTTCTCTTTTTCTCGCGGCTGTTTTGTCAACAAAACTTTCGGTATAAATCAACTGCCATGGCCGATATGCCTTCGTAGATCTTACGCTCCCCGAGTTGTGTTTGGCAAGTCGATTTTCTATGTTTCCGGCGATCCCGATGTAATGTCGTGCTGCCACCAAACTTTTGAGGATATAAAGATAGTACATAATTTACGCCGTGTCCGCCGGAGGCGGATCCTCCTTCGGAAGAAAAGGGCCTAACCGTTACCTGCCTGCGACAGTCAGGGACGATGGCGGCAATACTTTACGTCGTGAGCATACCGAATTTTCAGATTTTTCGCAACGACCTGGCATTGCGGAAGAGATTTTTATCGACATCGAATTTCAATACAGAATCCTTGCGTTTACGGAGATGACCTGCTATACTCTCCTTCATATGTCAGACGATACTTTCACCGAAAAACAGGAGAATATTTATCCTGCCGAAGCTTCCCGCGAGATGATCGAGGCGGGCGTTTTTTATGGCCGCAAAAAGAGCAAGACGAATCCGAAGATGCGGAAATTCATTCTTGCGAATCGCGGCGGTATTGAGATCATCAATCTCGATAAGACCAACGAAGGGCTTGAAAAGGCAACTGCTTTTATAAAAGAGAAGGTGCGGAATGGCGGCATGCCGCTTTTCGTGGGGACATCGCCCGCAGCCGAGGCCTCGGTGGAAAAGATCGCCAAGGAATTTTCATTGCCTTATGTTACGCTTCGCTGGGTCGGCGGCACGCTGACCAACTTTAAGATCATCTCCCGTCGCGTTGAGTATTTTAAAAAACTTCGGTCTGACCTTGCGTCGGGCATGCTTGAAAAATATACCAAGAAAGAGCGGCTTGAGATGGAACACGAAGTGAAGCGTCTCGAAGAGTTGATGGGTGGGCTTGAAACGATGCCTCGAGAACCTGATTTTCTCGTTGTGATTGATCCGAATATGCATACGACGGCGGTAAGGGAGGCAAAAGTGAAACGCATTCCGATCGTCGCCTTGGCGAACGTGGATGCGGATCCGGACGTGATCGACTATCTCGTCCCGGGAAACGACAAGGCGAGAATGAGCGTTGCATGGTTTTTGGCTAATGTTGAAAAAGCGATCCGGGAAGGCGTCGCGGAACGGTCAGCCGCAAAAGCACAAGAGGTTAAAGCGGAAAAATGAAAACAAATTCATCGGATGCAGTTCAAAAATTGAGAGAAGCGACGGGTGCTGGCGTTATGGATTGTTATCGCGCCCTCCAGGAATCGAATGGCGATTTCGATAAGGCCGTTGGCATTATTCGCGAAAAAGGATTTTCAAAAGCGGAGAAGCGCGCCGACCGCGAAACAGGAGCTGGCTTGATCCAGACATATCTTCATAACGGCCGCATCGGCGTCCTTTTGAATCTCCGCGCAGAGACGGATTTCGTGGTGCGTTCCGACCCGTTCCAGGAATTGGCTCATGAGCTCACCATGCAAATTGCGGCATCGGCTCCAAAGGACGTAGAACAGCTCTTGGCTCAGCCGTACATTAAAGACGAATCGAAAACGGTGGGAGATCTGGTAAATGAAGTCATCGCAAAAACCGGCGAAAAGATTGCCGTAAAAGAATTCTCGCGGATGGAGGCGTAGGGAATGTCGTAGTGTTATAATGCTGTAGTGATGGAATGTTTTATTTGCTTATTCGAGCACTCGAACATTACAACACTATAACTTTTTTCATGATGTTCATCTTTACCATTTTTCTCATGCTTTCTTTGGGGGCCGTACTGTATCTCATGGTGCGTGCTTTGCCTCGCGTCGCCGAGGAGCCGGAAACGAAAGAGAGCTTTCTCGACCGATGGGCAAAATCCGAGATTCCCGAAAAGATCGACGCCGCATTCAATAGTTTTTTGGTGAAATTTCTCCGCCGCGTGAAAGTGGTCGCCTTGAAGTTTGATAACGCCGTAAGCGCGGGACTTCGTAAGGCGGCGACGGAAGAAAAAGAGAAAAAGCAGAGATTCGAATTAGGAGGTATTGCGGAACCGACCAATGGAGATGGTGAAGAAAAGAAGGAGAACGGGACGGAAGGAAATTGATTCAAGATTTAGGAATTTTGACTCAAAAAGAAATTATTCCTGGATCATAAATCTTGATTCTTAAATCCAAGTATGGAATTTTTAGATGCTCATACGCATGTGCAGTTTTCCGCTTACGATACAGATCGGGAAGCGGTGATTTTGCGCGCAGAGAACGCCGGCGTGCGTTTCGTAAACGTCGGGACACAAAAAGATACTTCCCGCTGCGCGGTAGAGCTTGCGGAAAAATATGAACATGTTTTCGCCGTGGTCGGCTTACATCCTGTGCATACGTCAAAGTCATTCCATGATGCGGACGAGCTCGGTGGCGGGGAAGCCGCAAAGGGTTTTACCTCGCGTGGCGAAATTTTTGATGCGGATTATTACCGCGAGCTGGCGTCGCACCCGAAAACCGTCGCAATCGGGGAGTGTGGCCTGGATTATTTTCACTTCAACGAGGACGAGCCACGGGATATGCAAATCCAGAAACAGAAGGATGCGTTTGTGGCGCAGATTGCGCTCGCGGCGGAGATTAAAAAACCATTAATGATCCATTGCAGAGAGGCATTCAGTGATTTGATCGATATGCTAATCGCTAATCGCCAATCGCTCATAGCTCCGTCTCCTGGCATTATTCATTTTTTCGCCGGAAGCGTCGAAAACGCTCGGGCGTTTCTCGACCTAGGTTTTTCCTTCACATTCGGCGGCGCGATCACATTCCCACCACGGAAAGGGGAGACGGAAAATCAGTATCATCAACTCGTCCGCATGATCCCAATCGAGAAAATCCTTTCAGAAACCGACGCACCCTACGTCGCGCCAGTATTATATCGTGGCAAGCGGAACGAACCCGCGTACGTCATCGAGGTTGTAAAAAAACTCGCCGAACTGAAAAATGTTTCCGTGGACGAAATGGCCACGCAGATCCGCGAGAACGCCAAACGGACTTTCGGGATTTAGAACTTATATTTAGCTGTTAAAAATTGACAAAATCAGTAACACAAAAGACCCATTGCTGGGTCTTTTGTGTTGATCCAACTTGGTGCTGGACCCCGAATTGCCATCCGGTACTTCAACTTTAGCAAAGACAAAATCCCTGTCAAATAAAATTTAATGATTTTTTAATCCCCTTGCGGGGATGGTGGAGACGAGGGGATTCGGATCCCTTGGATGCCGGATGGCAATTCGGCACCAGCGCCAAGCCGTCCCCACCACGGATTCATTATTAGATATTCAAGATTAAAAAAAGATTAAGCAATGTTTGACATAAACTTTGAACTTGCTACCCTTCAAATAAGGGTAGCGATCCGGGTTTCAGGCATTGCGCTTGGATTCACAAAGGACTCATCAATTGATGGGTCTTTTGCCTTCTTTAGTTCCTGTATGCGGAAATGAAGTTGCTTTTTCGGGCAATATCATGTATCATGGGTCTATGCTTACGAAACGAGTGAAGGCCCGCGTGGCGGGAGAATTCCAGAAGCACGAAAAGGACACGGGTTCGGCCGAGGTTCAGGTTGCACTCCTTTCGCGCCAGATCGACGAGCTTGCGGCTCATTTGAAGAAGAATCCGAAAGATAACCACTCGCGCCGGGGACTCCTTAAAATGGTTTCGGGACGCAGGAAGCTGTTGGCGTACCTCAAGAAAAAGGAACCGTCGTCCTACGAAAAAGTCATCAAGAAATTGGACCTCAAGAGATAATCATAGTCGTACATCTCTAAAAACAGGAAGCGGGATGTTGTCATTCCGCTTGTCCCGCCAAAGCAGTATGCGGCGGCGGAAGTTTTGTAAGATATTGAGGGGAGGATTCATGATTTAGGACTGAAGGATTCGGCGATCCTTGAACCTTAAATCCTGAATCTCCGCCTGCATTATTTTCCAGAGCTCCCGCCTTCGTTCCGCAATACGGAACTTCGGCCTCACTACGCCGAAGCTACGTGAAGGCAAGCGAGGCAGGCGAGGTGACAGTCCGCTTCGTAAGTGGTAGCGAGTCATCAAAATTCATGCGGCCTCCCGTACAGTATCCTAATCAGCGCGTCGGCATTTTTGTCGACGTGCAGAATCTTTATCATTCCGCGAAAAATATCTATCACGGTCGCGTTAACTATGAGGAGCTCATCAAGCATCTCGTGGGCGGACGGCAGCTTATCCGTGCGATGGCGTATGTCGTGAAGAGCGAGGGGATCGTCGATATTCCCGCGACGCGGCCCGTCCATAACGAGGCTCGCTTGCAGCGGCCGAACCAGAACATTGCGGACGAGGCTTCCGCCGAAAGCTCGTTCTTCGGCGCGCTCGAAAAGGCGGGACTCGAGCTTCGTATGAAGGATTTGCAGGTGTGGGCAGACGGCGCAAAGAAAGCAGATTGGGATGTCGGCATGGCGGTTGACGCGATCAGGATGTCATCGTTCCTCGACGTTATCATCCTCGTCACGGGCGATGGCGACTTTATCCCGCTCGTCGATTATCTGAAGTGGGGGAATGGCCGGGTCGTGGAGGTTGCCGCGTTTCGGCGCAGCGCGTCATCGAAGCTGCAGGAAGCCGCTGACAGGTTTATCAGCATCGAAGACGTGCCGCGGGCGATCATGAGGATGAGGACGAGGAAATAAATAAAAATAAAACCGTTGTTGTCATTTCGAGCTTTGTGAATATGTCATTCCGAGCTGCGCGAGGAATCTTTTCGGAGGGTTTAAGAAAAGATCCTTCGCTTCGCTCAGGATGACAGGTGCCTAAAGTTCGGGATGACAGCGGCAAATTAAAATAATATGAGAAATAAAAAAGAATTTTCGGTTGATATTGCAGGAAAGAAATTGACGATCGAGGTCTCCGAGCTCGCCGAGCAGGCGAACGCGGCGGTCCTCGCAAAATACGGCGAGACGGTGGTGCTCGCGACTGCGGTCATGGGCCGGAGAGACGTGGATATGGATTACATGCCGCTCAAAGTGGATTATGAAGAACGATTCTATGCAGCAGGGAAAATCATCGGCAGCCGCTACGTGCGGCGCGAAGGAAGAGCTTCGGAGGAAGCCGTGCTGGCAGGCCGTCTCGTCGACCGCACGATCCGGCCGCTTTTCAACGACCGCATGCGCCGTGACATTCAGGTCGTGGTAACCGTGCTCCAGATCGATGACGAAAACGATCCGGAGTTCGTGGGCTTGCTCGGCGCTTCGACCGCGCTTCTCATTTCGGATATTCCGTGGAATGGGCCGGTTGCGGGTATCCGCATCGCGCAATGGGCGGACGGTTATAAAATAAATCCTGACAGCTCTTATGTCGCGGCCAATCCGCCGATTTTCGATGCGTTCGTTTCCGGTTCGAAGGACAGGATCAATATGATCGAACTGGGCGGTCTCGACGCGCAGGAAAAAGACGTGGTCGCCGGATTCAAGATGGCGCAAGAGTCAATTAATCAACTCATCGGTTTTCAGGAAAAGATCCAGAAGGAGATTGGCAAGGAGAAGGCGAATGTTGCGCTTGCCGAACCCGATGCGGAACTCAAGACAGCCGTCGCAACGTTCATCGCAGATAAACTCGAAGCTGCGGTTTACCATCCGAGCAAGATGGAACAGCAGAGTGAGATCGGCAAATTAAAGACCGCGCTCAATCTGCACATCAAGGAAACATTCGAGGACCAGGGCAAAAAAGTGAATTGGAAAGCGGCTGATTTCCTCTTCGAGGGTGCGATCAATGACCTCGTGCATAAAAATGTTTTAGAGAAAGAACGCCGTCCCGACGGGCGGAAGCTTGATGAGTTGCGCCCACTCGACGCGGAGGTCGGACTCTTTTCGCGAACGCATGGATCGGCACTTTTCCGCCGCGGTAACACCCAGGCCTTGGCTGTAACGACTTTAGCCGCGCCGGGAGCGGAACAGCTCATCGAAACGATGGAAACGCAGGGCAAACGCCGCTTCATGCTCCACTATAACTTCCCGCCGTTTTCGGTAGGCGAGGTCGGCAATTTCCGCGGCCCTGGGCGGCGCGAGATCGGCCACGGGAATCTTGCGCGCAAATCGCTCGAACGTTTGATCCCGACCAAAGAGGAATTTCCGTATACAATCCGCGTCGTTTCCGAAATCATGTCATCAAACGGCTCGTCCTCGCAGGCGACGATCTGCGCAGCAGCTCTTTCGATGATGGATGCCGGCGTGCCGCTCAAGAAACCGGCGGCTGGCGTCGCGATGGGACTCATGATGGCCCGTTCGGCGAGCTCAGGGCAAGCTGATGTGAATAATTATAAAGTTCTGACCGACATCCAAGGTCCGGAAGATCATCACGGCGATATGGATTTGAAAGTTGCGGGAACGGTGGATGGTGTGACCGGCATGCAGATGGACGTGAAGGTAGATGGTCTCACGATAGAAATTCTCGAAAAGGCATTCGAACAGACACGGAAAGCGCGCCTCGAAATTCTGAAAGTGCTCACGGCGACGCTTCCCGAGCATCGCAAGGAACTTTCGCCGTTTGTTCCCGCTATCAAGCAGCTCAAGATTCCTGTTGATAAAATCGGGCTTCTCATCGGTCCTGGCGGCAAGACGATCAATGGCCTGATCGAGAGATATGCGCTTTCGGGAATTGATGTTGAAGAGGATGGCGGCGTCTTTGTCTCGGGCATCGATCATGCGAAAGTGGAAGCAGCCGCGGCGGAGATCGAAGGGTTGACGCGCGAGTTCAAGGTTGGTGATATTGTTGAGGGCAACGTGGTAAAGATTCTTGAATTCGGAGCGATCATTGATCTTGGCGGCGGAAAGGACGGCATGATCCACGTTTCCGAGCTGAAAAACGGTTTTGTGAAAAACGTCGAGGATGTTGTAAAGATGGGCGACTTCGTTCGCGCGAAAGTGATCAGCGCCGAAGGCGACAAGCTCCGGCTCTCTATAAAACAGCTCGCGGAATAAAAATTATATTTTTGTCATTCTGAACGAAGTGAAGAATCTTTTCCGGATAGCGGTAAAGAAAGGATTCTTCGCTCGCGCTCAGAATGACATGTGCTAAAATATTCCTATGGTCGACTTTCAGAATGCTCCCCAGGTTTTGCCCACCGCACCGCCGCCTTCGGAAGAGGTGAAGGTCCGGACGCTGAAATCGGATCTCGCTTCGGTTGCGACGAGCGGTGGTGGTTTGCCGCGCTATCAGAATGTAAAGATTGCGACGGCAGAGGAGAAAAAAAAGAGCATTACCGGACTCATAACGACCGTCGCCATCATCGTGCTTTTTGCCATCGTCGTTGCCATCGCCGTTTACTTCGTAAATCAACTGGTGCTGAAAAAATGACCGCGCTTAGCGCGGTCATTCCTGCGACTTGTGGTGAGAATGGTCGAACCAAGGTCAGGATCAGGTAATATTTAACCTTCGCTCTCCTCGCCCGGTTCGTCTTCTTTTCCGCCCCCTTCTCCTTTTTCGATTGATTCGATGATTTTCTTTTTGATGTCGCCGATCAGTTTTTTGTCCTCTTTCAATTTCAGGCGCGCATTATCAAAACCAACGCCAAGCTTTTCGCCTTCGAACGAAAAGCTTGCACCGGCTTTTTTGACGACACCGTGCGTGACGGCGGCATTTAACACGTCGCTTTCATAAGAGATTCCCTGATTGAAAAGAATATCGAATTCCGCGAATTTGAACGGCGCCGCAACTTTGTTTTTCACCACTTTCGCTTTTACGCGGTTGCCGATGATGTTTTCTCCTTTCTTCACTTGCGCGATGCGGCGGATATCGATGCGGACCGAAGCGGCGAAGGGAAGCGCCCGTCCGCCCGGCGTCGTTTCCGGATTGCCGAACATCACGCCGATCTTCATGCGGAGCTGGTTGATGAAAATGACCATCGTCTGCGTTTGCGACGCGATTGCCGTGAGCTTGCGCAAGGCTTGGCCCATCATGCGCGCCTGGCGGCCGACATGCTGTTCGCCCATTTCGCCCTCGAGCTCCGCTTTCGGCGTGAGAGCTGCCACGGAATCGACAACCACAACGGAGATCATGCCCGAGCGCACCAAGCTTTCCAGGATATTCAGAGCTTCCTCGCCGCTGTCCGGTTGGGAGATGAGAAGTTCATTTACGTCTACGCCAAGCTTTGCGGCATATTCCGGGTCCATCGCGTGCTCTGCGTCAATGAAGGCAGCTTTGCCGCCCATCTTTTGGGCTTGGGCGACCACGTTTAATGCCAGGGTCGTCTTCCCGCTCGATTCCGGGCCGAATATCTCAATAACCCGTCCGCGAGGCAGTCCGCCCACGCCAAGGGCCAAATCAAGCGAAAATGAGCCAGTGGGCACGACGGCGACGTCTACCTTGCTTACCTCGCCGAGGCGCATAATAGACCCCTCGCCGAACTTCTCCTGAAGCGAGGAAAGGAGATTATCAAGCTGTTTATCGCTCACTTCCTTGGTTGGTATATTTTTTTCTTTGCCCGCCGTACCCGCTGGTTTTGCCTTTTTATTGTTTTTCATAGTCTCATTATACCAGAGGGGAGATTAAAAAAATATTAAAGGTTTCGGGTTCCCAGTTTTTTGAAAGATGAGTCGGTCCCAATTATGCCATTCTGAGGGTATGCGAAGACGAACCCCTCAGAATGGCATAATTGGGACCTCTAGGATTAATCTTTCGAAAAAGAAACCCTCCACTATTTTTTTCTCTTGTTTCAATAAGACGGGGGGTTTGAAAAATTTAATTCGCTCATGGATTTTTAGCTTGCCTCCGCTTAGGTCGCTCAAAACGAACGCCCTCCACGTGGTCTTCTTGAGAATATTTTCATTTAGAAAAAAATAAAAAAGCTGTTTCTTGAATAGTTGAGAAACAGCTTATAATTAAATCTGTGATTACGGGAAGATTTCGTGGTCATTGATCCAGATTCTTCCTGGCGTAGTACTGACATAGGGAGGATATATCATTCCTCTGGTCATTACCATCCCACTTTTAGAATCACCTGCCATGTAGGCAAAAGGCAGGGTTGCATATTCATTATTTCCTCCAAATATTACTATCTGATTGGTAAGAAAATGATGCCCGCCGCCATAGGAAAATTTGACATCTGAGTTTAACCTGATAACCCCCTTTTTTGCGGTTAATCTCTCGACTTCCGTCCTTAATAAATCAGAGAAATCAAACTCGTTGTTTTTTGGAAGAAACAACCTCAGATTGATAAAATTTGATTTTTGCAGACGTACTAAATAAAAATCATTTCCCCCGTGTGTATATTTTATACACACATCCTCCTTATTTAGATCTGGGAATATATTTTTGGACGGCACCGTCGTTGTTTTTGAGTTGCATGCCATTAGACATACCATTACTGATAACGACAACAGAACTAAGGACAAAGATTTCATGAGTTCACCTATTTTTTAATGAAAGAAATTGTTAATTAGTTCTCTAAGAGCATTCATACGACAGTGCGCTTAGAGAACTAATTAATTTCTTTCAAGGAAAAGTCCCCGCTATTCAGTTCTTAATTTTCTGATTTCAGAGTAGCATATATATAAATATTTGTCAAATACTCAAAAACCCCCAATAAATATTGTGGTTTTTGAGCATGGTGCCTTTCCTGAGCTACTGGATTGTTGTCGAAGCTGATTCAGTAGATGAGGAAACTGTTATGGAAGAAGGGGAGGAAGAAGCGGTTGCGGGCGGGTTGTAGATTATTTGCTCAATGATATCCGTCGTGCCGCCGAGAAATTTTTTTGCGGAGATGTCGAAAGTGTTCATGCCTTCTTGGAGAAGAACGTTTTTTTGCCATGAGCCGTTGCTCGAGATCGTCGCATCGTCTCCGTTTACCAGAAGCGAATCGGTGTTTTCTGCGGAGCCCTGGATCACGACGCTGTCCGAGGTGGTTACGTAGGGGTTGCCTTGGGGCAATACGATGGAAACAGTCGGTTTCCCGAGAATATGCGGCAATGCGAAACCGAACATGACCAGGAGGACAAGGATTGCGGCCGCGATACCGATGATCCTTGCGGGGGATTCGCGCGTGAAGCGGTTTCTAGGGAGAGAATCTGCGGGACCGGATTTTTTCACGTCGTCATCTTTCTTTATTTTCTCCCACCATGCCTCGCCGTCGAAATTCAATATTTCGCCGAGGCGGATGAGGTAGCCACGGAAATAGGGTGTCGGCGGGACATGCTCGAAATCGCCGCGCAGCATGTTCTCGATGTGGTTGATCGAAATGCCGCTCAGGTCGGAGAGCCTTTTCAGCGATATGCCCTTGTCCTTCATGCGGTCGCGAAGGAAAATCTCGAGCGTTAGTTCTTCCGGGTCCATGAAATTGAAATTGATTTAGTGCCGTGGTGTTGCAGTGCTGACATGAGTGATGTCCAAGACGCCAGACATCATGACACCACGACATTATTGCACTATATTCTTGTCTTTATATTTTTCGATTTCTTCGCGGAGTGTATCTTTTGCCGCATCAATTGCGATATACATATCGTCAGCCTGCTCCTCGGCGCGGAGTGTTATTTTTGCCAGATGGAGTTTTGCGACGGCGCGGTAAACAGGGCCCTTTCGATGGTGATTGGTCGTGCGTTCAATTTCGACACTGAGTCCCGCGGAGTTGGTTTTTGCGATCGCCACGACTAATTTCTCAAGCTGGGAAAATTTTTTCTGAAGATAAGCTTCGAGCGCGGGGCTCGAGTCGACGCCTTTTTTGATCTTAACGGTAAGGTTCATGGTTGTTGGATTATTTTTCCTCATGGTAGCACAGTTTCGGAAGGACGTTTATAGACCCAACGATCTGGATCTCCGGTTCGAGATGAACGGCAAACCTCCGGTAGACTTTTTCCTGCGCAAGGTTTATCAGCGCAAGAACGTCATGTGCTGTCGCGCAGCCGGTATTTACGATGAAATTCGTATGTTTCGGTGAAATCATGGCGCCGCCATGCCGTGCTCCGGCGAGACCGCTTTCTCCGATGAGCTTTGCCGCCGCAACCACGGGAATCGGATCGGTCTTCACGGAGAATGACGAACCACGATACTGGACCGTCCCGTTTTTAACGGCATCGCGATATTCTTTGCTGTGCGGTTTGAGGATCTGCGAAAGAGGAACATTTTTAAAAACGCTTCCGGCGTTTGGATATTCGAGCGGATGATGCGCTTTGCGCCATTTTCTTTCCTTGTGGAGCGTTGCAGCTATTTCTACGGCATTCCCTTTTTTCATGCGAAAAGTTGCTTCGAGAATTATTTCTCCGGGGCATTGTTTGAAAATGCTCGTGCGATAGCCAAAGCGACATTGTGCCGCGTTACGCATGATGGGTTGCATGGTTTTTATATGAAAGCTCCGTACGGTCTTTATATTGTCTTTTATCTCCCCGCCGAAGCATCCGGCATTGCCGCGGATTGCGCCACCCAAAGTTCCCGGCAGCCCGCCCGCCCAGTCAAGTCCGGTCAGGGAACTTTTTGCCGCGAAGGCCGTGAGCTTCGTCATGGAAATTCCGGCGCCTACTACGAGGAGATTTCTCTTTGCGGTGATGGTGCCGATGTTTACTTTGAGAACCAAGCCATCGAATCCAGAATCGCTTATCAGAAGATTAGTTCCGCCACCGAGCACGAAGCAGGGGATTCTGCGGATTTTTGCTTCCGCAATTGCCCATCCGATATCGGCTTCGGTTTTTGCTTCAAAAAAAAATCGCGCAGGGCCGCCGATCCTATAATTGGCGAACTTCGCGAGAGAAATGTTTTCCTTGAATTTTCGAACCATGCCCAGATTCTAACACCAACAGGGCCTTATTCCCAGAGAGGCCCTCCGGTCTTTATTCTCATATTCTTAAGAATATGAGAATAAAGACCGGCATAGGCACGTGCTGGATCAGGGAAAAAGTCCAAAGGGCCGCGAGTGGTGACCTCCAATTCTGTTTGATGTTGAATGAGTGCTCAAACTCGCGGCCCTTTGGACTCCTTGATTATTTTATCAAAGACTGCCGCAGAAGAATAGCAACCAAAAACCCCCTTGCGGGGGCTTCTGGCCAAACAGAATCGTGTGGGATATGCCTCAATCGACGTCGTCGCTAAGGTATACTCGCACTCATACGATGGCATTGTAACAGAAGCTTAGGCGATTTGTCAAGCCTTTGTACTGGTCCAGCACATATGAGACTCCTCGGGAGTTAGGTTCCTGCAAATATACCGCATCGGGGAAAGAAGGCCAATCGACCAGTGCGGCCTCCTCGTGTT
>Ga0181520_10002143_pt1 | contig 37538 bp, 36 predicted proteins | sample PEATcosm2014_Bin_29_FD_132451 | JGI IMG/M metagenome (GOLD analysis project Ga0181520, IMG submission 132451) | Peatland microbial communities from MTU Mesocosm Facility, Houghton, MI, USA - PEATcosm2014_Bin02_30_metaG | ecosystem: Environmental > Terrestrial > Soil > Wetlands > Peat | place... | reverse complement strand
GCGCGCGTGGCCGATGACGCCGTCCATGATGTCGAGCAGGTGGAACCGGCCCTGCTTGGCCTGGGCCAGCGCCTCGCGCATGATCTGCGGGGTGATGCCCATGATTTTGATGTCCATCTGCAGCGCCGTGATGCCCTTGCGCGTGCCGGCCACCTTGAAGTCCATGTCGCCGTAGTGATCCTCGGCACCCGCGATGTCGGAGAGGACGGCGTACTTGTCGCCCTCCTTCACCAGGCCCATGGCGACGCCGGCAACGGAACCCTTGATCGAGATGCCGGCCTGCATCAACGCCAGCGATGCGCCGCAGACCGTCGCCATCGACGACGAGCCGTTCGACTCCAGGATGTCCGACACCACGCGCAGCGTATACGGCGATTCATCCTCCGCCGGCAGCACGGCTTCAATCGCACGCGACGCCAGAGCGCCGTGGCCGATTTCGCGACGGCCTACGCCACCCATGCGGCCGACTTCACCGACCGAAAATGGCGGGAAGTTGTAATGCAGCATGAAACGGCGCTTCTGCTCGCCTTCGTAGCTTTCCAGCCGCTGTGCGTCGTCGGTGGTACCGAGGGTTGCGCTTACCAGCGCCTGGGTTTCGCCGCGGGTGAACAGAGCCGAGCCATGCACGCGAGGCAGCACACCGACCTCAATGCTGACGGCGCGAATCTGGTCGAACGCGCGGTGATCCGGGCGGACTCGATCGTTCAGCACCTGATCGCGGAAGATCTTCTCGCGCAGGATCTCATAGTAGGCGCTCAGCTTCTTTGCCGCGGCTGGGTCGCCCTCCGGCAGTTCTTTCTTGAGCTTGTCTTTGATCTGTTTCACCAGATCGTAGCTCTCGAACTTCGGATGTTTTTGCGTATCCAGGGCATCTTTCAACTCGGCACCGCACTTGGCGGTGAGCTCGTCCAGATAAGCCTGGTCCAGGTCTATCGCGGCCGGAACGCGCTTGGTCTTGCCGGCGCGCGACACCAGGTCTTCAATGCCGGCGCAGATCTTCTTGATCTCGACGTGGGCGAACTCGATGGCGTCGACCACTTGCTCCTCGGAGCACTCCTTCGATCCAGACTCGACCATCACGATGCCGTCCTTGGTGCCGACGACCATGATGTTGAGAATCGACTTGGCACGCTCGGCGTAGGTTGGGTTGACGATAAAGACGTCGTCAATCAGCCCGATGCGCACCGCGCCCACGGGACCATGAAACGGGATGTCCGAAAGCGCCAGCGCGCAGCTTGCGCCGTTCATGCCGAGAACGTCCGGATCATTCTCCTTGTCGGCTGAGTACACAAAAGCGACCACCTGGGTCTCGTTGCGGAAGGTCTCTGGGAACAGCGGGCGAATCGGGCGGTCAATCTGCCGGCAGGTGAGGATCTCTTTCTCACTGGGCCGGCCTTCGCGCTTGATGAAGCCGCCGGGGATGCGTCCGCCGGCATAGGTGTTCTCGCGGTACTCGACCGTGAGGGGAAAGAAGTCAATGCCTTCCTTGGGGTCTGGCGCGGCGACTGCCGTGGCCAGAACTACGTTGTCTCCGCTCGAGGTGAGCGCTGCGCCGGAGGCCTGCTTGGCCACCCGCCCGGTCTCAAATTTGATTTGCTTGCCGCCGGCAAGCTGAATCGTTACGTCCTGCTTCATGGTGCGCCTCTTCTCTTTTCTTCTTTTTCGATTAAGGAACTTGTTGCCGCGGCGCCTAGGCGCACGCGTGCGCATGCAGCCCGGCGCGTACGGGCCCGAGCCCTCCGGAGCGCTGCATGGAAATCTGGATGATGGAAATACTGTTGAGGGGTGGTCCGCCCAGGATCGGACACATCGCGACGGCCGGATTCGCTCGCCGCCTGGCCCGCGATCTCCCAGCCACGCCCTCGCACCTCATCAGCGACTCCAGCGGCGGAGCCCAAAGCGGCCCTGCACGATGAGGAGGTGAACTGCCGGGGTGGGTCGGGTCTTACCTGCGTCCATGATGAGGGGTTGTCCCAGTAGGGTCTACTTGCGGATGCCAAGCTTTGCGATTACCTCGCGGTAGCGGTCCGAGTCGCACTTTTTCAGGTAGTCGAGCAGACGGCGGCGCTTGCTCACCAGCATCAGAAGCCCGCGACGGGAGCCGTGGTCTTTCTTATGCGTTTTGAAGTGCTCGGTCAACTCGCCGATGCGCTCGCTCAGGAGGGCGATCTGGACCTCCGGACTCCCGGTATCCGAGTCGTGCGTGCGAAACTTTTGGATGATGTCTGTCTTCTTTACGGATTCCAACACAGCTGTTGTTGCTCCTGATCTCTTAGTCCTATAAGGGTCGTAGTGTCTCCATAAAGGATAGCATTCAATCGCAAAATGCGGCAATTCGCCGACGCGAAAAGAGGGTGAACGCCGATTCGCGCCGACGAACATCGATTGATTCCATTCCAATATCTTCAGCGCCTGGATGGGGCGTCGATTGGGGCTAAGTCTTGTCCTATGCGAGGTTCTTCTTCAGAAACTCCAGCGTCCGCTGGTCGGCCAGTTTCGCAGCTGCCGCGTTGTAGCTGGGCCGGTCCGGGTTGGCGAAGGCGTGTCCCACGCCATCATAGAGATAGATCTCCACGTCCGGATGGGCGGTGCGCACCGCGTCGATCTGGTCTTTGCCGATGTGGTCGTCCGCCGCGCCGAAGTGCAGCATCACCGGGCACACCGGCTCCTCGGCTGCCACTTTGCCGATGCCGCCCGCGTAGTACCCCACGCAGCAATCGGGTTTCATCCTGAAGTTCTCCCCGCGCGTTGCCGACAGCCAGGTGGTGAGCCCGCCATAGCAGAAGCCCATCACGCCGGTCGGCTTGCCCGCCTGCTTCACGTGCTGGAACGCGGCCGCGATATCGAGCAGCGACACGTTCGGATCCAGCCTGGGATAAATACCGAAGGCCTTCTTCATATCCGCTTCGCCATAGCCGAGTTCGAGGTCCGGCTCAAATCGGTCGAAAAGCGCCGGCGCGATGGCTAGAAATCCCTCCTGCGCGAAGGCATCCGCAACCCCGCGAATCGAGCGGTTGACGCCGAATATCTCCTGGACCACGACCACCGCGCCGACCGGCTCCTGCGCTGAAGCTGCGACATACGCGCTCAGTTCGTGTCCGTCTTCCGCCTTCACCTTCACCCAATCACCCATCGTTTGTCTCCCAATCCATCAGTTTGGCCGTCTGCCTCATCCTGCTCTCCGATGCCGAATCCTCGCAACGCGTTCCGGCACATTGGATTCTAGTGCAGCGCGATGAAGCGGGAACACATGCGTGCGTTCACCGCTCCCCGTTCGCGCGCGCGTAGTCTCTCATCTCTGCCAGCCAACGGGTAAACCGGACCAGCTGGCGGCGCTCCGACCACAGGAACTGCCAAAAGTCGCGCGCGCCGACCTCTTCTGCGTGCTTGCCGGTGAAGGTTTCGAGCCTCCACTTGAGGTAGCTGCTGCGCCATGGCCGCAAGCGGTGGCCGCGTGTCGCACTCCAGAGGAACCTTAGTCCTTCGCCCATACCCCTCGCCCACGGCAATGCCCGTCCCCGATTATAGGATGCCTGACAGGCTCAGCAGCGGCCGACACAGCGTCATTTGCCTGTATTGCGTCTAAACTGATCCCTGTTGTCTTCAAGTTCGGAAGGTTTGGCATGGGACGGGTCGTGCGATTTGCAGTGCAGTGGTCGAGGTTCGTTGCTCTCATCTTAGTTCTTACGCCAGCGGCTCCGCGCTTGGAAGCACAGGACCTGCGCACGCTCCGGGAACCTGCGATTCCCCCTGCCTGCACTATTCTCAAGGCCGCGCTCACACCGGCCTCAGCCAGCAACGGCGATATCGAGATGCGAGCCCGCCGTGGAGGTTCGGACCAGGCGAGCCTGGATACGGCGCGCATCCAGAGTGCCCTTGACCATTGCGCGAAAGGCCAGGCGGTCGAACTCGCGGCCGACGGAACCAACTCCGCGTTTCTTACCGGTCCCGTCTCGCTTCGCGCCGGTGTAACCCTGCTGGTGGATAAGGGGGTCGTCCTCTACGCAACCCGGAACCCTGAATCCTATGCAATCACGCCGGGCAGTTGCGGCCTGGTGAATGCCGACTCAGCCAGCGGATGCAAGCCGCTGCTTGCGGCAAAGGGCGCGAGCAGCGCGGCCGTCATGGGAGACGGCGTCATCGATGGCCAGGGTGGGGCGACCCTCATCGTCGACGGAAGCCCCACTGCCAAGACGTGGTGGGACCTCGCCGAAGATGCGCGGACGGCCGGCCACCAGCAGGCGCCGCGCCTGATCGAGACCGACGCCACGGACAACTTCATTCTGTACCGCGTCACCCTGCGCAACTCGGCCAGCGCCCACGTTTTGTTCCAGCACGGCGACGGCCTCACCGTGTGGGGCGTGCGCATCGATACGCCGAAGTCCGCGCGCGGCACCGATGGGATTGACGCTGCGCAAGCCAAAGACATAACCATTACCCAGTCCTTGGTTCGAACCGGCGATGACAACGTAGCTATCACGGCCGGCGCCAGCCCCAGCACCAACATCACGGTCGCCCATGACCACTTCTATTGGGGGCATGGGCTGTCCATCGGCAGCGAAACCAGTGGCGGCGTGAGCGGCATCCGCGTCGACGACCTGACGCTGGACGGCCCGGACAACGGCATCCGCATCACCTCGAATCCGGCCCACGGAGGCCTGGTGGAGGACGTCGTCTACCAGGACATCTGCATCCGCAATGCCAAGAGCCCGATCGTCTTCGATACTGCCTTTTCCTTCCCCGGCAAGGGCATCGAGCTGTTGCCGGTCTACGACGACATCACGCTGCGCAATGTACGCCTGGCCGGCGGCGGAAAGGTCCAGTTCAATGGCTTCGACGCTACCCACCGCATCGGGGTCACCCTGGACGGGGTCATGGCGCTGGACAAGCCGGACCTCTACCGGGCGCAGGCCATTCATACCGACCTGACTCTCGGTCCAGGCCCGGTCAATCTGGTCTTCACGGGAGACGATTCCATCGTCACCGGCAAGGAGATCAAAGGCAATCTACCCTCCTGCGCCGCCAAGTTCGTTCCCTTCCCGTAGCGGCGATCTCGTTTTCTCTCATGCTCTTGGCGCGGCCGCCGATAGATGCTCTCAGGTCAACCTGTGGAGTGTGCGCATGAGAATCCTGATCGTCGACGACTCAGTGGTCATGAGAAAGATTGTCGAGGGCGCACTGCGTCACGCGGGCCTGGAGCTGACCGAAGCGCAGCACGCGGCCAACGGCGCCGAAGGGCTGGCCGCACTCGAAGACGCTGCAGCGCGGGGTGAGTTGTTCGACCTGATCCTCTGCGACGTGCACATGCCCGTGCTGGACGGTCTCGGCTTTCTGCGCGAGAAGTCCCAGCGCAATCTCGGGCCCGGCACACCGGTGGTAATGATCACCGCTGACTCCAGCGATCCGCATTTATTGCAAGCCATCGACGCGGGGGCGCAGGGCTACATCGCCAAGCCCTTCACTCTGGAGCAAGTCCAGACTCGCGTGGCTTCGCTGCTGTCGAGCGCAGCAGGAAATGCCTCGTCCCATCATTCCTTGCCGCCAACCAGTCCTGCAGCGCATACGCTTGGAGGCCGGTGATAAACATGGACGCAGGCATCAGGGACGAGTGGATCCGGCGGATGGACGATGCCGTGGCCGAAGTCTTCCGCAGCATGCTGGAATGCGACTGTGCCGCTGTAGAGGAGTCTCCCGGCCCTGGTCCCGGCATTTTGGCCAGCATTACGTTCTCCGGAACCATGGAGGCCCATTGCGTGGTTGAATTCCCATCTTCGACGGCGAAGATATTGACCAGCGCGTTTCTCGCATCGGACGAAACCGACTGGGACGATGCCATGATCGGCGATGCGGTCGGCGAGTTGTGCAACATGATTGCGGGCGGATGGAAGAGGCGGCTCGGCCCACCGGCCCAAGCCTCCGACCTCTCCATTCCTTGCATATCGCGAGTGCCAGCGGGCAGTCGCGATCGCGGGACGAAGAAACCCGACGGAATGCTCGTGCGCCGGGCCTACGCGTTTGATGCCGCGCCATTCGTGGTTTGCCTGTCAATGGACTAGCCAATGCAGGCCGTGCGCCAGATCGCTTATCTACTTGACTACGGTCTGAAACAGGGGCGACGTGAGCAGGCTGGAAAACTCGCTGTCGGACGACGAATAGTCGACCTTGAGCGTGCCCGCGTCCGAATCGATGATGGTATCGTCCAGGGCAGTCTTTTCCAGCGGCGTGCCTTGCTGCTTCTTGAGCAGGGCCACGCCCTTCAGCAAAGTTGAGCAGGTTGCGGCGGTAAATGTATCGGACATGTTCACCTGCATGTCGAACTTCACCCCGTTGCTAAAGTCCATGGTGTAGCGAGACCCCTTCATCCGGTTCTTGACGGTATCGTAGTCGGCCAGCTGCGAAGCCACTCCCAGCACGCTCTTCATCATGGCCTGCGTGCCCTTGGCGTCCAGCAGGCTCCAAACTGCGTGGCTGTCAACGGCGATCATCTCGCCAACCATGTCGCTGTCGGAGAGGAAGCTCGGGGTAATATCGTCGCGCGAGTCGAGCGCCGCATTGACGGCGTCCTTGTCGCCGAAGACCATGGTGGTCTGGTTCAGGAAGACCACGCTCAGCCCGGTGGTGCCCATGGGATAGATGCTGTTATTGCGCCGGACGATCGCCTTGGTCTTGTTCTTGGCAAACGTCGACATGATGGTCTGGGTGTGGAACTGGCCCTGCGCGATACCGACAATGCGCTCTACGTCAGGCCCCTTTCCCTCGGGATTGGGAGCGCGAAAGGCCGCGAAGGCCAGTGCGTCTGCGTCCTGGTCCACCTTCAGCCCGGAGCTGACCAGCGCCGCTTCCAGCTTCTTTAACTCGGGCGGCAACACCCGGTCTTTAAGGCTCATGGCCGCGGGCGAGTTCTGCATGGCGCGGTAGTCCACCACGATGATCTGCTGCACATCGTGCGGAATCGAGGCCTTGGCGTCGCTCGAAAGCGCGGCGGCGTGCGCAAAAGGCACTGCGATCGTCGCGGCAGCGGCGACTGCCAAGCTCAACATGGCTGGCAGGGCAAATCTGGAACGGATCTTGAATGTGGATACGAAATTACGCAAAGTGAACTCCCATGCTGCGATTGGATCGGCGGTTGTCGATTTGGCAGCCGCGGCTTTGGTCTGCAACACACCGTCCCCATTATGCCTCGAATCCACGCTGGAAGGAAGTGAGACCTATGGCATGGACCCAGCGAAGGCACGAAGGTTTGCTGATTCCACACAGTTTCCCGGCATGGAGGCTTGCTTCCTGAGCCGGGCGGGGGGAGGGGCGGGCGAAATCGTGCCGCGCGCGCTCCGGGAACTCATGCCTCAGGCCACTCAAGCGGGTGCAGCAGCCTGCGCTCCAGCACCTTCGCCTCCGGGTCGAAACCGGGAATCGCCTTGACCCATTCAGCTTCAGGTTCGTATGCCTCCTGGGGAATCAGACCGATGATCTCGCCCTCCTCGGCAACGGCGCCGTGATTGGCCGCCAGTTCCCGCACGGCGTTATGGATCTGCCGCACTGGAGTGGCGCGGAAGTCGGTGATGTTCATGCTCACCTGGGCGCGACCATTCACGCTGACGCCGATGGCCTTTACCCCGTGCATGCCGCCCCCAGAGGCCCGGATCGCACGGGCAATGGCGCGGGCGGCAGCGATCTCGCCTTGTGCCGCCAGAGGCAGACGGCCGACTGCGGACCCTGCCTGCCTGGCCGGATCGAGATAGATGTTGTACGCAATCAGGAACCGGCGCGCGCCGACTGCGCTGGCTCCGGCAGTGCGATGAATCTCCGGGCCACCGATGTCCGGGCGCCGGGTTGCATCCTTATGGGCGGTCTCGCGCAACCCCTCAAACTGACCCCGCCGCACGTCCTCCAGGTTGATGCGGTCCGGGCGGGCCGCTGCCGCCTCGTAAAAGTAAACGGGAACCCCAAACCGCCGCCAAATCTCCAGGCCGGCGTGGCGCGCCAGCACCGCGCACTCCGCCAGCGAAACCCCGCTTACGGGAACGAACGGAACCACGTCCGCCGCACCGATGCGGGGATGCACTCCGCTCTGTTGGGTCAGGTCGATCAGCTTCGCCGCGCGTCCCACGCCGCGCACTGCCGACTCCACCACCGCGGCCGGCGGACCTGCGATGGTCACCACGCAACGGTTGTGCGCTGCATCCAGGGTCCAGTCCAACAGGCGTACGTCGTCCATCCGCATCGCTGCGACAATCTGAGCGACCTTCGCGGCGTCCGTGCCTTCGCTGAAGTTGGGCACGCATTCGATCACCGCATTTGGATTCATCGATGCCAGCATGGAGCGTTACCCTGCCGTGGTACGTCGAAGCCGAAATGTGGGCGCCGTTTCTGCAGAAGAGAAACGGCATCCAAGAAATCATCCGCATCCCGATCATAGGAGAACTTGATTCGCATCACTTCCACCAACTGTAGCCAACCGTAAACTGCACGCTTGCATTCACGCCCGGATTCTTGTCTCCCAGCGACGCGCTGGAGATATGAATCGCATTCGCACCAAGGTCAATCGAGCGGTGAGCGCTGAGGAAGTAGTGCGCTCCCACCCCGAACTGCGGGGTAAAGTTCCACACGCTGGTGTTGGCGCTGGAGATGTTGTTTACCAGGGTATCGCCCGGGTTGATGACGGTGCAGGGGCCGGGCGCGCAATAAGCCGGCCCGCCAAAGGCTGGATATTTGTGATCGGTCCACAGCACTCCGCCCGCTCCCTGAACCCAGGGAGCAATTCGCCGCGATCCGGCAAAATTCCAGCGCAGAATAGCCGGTGTGATGCTGACGCCGGTGAAGGTGCCGCCGAGGTTGAAGACGGTCGAGCATTGATAGGTCACGCTGCCAGGGACGACGGGGGCGCAGTTCTGGCGTTGCGTAAAGGGCGTATACGACTGCCACAACGGGAACACTTCGACGGCGTATTCGAAGTTGCCGCGCAGCATTCCGTGGCCGACGTTCCCGGTCAGCACCTTGCCGGCGTGCACGCCCAGCATGAAGAACTTGAAGCCGCCGCGATCCTCGGTGACGCCGAATCCGCCCTGCACCAGCGCGCCAAAATCCCACGGCTTTGCCTGCTCACGCACCGGGTTGGTCACGGCGACGCTGGAGGCGGCCGATGCGGGCGGGACGGCCGAATTCGATCCGGATTGAGCGGAAGCGACGCCCGCCATCAATAAAAGAACTACAGCAGATGCAATTTTCGAACGATGCAAAAGTCGGCTCCATTCCCTTACTGCAATTGAAATCCGCGCAAAAGAAAACCGCCGGCGTTCCGGCGGCTTCTCGCGTTCTCTAAGAAACCTCCGCCCGTGGGCACTACCCGGCGACTGCGACCTCGTCCATGTCGAAATTGGTATAGACATTCTGGGTATCGTCGAGATCTTCCAGCGTCTCCAGCAACCGCATCATCGCGGCTGCCTGGGTGCCTTCGAGCTTCTGATAGGTCGATGCAATCATCGTTACCTCGGCGTGCTCCGGCGTAATCCCGGCTGCCTTGATCGCCGCCAACACCGCGTCGTAATCCTTCGGGTCCGTGATGACTTCCCAGGTATCGCCTTCGTCCGAAAGGTCGTCCGCGCCGGCGTCCAACACAATCTCGGTCAGTTTCTCCTCGCTCACGGCGGACTTTGCCACGATGATCAGCCCCTTCTTGGTAAACAGGTAGCCTACCGACCCGACCTCGCCCAGGTTCCCGTTGTTCTTCGAGAAGGCGTGCCGCAGTTCGCTCACCGCGCGGTTCTTATTGTCGGTCAGCACCTGCACCATAATGGCGACGCCGCCGGGCCCGTAGCCCTCGTACATGATGTCTTCGTAGCTGACGCCTTCCAACTCGCCCGTGCCGCGCTGAATCGCCCGCTTGATGTTGTCTGCCGGCATGTTTTCGGCCTTGGCCGCCAGAATCGCGGTGCGGAGCCGCGGATTGCCATCGGGATCGCCTCCGCCCTGCTTCGCCGCAATGCTGATTTCCTTGATCAGGCGCGTAAAAATCTTGCCGCGCTTGGCGTCGGCTGCGCCCTTCTTGTGCTTGATGGTTGCCCACTTCGAATGGCCGGACATGATGCTTCCCTCTAAATCTGAATTTCGTCAACGATTTCTGCGCGGATGCGGTCGGTTGCAGACCTGCGCGACGTTCGATTTTAGCATGCCGCCACCCCCACGGGAGTCGAAAGCAGTGGCCCGTCCTTGACCCGGCAATTCCCAATCGGTACCGTGGGACGAACCAAGATCAGGGGTTAATCATGTTGACTTTCGACCGCCGCCGCTTTCTTGTGAGTTCTGCGAGCCTTGCTGCACTGGCTTCGGTTCCGGCATCCGCCGTGGGCGCGACCGAGACCGTTACCCGCGAAGCCGGCGTGAAACTCAAATTAGGGCTCAATGCGTACTCCTTCAACAAGCAGCTTCGCGACGGCTCCATGACCCTTGCCGATGTGGTCCATTTCTGCGCGAAGCAGGGTGTCGATGCTATGGATGCGACCGGATACTACTTTCCGGGCTATCCCAATGTGCCCACCGACGAGTACGTCTACAACCTGAAGCGGGTTGCGTTTGTGAATGGTGTCGCCATCAGCGGCACGGGCGTCCACAACGACTTCGCCGTGCCCGACCCGGCGGCCCGAAAGAAGGACGTCCAACTGATCAAGGACTGGATCATCGTCGCCAGCAAGCTCGGCGCGCCGGTGATCCGCGTCTTTTCCGGATCGGCGACGCCGGCCGGCGCCAGCTTCGATCAGACGCTGGCGTGGATGGTCGCCAACCTGCAGGAGTGTGCGGCCTTTGGCAGAGATCACGGCGTTGTGGTCGCGGTACAACAGCACAACGACTTCCTGAAGACCGCGGCGGACACGATCCGGTTGATCGATGCCGTGGCTTCCAACTGGTTCGGCTGCATCCTGGATGTTGGCAGCCTGCGCTCCGGAGACCCGTACGCCGAGATCCAGAAGCTGGTTCCGTATGCGGTGTCCTGGCAGATCAAGGAGGAGGTGGGACGCGACGGTAAGAGTGAACCCACTGATCTGGCCAAGATCAAGGCCATCATCGACCGGTCTGGCTATCGCGGATATCTCCCATTTGAGGCACTCGACTCCGGCGATCCTCAAGCCAAGATCATTGCCTTCCTCGACGCGATTCGCCACACCTTCGCATCCTGAGCGATCCCGCGAATTGTTGCCGTGGAGTGCCGGTTCCTTTCGTCACCCCAGATCCTGCGGCCCTTCCCCCACCCTGGGAGCGGGATCGACAGCATCGTCCGCGTCTGCCAGCAGGCCATCCAGGTCCAAAGGACGGGTAAACATGGCGATCCCGCCTTCCGCGTCGCGCGGCCAAAGCTGCCTGGGCCGGTCCCAGTAGAGTTCGACCCCATTCTCATCCGGATCGCGCAGATACAGCGCCTCGCTCACCCCATGGTCCGCCGCGCCATCCAACTGCACCCCGTGGCGGATCAGCGCCTTCAGCGCCCGTCCCAGGTCGGGCCGGGTCGGGTAGAGAATCGCCAGATGGTACAGCCCGGTTGTTCCCGGAGGAGGCGGGTGCCCGCCCTGGCTCTCCCACGTGTTGAGCCCGATGTGGTGGTGATACCCGCCGGCCGAAATGAACGCCGCCTGCTTCCCAAAGCGCTGCATCAACGTAAAGCCGAGCACTCCGCAATAGAACTCGAGCGCCCGCTCAATCTCCGCCACCTTTAGATGAACATGCCCAATCCGCGTTCCAGCTGGTATCGCCATAGCAGTTCGATGATAGTCCCAGACCGTCTCCGGGGATTGGCAGGGTGATGCATTGCGCGGCTATGGGACCTCTGGCGCGAACAGGTCCTTCCAGGTCTCGCGCCGGCGGATGAGCCGCGCCTCGCCGCCATCCACCAGCAGCTCGGCCGGACGCGGCCGGGTGTTGTAGTTCGACGCCTGGCTCATCCCGTAGGCACCCGCGTCGAGCAGCGCCACCAAGTCGCCCGGTTTCACCTTCGGCAGCGCGCGGTCGCGGGCAAAGAAGTCCCCGGACTCGCATACCGGCCCGACCACGTCGACGACCGCTCCGCCGCGGCTGCTCTTCACCACCGGGAGGATTTCGTGGTGCGCCTGGTAGAGCGCTGGCTGGATCAGGTCGTTCATCGCGGCAGCGGTGATGACGAACGTTTTCTTCCCGTTCTTCTTCACAACCAGGACCCGAGTCAACAGCGCACCCGCCTGCGCCACGAGAAACCGACCTGGCTCGAGCAGCAGATGCACGGGCTGGTCGCCCGACTGCAAAGCAGCGGTCCCCTTCGCGATCGCGGCGGCATACTCTTTCACCTTGCGCGCCGGGTCGAACTTGGGTTCCAGCGGCGAGTCACTGTAATCGATGCCCAACCCGCCGCCAGCGTCCACGTAGCGAATGTCGTGCCCGTCCTTGCGCAGATCGGCGACCAGACCGGCAACCCGGGCGAGCGCGGCGGCGAACGGCTCAACCGCGCGAATCTGCGAGCCGATATGCACGCTGACGCCGACCGGGTCGAGCCACTTGAACTGCGCCGCCTTGCGGTAGATGGTCCGCGCGAGACTGATGTCAATGCCGAACTTGTGTTCGCGCAGCCCGGTGGAGATGTAGGGATGGGTATCCGCGAAGACGTCGGGATTGACCCGCAGCGCAAAGCGCGCGCGAATGCCGAGCACCTCGGCGCGGGAGGCTAAGAGGATCAGTTCGGCCTCCGACTCCACGTTGAAGAGCAGGATCCCGGCCATTAACGCGGCGTCAATCTCCCAAACCTGTTTCCCCACGCCGGAGAAGACGACCCGCTTCACCGCTGCCTTATTTGCGCGCCGCACCCGTTCCAATTCGCCGCCGGAGACGATGTCGAATCCGGCGCCCAGCTCGGCCAGCATCCGCAGAATGGCCAGCGCAGAGTTCGCCTTGACCGCGTAGCAGATGGTTGCAGGCCGCCCGGCAAAGGCCTGTTGAAAGAGTGAGAAGCGCTGGCGAATCTGTCCGGCGGAATAGACATAAAGGGGAGTGCCGTACTGCTCGGCCAATGCGTCCAGGGCTACCCCATCGCACGCGAGGGTTCCTGCGACGTAGCGAAACGGCCGCGCAGACGCTGCCGGCTCCGGGCTTGCTGTGGACTTGCGGGTGCGAGCGCTCAAATGCCGGTGCCGGCGCTTCCTGCGTTGCTGCGCTCAGGCAATGCGTAAGGAGCTTCGGGAATGATGATCCAGGCGGCGAGGTAGGCGAAGAGACCAACACCGGTCAGCACGATCGTCAGCGCGCAGATTACACGCACCAGCGACAGGTCCCATCCATAATGCAGCGCCAGGCCTGCGCAAACCCCGGCGATCATGCGCGGGTAGCGCGGCCGGGTAAGCTGACCGGGGAACGGAGCTCGGCCAACCACGGCTGGCTGCGCCAATGCGCCGCAGGATGGGCAGAAACGGGCTGCCGGATCCATCTGTTTTCCGCAATGAGAGCAATACATCGTACGCCTCCGGGAATTCCCTATTTTGCCATATTCCCAGACTTCAGTACGCACCTGGCCGCTGGCTGGTTCCCCAAACTACTTTCCGCCATATGGCGTGATCAGCAAGCGCCGCGCCATCTCAGCCTGCGACTGGTCTCCGCCGCCCGCAGACGCCATCTGATAGAGTCTCACGGCCTTCTGGCGCTGGTGCAGCAGGTCGAACATCTCTCCAGCATTCAACTGGGCCCGCTTGCGCAACCAGTCGCTGCAATTGGGCTGCTCGGCGGCCTTCAGATAGTTCTCCGCCGCGTCAGTGACATCGTTCTGGCCGCGCTGTGTATCGGCCAGCCCGAACAGCGCCAACTGCAAGCGCGGGTCAATGAAGTAGCCCGGCTTAGCCGCATCCGCCAGCACTTCCCTGTAGACTGCAATCGCACCGGGCCCGTTGCCCTCATCCTTGGTCAGGTTGGCCTCTTCCAGGCGAAAAAGGAAGTCGTGCGGATACTGCGCGGCCAGTCCATGCTGCACCACCAGTGCCTCAGGATAGCGGCCGTCGTGGCGCAGAAAGAGCGATATCACCGTGCGCGATTCCACTGAGGTGATCACGCCGTGAGCGGCGGCGTCGCGCAGCATCGCCAACCCCTTCTCTTTACTCCCGCCGACCCCCATGATCCCCACCAGCACGCGTACCCAACCCGGGAGGCTCGCCACAGCGAACTGCTGAATGCCGACCGCCATTTTCGCGTCAGCGTACTGAGGATCGAGTTTGAGCACTTGCTCGGAGTCGTTGCGCGACGCGTAACCCTGGCGCGCAGCCGCTACAAAGCTGTGGTCGACGAGGGTGATGAATACGGCATGCATGCCGCGCGCGTAGCCGCGGGCGAAGTAGGCGTTCTTGTCCGCGGGGTTGGCCTTGATCTGGTCGTCAGCGAGCCGGATCGCCGTGTTGGTCAGGTACTCGATACGCTGGCGAGTGGCCGCGGGAACGGGAACGTCGCGCCTGGAGGTAAGGAAACTGTCGTGCGCGTAATAGGTCGTGTCGAGCAGGTCCTGGTGGTATAACTCACGGAAGACGGTCGCCATCAGCACGTAACCATAGGCCATCGGGTCCTGCGGATGCGCCTTCAGCACCGACTCAAAACGGCTGACCGCGCCGTCGAAGTCCAGGATGTAATGGTGCTCAAACCCGTCGCGCACCACCGGATCGAAGTTCAAGGGGTCGCTGTGCTGGGCGGCGGGATTTATCGGCGGCCCTGCGGCGAGAGCCGTTGCGGCCAGCAACAGCAGCGTCAGGCCTGCAACGAAGGGCAGCCCGCCACGAAACCAGCCGCGAACGGAGCGCTCGCCGCGAGCCACTGACCCGAGCGATGGCTCAGCGATGCGCCAGCCCTCCAACTTTTCTTCCTGCCGCCTGCTCAACTCGCGAATCCCACTCAATCTACTTTACCCCGGCAGTTGGAAGGGACAGAGGCGTGAAGCGCGTTTGGGCGCTCCGAAGCGGCGGCTCCAGAATTGCTTGCTGCCGGCCCAATCCCTGCCGTTCAGAATGCATCAACGCGTGGCACGCTGGGTACTGGCCCTGGTCAGACCGAGGCTCTTGCGGGAACGGAAGAAGCGGTGTTCACAGATGTTGCAGCGCAACGGTAACAAACCGATGGTGGTCAGAAAAACGTCCAGAGGCCTGCGGTGCGACCTGCGGACATTGGATTCACGGCACTTTGGACATGTAATAGCCATGGCCAGCAGTCTCCTAGAACCTAAGGCTCTGCGAGGTAGGTATTCAAATGGCGGCCTAAGCCGCTTCAGCCGGGCAAAAAAGTACAATCCCGAGGCATCCGTGTCGGCCGGGGGATACCAGTATGATGCTCCCGCCGATGTAAATTCGCAATCCGGACCGATAATGTCAGGTAGATTGCTTGTGATCTCCGGCTACCGTTTTTCGCGCCGGAAGTCCCTACTCCAGGCGATGAAATCGGCTCTCCTATGACACGGTTTGAATTGCTGCATTTGCTGGTTGCTCAGGCCCGGGCGAATGGCTTCGAGTTTCGCAAGTGGTACATCGCCAAACTCGGACTGCCGTGGGAAACCACTCGCCAGGCAGTCGAGACCCTGTGCGCCGAGCGGCGCTATTACGCGCTCCTTTTCTCGCACGAGTTTGCGTCCAGCTTCTGGAAGGCGGGAGAACGCATTACCTTCCAGGTGCCGACGCAGACGTTCACGCGACGTAAGGCGGACGGGACCATCGCCACGGTAAACCGCAAAGCGTACACCCGGCGCAGCACCCGCGACGATGCCTGGCGGTATCACCTGCGGGAACTTGCCGTTGCCGAGGAGCCGCTCCGCTACATGCGCAAGTATCTGCGGGTGGAGGAAGACGTAGATCTGGACGACGAGTTGGAGCCGGCCATCGCTGCCGATGGAACGCCTCCGCAGCCGCCCGTCGAGAAGCTGGAACCCGCTGGAATCGCGATCGTTCACAGCCGGCCGCGCTAAGGCCGGCGCCGAGTCGGTTGAAATTTTAGGGCTTCAAGCGGGCCAGCGCCTTGCGCGCCGCCTTCGCTTCCTTGTCCTCGGGGTCCAGCTTCAGACAGGCGTTGTACTCGGCGATTGCCTCGTCGCGCTTATTCAACTTCAACGCAATCTCCGCCAGCGCAAAATGTGCATCCGGATCGTCCGGCGCGACTTTGACCGCGTCCTGGTTGCGCAGATAAGCGCCCTGCAGGTCGCCGTTTCCGATGTAGAACTGGGCGACGTCCAGGTCTTCCTGCTCACGCTCATCGATGGTCTGCCGCTTGGTGCCCACCGGATTCACCCGGTGCAGCAGGTGCCGTCCAGGCGTGGCAGCGCTGCCTTCGCTCCCCTGGTCCTTCAGCCCGGGAGCGGCATTGGGATCGGCCGCGGGCGAATCGTCATTCGAACTGGAACTGCTGCTCGAAGTGCCCGCAGCGGGACTGCCGCTGGTATCGGGCTTGGCGTCACCTGGAAACGGAAAGTCCTTGGCAGCGTTCTTTTTCGCGGCGGGAATGGCACCGGAATCAACCTCGGGGGTTTCGGGCGCCCGCGGGACTCCGCTCAGGCTGGGCGCGGTCGAATCTGAGGTGGACGGCCCAATCGCGCCAGGCTCACCCGGAAAGGGAAACTTCTCCTTCGTGCCGGCCTTTCCCGGAGCCGTTGGCGTAGTGCTGCAGGGTTGAGGTTCCGGCGCCACGGAACACGGCGCGGGGTTGGACGCAGGCGCACTCTGCGTGCCGGAAGCCGACTGCGCGTTGCAGGTAGCTGCAATCCCGACCGCCCAAGCACCCGCTACCAGCATCATCCCGAGTTGTCTGCGCATAGCAATCCTCGCACCCTCCAGTTTAGACGCATTGCCGGGGCATTGGGACTACTTGTGCGACGACTGGAGCCGATGCTGCTGCGGAGCGGGCAGGCAGACGGCGCCCGCTCAGCCATCCACTGCCGTCCGAGCGCCGGCGCGCTGATGCACAGCACACGTTTGTTATAGTCAGGCCATCATGATGTTCCCAGGTCTGATCATTCGTTCCTCGTCCATCCACGCTGCCGGCTGCTACACCACGCGGCCCATCAAGAAAGGTGTCCGCATCTGCGAGTATGACGGCCAACGCATGTCCAAGGCCGCCGCCGACACCCGTTACGAGGGCCGCTCGGTGACGTATCTGTTCGCCTGCGACAGCGAACAAGTCATCGACGGCTTCGGCACCGCCATGTTCCTGAACCACTGCTGCGATCCTAACTGCGAGACCGAACAGGATGAGGTTGGGCGAATCTTCATCTCGACCCTGCGCGACGTCGCTGCCGGCGAGGAACTGACCTACGAGTACAACCTGCACGACTCCGACGAGGACGATGCAGACTGCTACTGCGGCGCGTCGGCTTGCCGCAGCACCATGTTCAGCGACCTGGAACTGAAGCGGCGCGCGCGCAAGGCCAAGCGCAAGGCCGCTGCGAATCGTGCGGTCTCTCAATAAAAAAGGGGCCAGCAGAGGCTCTGCCGGCTCGCTGCCCCCCTTCCCGGAAAACACACCTCGTTGCAGGCGATACAATCGAACTCGATCGCAAAATGGCCTACCAGGTTCTAGCCCGCAAATACCGTCCCCAGCGTTTTGCCGACGTCGTTGGTCAGGATCACGTCACCGTGACCCTGATGAATGCGCTTACCCAGAACCGAATCGCCCACGGCTACATCTTCAGCGGCCATCGCGGCATCGGCAAGACCACCATTGCGCGCATCCTGGCCATGGCGTTGAACTGCCGCAACGTCATCGGCAACGAAGTTCGACCGACCGCGGAGCCCTGCGAAGTTTGCGAGAGCTGCACTGAGATACGGGAAGGCAATGCAGTCGACGTGATCGAGATCGACGCGGCCACCAACCGCGGCATCGACGAGATTCGCGAGTTGCGCGACGCCGCCCGCTACCGCCCGGCACGCGACCGCTACAAGATCTACATCCTCGACGAGGCCCACCAGATCACCGACGCGGCCTTCAACGCTTTGTTGAAGACGCTGGAGGAGCCACCGGACCACATCGTCTTCATGTTGGCGACTACCCAGCCGGAGGACCTTCCCCAGACAATCCGGTCGCGCTGCCAGCACTTCAGCTTTCACGCTGTAAAACTTGCGGACATCACCGCGCAGTTGCGCGCGATTGCGCAGGCCGAGGGTGTGGCCGCGGATGAAACCGCTCTAGCGCTGCTGGCCGAAGCCGGAGACGGGTCGATGCGCGATGCGCTCTCGATCATGGACCAGGCCATCGCCAGCGCGCCTATGGAGCCCTCAGCCGATGGAACCGCCGGCCACGCGCGCCTGGACGCAGCCCAGATTCGCGAACTGATGGGGACCGTCCCGAACGCGGTCTTCGAACGCATGCTGGAGGCGGTCGACGGCAATCGCTCGGCCGAAGTAATGACGATGGCGAACCAACTGCTCGACGCCGGCAACTCGCCGGCCCAGCTGGCGCGCCAATGTGTTCGCTACCTGCGCAATGCGCTGGTGGCCAAGGTGGCCGGGTTGTCTGCGGAGGGTGAGACCGCGGATGGACTGGGCAGTGAGCTGCTGCAAATCTCCCCCGATGAGCAGCGCCGCGCCGCCCGCACCGCCGCGCTCTTTAGTGAGGAGGAGTTGACGCGCTTTCTACAGGTGATGCTGCGCACTTTTGATGAGCTGGGCTACCGGCAGGAACAGCGCTTCCACTTTGAGCTCGGCCTGCTGAAGCTGGTCCACCTGCGCCGGCTGCTGCCGATTGAAGAGGTGCTGAGCCAGGCCAGCGGCAGCGGCCGTGCTCCCGCAGCAGCCAGCGCAACTCGCAGTGGCGCTGCTCATGCGAAGCCCGCCCCGGCCGCACATGCCTCCGCCGCCCCGCCCCGGCCGGCGTTTTCGCCGTTCGAGCAGGACAAGAGCCGCCGCCATTCCGAGGCCATGGCGGCCACACCGATCAGCGTATCAGCCGTGGCGTCGCACCCGGTGACGGAGACTCGCGGCGCCACCGCGGTTTCGGTAGCGCCGGCGTCGCGCCCGGTGCTGGAAGCGGTATCGGCACCGATGCGCGCACCCGTGCCCCTTGCGGCGGTGCCAACCCCGGCGATTCCACCGGCGCATGCGACAGCCGCGTCCGCTGACCCGCAGCAGGTGGTCGTCGAGGCGCTCGCGACGGCGAAGCAATCCTCGGCCGCGGACGCCATGGCCGACGCGGTCTGGACCATCGCCGACGGCGAAGCAAGGGTGCAGACGGAACTCTCGAAGACCATGCTGCCAGTGGTGATGAACGCCCAGGCGGAAAAGATTGCCGTTGCGGCTCTGCGCAGCGCTGGTATCCAGAAGCTCACGCTGCTTCCCGGAGCCGCCGCGGCCGCCGCGCAAAAAAAGCCGCGGGCGGCTCGCGCCGGCTCGGTCCATGCGAAGGCCATGGAGCATCCCATGGTGCAGCAGGCACAAAAGCTCTTCGAAGCCGAGATTCAGACCGTCATCGACCTGCGCGAAAACGACTAAGCCAGATCGAGACTACAACGACAGCGATTCTGAGCTACGCTCAGAGTGATGAGCCGATTCGCAGGACCACTCCTATGAACTTTTCCGACCTTGGCAAGATGAAAGAGATGATGGCGCAGGCGCGCGAGATGCAGGCGCAGATGGAGCAGAAGCTCGTCCAAACCATCGTCGAGTCAGAAACCGGCGGCGGCATGGTGAAGGTGCGCATGAACGGCAAGAAGGAAGTGCTGCGCCTGAAGATCGAGCCGACCGCGCTGGGGGCCTCCACCGGCGACATCGAGCTGCTGGAAGACCTGATCACAGCAGCCGTCAACGAAGCCGGCCGCCGCGCGGACGAAGCCATGAAGTCCTCGGTCGCCGGCCTGATGGGCGGCCTCAACCTGCCCGGCCTGGAATAAGACCAGCCTGGAAATAAGACTGGAGCAGCCCGCCGATGTCCCGATTCGCCGAGCCCATGTCCCGCTTGATCGACGAGCTGAAGAAGCTGCCTGGCATCGGGACCAAGTCCGCGCAGCGGCTGGCCTTTCACGTGCTGCGCTCTTCGGACGGGGATGCACGGGCGCTGGCTGAGGCGATCCTGGTGCTGCGCGAGAAGCTGCGTCTCTGCTCCATCTGCAACAACATCACCGACGTCGATCCCTGCGGCTACTGCACCAGCGCCGTGCGTGACCAGCATCTTGTCTGCGTGATCGAAGAGCCGACCAACATTGCCACCATCGAGAAGACGCGCAGCTACAACGGCGTCTACCATGTGCTGCACGGCACGCTGTCGCCGATCGGCGGAGTTGGTCCGGAGCAGTTGCGGATCGCGAATCTGATGACACGGCTGGCGCCTGCCGCGGCCATTGCGGTGGACGCGGTCGGATCGGATTCACCCGAGGAGGACGACAACCGCGCCATCCGCGAGATCATCCTCGCCACTTCGCCTACCACCGAGGGCGAAGCCACCGCTGCCTACCTTGCGGCCGAGATCCACCGGGTCGCTCCCGGCCTGCGCGTCACCCGCATCGCTACCGGCGTTCCGGCCGGCTCCGATATCGAATACGCGGATGAGGTCACGATGACCCGCGCCATGGAAGGCCGCCGCGAGTTCTAACTCGTAGTTGAGGCTGAGATTGCCCGTGGGGCCGCTGTACCATGAGGTCCACCATGCTGGCACTTGCCGTTGTTGCCCCGGGACTGGTCATGCGTGCCGCCAACGCAGTGCCACATCCCATGGGGCCGCGCGCCGACTTGCTCTCAACCTTTGCGATTCTGGCGGTTGGCCTCTTCCTAGTCGCCGGGGCAATCCGTAGCGTGATCCAACGGTAGGTGCGATTTCCTTCAGTCCCACGTAAACCGTTCGAGGCGAAGTCGCGTCAGACCGTGCGATGATCGAACACTCTCTCCAGCGAACCGGGCGCGAAACGCTGGCGAGAGGCGAGCGAAGCAACGAAAGGACATTCCGAATGCACTCACTTGCTCAAGCGGCGATGGGTCCGCGCCGCATTTCCCTGCCCCGCGTTCTCGCGGTGTGCGTCTCCGGCGCTACCCTGGCTCTTGGATGCGGCAGCTCCGGTACCTCTTCGGCGTCGGCGTCCACCTCCAGTGGAACGCCGAACGCATACACTGCGGTCTACAAGGCCATGACGTGGGGCTCGACCGTGACGGTGAGTTTCCCCAGCTCCTGCGAGATGACTCTCACCACCTCCGGCAAGCCGAACTACACGCCGAACGCCTATTACCTGGCTCCAGCGGGAACCGGCCAGACGGCTGTAGCCTACACGTCGGTCACCAAGACCGCGCTGGCCGTGATCTCGTACGCCAGCGTCATCGCGCCTTCGCTCGAGGGCTCCTCCGCAACCATCAATATCTGCCCTGCACAGGCCAGTTCCACCACGGCCACCGGCCTGGGCGCCATCGGCTATCTGATCTCGGGCACCGCCATGTTCAATCCGTTTGAGATGGACGCCAGCACCGCCGCGGTCTCCGACAATGCCTCCTACACCTTCACTGACGGCGCGGGCACGCAGCAGACGGCCTGGTTCCTCGATCAGTGCGACTCGCACTCGAACGGCACCACCTGGCATGCCCACGGAAATCCCTCGTGCGTCACCTCCGAAGTGGACACCGCTACCGGCCCGTCGCACATCATCGGCATCGCGCTCGACGGCTTCCCGATCTACGGCGGCCGCGACATCAACGGCAATGTCATCAACGTGTCGCAACTGGACGCCTGCAACGGCATCACCAGCGCGACGCCGGAGTTTCCCGCGGGCGCCTACCACTATGTGCTGCCCATTGGCGTGACGACCAAATACGCGTCCATGAATTGCTACAGCGGGACGGTCTCCGCAGGGACCATGGCCCAGGCGCGCAAGCTGGCCTGCAACATGAAGACGATGTTCGCGATGATCGAGAACAAACAGAACAACGAAAAAGCCAAGCAGACCATGGCGGACATGAAAATGCCGGACGGCAGCATCATGCCCGCAGGTTCCATGTAGAGCGAAACCCAGCGGCACGAGTTAAACGGCGGGGGGCGGCGCTGCGACCAGGTTGACTCCCGTCATTTCTCTCGGCTTATCCAGGTGCAGCAGCTTGAGAATGGTCGGCGAGATGTCGCGGAGACTGCCGTCAGGGCGCAAATTCACCGTCCCGTTCGGCGCGTCGGTGATGAGAATAAACGGCACCGGGTTGGTGGTGTGCGCGGTGTGCGGCCCGCCGGTATGCGGGTCGATGAGCATCTCCGCGTTGCCGTGGTCCGCGGTTACCAGCAGTGCACCGCCGCGCTGCTTCACCGCCTTGTAGATGCGGCCCAGTTCCCGGTCGACGGTTTCCACGGCCTTGATGGTCGGCTCCAGCTTGCCCGAGTGCCCGACCATGTCCGCGTTGGCGAAATTGACGATGATGACGTCGAAGGCTGTGTCGGAGACTGCCTTTACCACCGCGTCCGCGATGCCCGCGGCAGACATCTCCGGCGCAAGATCGTAGGTCGCCACCTTCTGCGAAGGCACGAGTACGCGGTCTTCCCCGCCAAACGGCTTCTCGATGCCGCCGTTGAAGAAGTAGGTGACGTGCGCATACTTCTCCGTCTCCGCCACGCGCAGGTTGCGCAGGTTGGCCTGCGCCATCAGGTGCGCCAGCAGGTTGTCCATCGATTCCGGCGGAATCACGATGGGCAACTTGAAGTTCTTGTCGTACTGCGTCATGCAGACGTAATGAATGCCCGTCGGCACCAGGCTGCGCGAAATCTCCAGGTCGAGCTCGGCGGCTTTGGGCAGGTCCAATCCGCCGTTTGCGGTCAGGCCGGAGTTGCGCGCCAGCACTCGTGTAATCTGGCGCGCGCGGTCGGCCCGGTAATTGAAATTGATGACGACATCGTTGTCGCGAATGGGCCCCACTGCGCGGCCGGCTTCGTCGACGACTGTAAATGGGGGAATGAATTCGTCGGTGATCCCGCTGTTGTACAACTCCTTCATGCGCACGGCCGCGTCCATGTAGGTCCCGCCTTGTGGGTGCCCGGTGACCAGCGCGTCGAAAGCCTGATGCTCCTTCTCCCAGCGCAGGTCGCGGTCCATTGCGTAGTAGCGTCCGCTGACGCTGGCCAGTTCGCCGATGCCGATTCCGCGAAACTGCTGCTGCAATTCGCCGAGATAGCCCAATCCGCTGTTGGGCATGGTGTCGCGCCCATCCATGAACGCATGCACGAAGACGCGAGCGACCTTCTGCTGCGCAGCGAGCCGCAGCAGCGCGTAAAGGTGGCGCTGGTGTGAATGCACGCCGCCATCCGACAGCAGGCCGATAAAGTGAATCGCGCTGCCTTTTTCCTGCGCCGCAGCAACCGCGGTCAGCAAGGTTGGGTCGGTAAAGAAGCTGCCGTCCGCGATGGCTGTGTCGATGCGGGTCATGTCCATGCGCACGATGCGGCCGGCGCCGAGGTTCAAATGGCCGACCTCACTGTTGCCCATCTGCCCGTCGGGCAATCCGACAAAGTGGTCGCTTGCATGCAACAGAGTGTTGGGGAAGTCGCGCAGCAGCGAGTCGTACAACGGCTTGCGTGCCAGAGCAATTGCATTGCCATGCGTTTCCGGCCGGTACCCCCAGCCATCAAGGATCGTGAGAACAATAGGTTTCGCCATGTGTGAATTCAGAATAGCAAGACCGGCGCAGAGTACCTTGTGCGGACGGTCACTTCCGGCGGCGCGAGGGCGAGAACCAACTGCCGGACGCAACAAAGCCGGGCCGCGTCACAACCCACGGCCCGGCTCCGTTCAACCTCTCCCGTTATGCGTAGCTGGAAACGCTCTTCGCATTGCGTGCGCCGCGCTCGTGGCTGATCTTGTCGACATAGCCACTCTCAGCCAGGGCCTTGAGCGGCTCAATTGGCAACTTGCGCGCCTGCCGCCATTCCTTGACGATGGGCCGCACATCGGTCCAGAAGGCGCCGCGGAAGATCTCCTCGGCCGCCACCAGATCGCATGATTGCTGCAGGCCCGCAAGCTTCTCGTAGTCCACCAGCGCGGCCTTGGCAAATAACTCCTGCGCCATTACGACGGTCTGCACCATCGCCTCCACCTTGCCCTTCAGGTTGTGGCTCTGGTCGATCATGTAGGCAATCGCGCCGGTCGCCTTCGCGTCCGGACAGTTCAGAATTTCGGTGAAGATGCGGAAGACTTGATACGGATCGATCGAGCCAATAGTCAAATCGTCGTCCGCATACTTGCGATCGTTGAAGTGGAAACCGCCCAGCGCATCGCAATGCAACAACCAGGTCACGATCTGCTCGATATTGGTGCCTTGCAGGTGGTGACCGGTGTCCACCAGCACCTTGGCCTTGGGGCCGGCGCGTCGCGACAGTTCCAGCGCCATGCCCCAGTCAGCAATGTCAGTGTGATAAAAAGCCGGCTCAAACGGCTTGTACTCCACCAGCATCCGCTGGTGTGGACCGAGAGCCGCGTGGGTCGAAGCCAGCACCTCTTCCATCCACTCGATGCGCTTGCGGATGGACTGGGTACCCGGATAATTCGATCCATCCGCCAGCCAAATCGACAGATCCTTGTCGCCCAGTTCGCGTCCGATTTCGACCGAATCCAACAGATGGGCCAGCGCATTGCCACGGATCTCCGCGCTGGGGTTGCAGATGGAGCCGTACTTGTACTCCTGCGCCTGAAACAGGTTCGGGTTGATGGAACCGGCGTTGACGCCAAAGCGCTTCTCCAGCCGCTGAATCTCCGGCACGTCGCCTTTGCCGTTGGGCAGATCCCAAAGCACGTGCAACGCTACCGTGGGACTCGCGCCGGTCAGCGCATTCACCTGCGCAGCATCGGCAAACTTCTCTTCCAATGTTGTCGCCGCACCTGCCTGGGAGAACTTGCCGAACCGAGTTCCAGTGTTGGCGAAGCCCCAGGAAGGAACTTCGATCCGGAAACCATCCAGCGCCGCCATCACCCGAACCGTCGCACTCGCGCCGGCTTCTGCCCCGTTCACGCCCATGGAGAAACCCTCAAACTTCAATTGGAAATATACTCCGTATTGAAACAACTGGGCCAATCATACTCCCAATTGTTGATACTTTATCGTTTACTTTACGGAATTCCGGGGAAATCAGCGGTCCCGTCTCACCCCACCACGATCACATCCAGGAATCGTGGTCCGTGTACTCCCTTGATCCGCGTCATCTCGATATCCGCGGTCGCCGATGGACCTGAAACAAAGGTCGTCGCCAGCGCCGCAGTTGGCTGCAGCCGAGCGATCGCCTCCGGAACGGTCTCCACCACGTCCGCAGCCCGAACCACGCAAAGGTGATAGTCCGGCACCAGGGTCGGAGCGCGCCTTCCCTGCCCCGGGACATTCTGGAGCACGATCGTTCCGGTCTCGGCGATGGCTGCGGCCGACGCCGTCACCACACCCTCGAAGCCGTCCAGTTCCGCCGGCGTAAACCCATGGTCGACAACGAATTCAAAGGCCCCGGGCAGCGGCTCTCCGAGCGCCTCCGGCAGGCCGGCCGGAATTACCAGGCGCAGTTTGCCGCGCTCAGTGAGAATTCGGGCAATCTCCGCTGCCACAGCCCCGGGTTTGGCCCGCACCACCGTGGCGTCGTAATCGCGCAGCCGGTCCTCCAGCAATTCCAAGATCGCCTCGCGCTCCTGCGACGCTACCCGTTTGTAATGGCGCGGAATTGCCTCCCATTCAGAGCCAACCGCGGCGCCGCCGGTTGCCGGAACATCGCCGAGGGCGGCGCGAATCCGCCGCAGTACTTCCTCCCGGGAAGAAACGGAAGCCGCTTTAGCGCTCATTGCCCGACTCCTTCCCGACCGAATCTTCCGATCGTCTTCCCGGCGCGTCTTTCCCGCGCTCCTCGAACCATTGGCGGAAGGTCTGCTTGGGCATCACGCGCAGGTCGCGCACCTGAGTCCAGCCTCCGAGCATGCCGGGCAGCCAGTCAATCCAGCCGACGCCCTGCCCGTCCTTGTGCGAGAGCGGCAGCTCGGCCAGCCGACCGAGCTTCTGCGACGCGCGAAATACTCCTTCGCTGCGGAAGACCATCGCCACCGCCTTCAGCGCCATCACCTCGGGGTTGACGAGAATATTGAGCCCGCTGGATTGCTGCTTCACCACCTTGTTGCGCAGGTGGATGAGCACCTCGGGAATATTGATCTTCACCGGGCAAACCTCGTAGCACGCGCCGCACAGGCTGGACGCATAGGGCAGACTCTGCGCGTGATGCATCTCCATCAACTGCGGTGTCAGGATCGCACCGATCGGTCCTGCGTACACGCTGCCATAGGCGTGGCCTCCGGTCTGCTGGTACACCGGACAGGCGTTCTGGCAGGCTCCGCAGCGGATGCAGTTGAGGGTCTGCCGCGCCTCTTCGTCCGCCAGAATCTCCGTGCGCGCGTTATCCATCAGCACCACGTGGAAGTTGCGCGGCCCGTCGCCGCCCGCCGGGGCCTTGTCCACGCCGGTCCAGAGGGAGTTGTACGGATTCATCCGCTCACCGGTGGCGCTGCGGGGAAGCAGTTGCAGCACTACCTCGAGATCCTGGTAGCGCGGAATCACCTTGTCGATGCCGGCGACGGAGATCAGCGTCTCTGGCAGGGTCAGGCACATGCGGCCGTTGCCCTCGCTCTCGACGATGCACACGCTGCCCGTCTCCGCGATCAGGAAGTTCGCTCCGCTGACGGCGGTCTTGACGCGCAGAAACTTCTCGCGCAGAAACCGCCGCGCCGCATCGGCCAGATCCTGCGGCGTGCCGCCCAGTTTTGAGAAGTCGGTGCCGGGCAATTTCATCTCGCGCATGAAGATCTCACGGATCTGGGCGCGGTTCTTGTGCAGCGCGGGCACGACGATGTGCGACGGCTGATCGTGGCCAAGCTGAATGATCAACTCCGCCAGATCGGTCTCATACGCGTGGACCCCGGCCTGGGCCAGCGCTTTGTTGAGGTGAATCTCCTCGGTAGTCATCGACTTGATCTTGATGACTTCGGTGGGAGATTTTCCGTCGACTTCGCTGGCCTTGACCAGATCGACGACAATCCTGCGCGCGTCTTCCGCGTCTTTTGCCCAATGCACATGGCCGCCGGCGGCGGTGCAGTTGCGCTCAAACTGCTCCAGGTAGAAGTCCAGATGGCGCATCGTGTGCTGGCGCAGCTGCTTGCCGGCTTCGCGCAGATCCTGCCAGTCGGGCATCTCGGCTACCACACGCGCACGTTTGGTCTGGATCACCTTGGTCGCGTGGCGCACGTTCTTGCGCAGCTGTGAGTCGCCCATCAGCGTCTTCGCCGCCACCTGGAACTTCGGAGCTGTCGTCGGATCCAAGGCTGTGTCGCTCATCGCTGGCCGCCTTCTTCGCTGGCCAGAATCTCCGCAATATGGACCGGCCGAACTCCGGTCCGCTCCCGGTGCAGCGCACCGCCGATGTGCATCAGGCAGGAGTTGTCGCAGCCGGTCACGGCCTCGGCCCGGGTATTCAGCACGCCGCGAACCTTCTCCGAAAGCATGGCGCTCGAAACCTCGGCGTTTTTGATGGCAAACGTCCCGCCAAATCCGCAGCACTGCTCCAGGTTTTCAATCTCCACCAGGTCAATGCCGCGCACCGCCCGCAGCAGCTTCATCGGCCCGTCGCCAACGTGCAGACTGCGCAGACCATGGCAGCTTGCGTGGTAGGTGACGCGGTGCGGATAGTACGCGCCCACATCCTCCAGCCCGAGCTTTTTGGTCAGAAACTCCGAAAACTCCCACACCCTGGGCAGCAGGGCGGCGACCTCAGCCTTCAGCTTCTCATCCTTCAGCCGCTCCGCCATCAGCGGATAGTGGTCGCGCATCATCGCCACGCAGCTTGTGGATGGGCTTACCACTGCCTCTGAATTCCTAAACTGATCGACAAACCGCTTCAGCAGAGGGAACGCTTCTTCCTGGTAGCCGGTGTTCCAATGCATCTGCCCGCAGCACGTCTGACCTGCGGGAAAATCGACGGAATGGCCCAAACGTTCCAGCACCCGCACCACGGCCTTGCCGGTTTCCGGAAAAAGCGTGTCGTTGTAACACGTGATAAACAGCGAAACTCGCAAACCGGTTCTCCGCTTCCTGTCGGCCAGTCGAATGGATGTGCGGCCGTATATTCCTCCGATTCGTGCTGCATCGCTCGAATCGGCGCCGGCCCTGGCCTCGGTATCCACCTTAGTCCAATAGACAATCTATTTCCACAATAGAATCCCCTCAGGTAGGATGGTAGCCGTCTAAGTCGTAATTTCTGCTTGCAGCGAGGCATCTTGGGACCAAATCCATTTCTCGGCGTCATCTTTCATTGGATTGGAGGCTTTTGTTCCGCCACCAACTTCATCCCCTTCCGCCAGATCAAGCGCTGGTCGTGGGAGGTGTACTGGCTCATCCAAGGTTTTGCCGCGTGGATTATCGCCCCTACGGTGCTTGCCTGCATCTTCATCCCAAACGCGTATGGCATTCTGCACGCGACCTATGCCACCAATCCTAAGGACGTTCTTTTCGCCTTCCTCTTTGGCGTGCTTTGGGGAGTGGGCGGAATCACCTTCGGCCTAGCCATCCGCTACCTCGGGATCGCGCTCGGCTACGCCATTGCCCTCGGCCTCTGCGCCTTCTTCGGAACCCTGGTGCCTCCGGTCTATCACGGCCAGATCATGACCCTTGCCCACCAGACCTCGGGCCAGATCATTCTGATTGGCGTCTTTGTCTGCCTCATCGGCGTGGCCGTCAATGGCGCGGCAGGATACTCCAAGGAAAACGAGATTACCCCTGAAGAGAAAATCGAGGCCGGCGAGCGCGATTACAACTTCGGCAAAGGCATCGCCATTGCGATCCTCGCCGGCTTTATGAGTTCGTTTTTCGCCTTTGGCCTGGACGCTGGCAAGCCCATCGGCGACCTGACGGCCACCAGACTGATCGCCGCGGGCCTCTCGGACCGGCTCGTGCTTAAGAACCTGCCCATCCTGATTGTTGTGTTGTGGGGCGGATTCGTCACTAACTTCATCTGGTCGGCCATCCTCATCTTCCAGAATGGTTCGGTGCGCCAGTTTGCCGGCGAACCCGGCATCAATCCCATGCGCGCGGCCCATACCTCCGGCGACACGCTGGTGGACTTCGACCCGCTTGACCCGTCCACCTACGATCGCCTGGCTCCGTCCACTCTCTTCTCCAATTACATCTTTGCCGCCATGGCCGGTGTCATCTGGTACTTCCAGTTCTTCTTCTACTCCATGGGCCAGACCAAGATGGGCAAGTACGATTTCTCTTCGTGGACGCTGCACATGGCATCGATCATCATCTTCGCCACCCTGTGGGGCCTGGTGCTGAAGGAGTGGCACGGAACCAGCCTGCGCACCAAGCTGCTGGTCACGTGCGGCCTGCTGCTGCTGGTCGGGTCCACTGTGATCGTCGGCTACGGCAACTACGTCCACGCTGTGTTCGGAACCTAGCCTTCTGCCAGGCCTGACCGGTTCCGGCGGGGTTGGCTTCGCGGCTACTCGGTGCGTATATTCACGCGGCTGTTTTACACTTGCGTCACAATGGATACTGGATAATTTCGTCGCCGAGGAGGCGAAGCAATGCCGCGTATTAATTTTCATCAACAACTCGCCGCGCTCAAGGACAAACTGCTTGCCATGGCGGCGTTGTCGCAGCAGGCGCTGGAGTTCTCGGTCGAAGCCTACCTGGAGCGAGACATGGCGCTCTGCAACCATGTGCTGGAAATCGAAGAAGCCATCAACGCCGCCGAATCGATCGTGGATGAGATGGCCCACGACCTGCTGGCCAAAGAGCAGCCTATGGCAATCGATCTTCGCTTTATCCTGTCCGTCATCAAGATCAACGGGGACCTTGAACGTATCGGAGACCAGGCGGCCAATATTGCAGAGCGGGCACAGGCCATGAAGGATGCGCCCGAGATCTCGCTCCCGGTTGACATCCAGGAGATGGGCGAAAAGACCGGCGTGATGATCCGGACGGCGATCCAGTCGCTGCTGGAGGCCGACGCGAGAATGGCCGAGACCGTGCTCACCATGGATGACGACGTCGACGACATGAACCGCGCGGTCCAGGCGGAGCTGGTGGAGATGATGCAACAGCACCCGCAGTTCAGCGTGCAGGCCCTGACCGCCATCCTGATCTCGCGCAACCTGGAACGCGCTGGCGACCACGCCACCAACATCGCAGAGGATGTCATCTTCTGGCTGCGTGGTTCCGACGTCCGCCACAAGATGTCGTTGGCAGAAGCGGACTGAGCAACGGAGCCTCCCAACCTCGCGCAGGAGCGCTCCGTCCGCGTCTTGACGGGCATGGTGTCGCGCGATTAAGCTGGAAGCAATGAGGATGTGCGACCGGAATCGGTGCCGCTGCTTGACCTGTTGTTGCGAAACAGTGCGCCGCCGCCTTTGTCCCGCCTCGTAAGGATCGCATTTCACGAAGCTTAGACAAGCAGCACGAGCGCCCACAAATCCGGTGGGCGTTTTCTCTTTGAGCCCGCGAATTCGCCGCTCCCGATCAACTCAATGCCGCCGTAAACAGCAAGGAATCTTTAGGAAACCATATGACCGACCTCGCCACCGCACCGCCGGCCGCAACTCCAGCTGCCAAGGAAACCAAAGCCCAGAAGGCCGAGCGCCTGAAGCTGGCCAAGAATCCGTGGGAGGCGTGGGATGAGGTGCGCCAGTTCGCGCGCGAAGGCCGCAGCGCCGTGCTGCCGGAGTGGGCGGAGTTCTACTTCAAGTGGTGGGGCGTCTACACCCAGGGCGACGGCGCCGGCGTCACGGGCGGCAAGGACGGGGTAGGCAAGGCCACCGAGTACTTTATGATGCGCATCGGCCTGCCGAACGGCCTGCTCACCTCGCACCAGCTCCGCGTGATTGGCGATCTGACGAAAAAGTACGCCCGCAACCTCTCTGACATCACAACGCGGCAAAACATTCAGCTGCACTGGCTCACCATCGAAGCTCTGCCTGAGATCGTCGAGGCCCTCACCGCCATCGGCCTAAGCCCCAAAGGCGCCTGCGGAGACGTGCTGCGCAATGTCACTGGATGTCCACTGGCAGGGCTTGACGGCCACGAGTTGATTGACGCGAGCCCGCTGGCGCTGGAAGTGGCGCACCGGCTGACTGCCAATCCCGAGTTTTACAATCTGCCGCGCAAGTTCAAGGTGACCGTGTCCGGCTGCCCGCTGTGGTGTTCCTACCCGGAGATTAATGACGTCGCCCTCACCGCGATCAAGCGCGAGGTCGATGGCCTGGAGGAGATTGGCTACACGCTGCGCGTCGGCGGAGGCCTTTCCACGGAGCCGCATCTCGGCGTGCGCATCCCCGCCTTCATCCCGCAGGACAAAGCCTACGCCGCAGTTGAGGCTGTGCTCCGCATCTTCAAAGAGCAAGCGGAATTGCGCGAGAACCGCACCCGCGCGCGCATCAAATACCTCTTCATGCGCCATGGCTGGACGGCGGAGACGATGCTGGAGGCGATCGAGGCTAAGCTGGGCTACAAGTTCGATCCGTCGCCGCTGGAAGCGGACGTCGTACCCGCAGACGTGTACCGCGACCATGTCGGCATAACCCCGCAAGTGCAGCCCGGCCTGTCCGCGGTCGGAGCAAGCGTCATGGGCGGCCGGCTGTCGGGCGAGCAGCTGACCCAGTTGGCAGACCTCGCGGAGGAGTTCGGCGACGGCCACCTGCGCGCGACCATTATGCAGAACATCGTCATCGCCAACGTACCCAACGCCCGCACCCGCGACCTGGTACATGCGCTTGGCGAGATCGGCCTCAAGGTCGAAGTCACGCCCTTCTGGCGCGGCGCCATCGCCTGCACCGGCACCGAGTTCTGCAAGCTGGCCATCTCGGAGACCAAGGCCTTCTCCAAGTGGCTCACCAGCGAGATGGAGGAGCGGCTGCCGGGGTTCGACCAGCAGATCAAGCTGCACGTGACCGGCTGCACCAACTCCTGCGGGCAAAGCTGGATCGCCGATATCGGACTCGAAGGCAAGAAGATCAAGAAGGACGGCAAGATGGTCGACGCCTTCTACTTCTGCGTTGGCGGCGCGGTGGGCAAGTACGCCCGCATCGCGCGCCAGATCGGCTACCGCGCCGCAGCGGAGGACTGCCCTGAGGCCATCGAACGCCTGCTGCGGGCTTATCTTGCGGACCGTGAGCCCGGCGAAGACCTGCGCGCCTACTTCGCCCGCCACGACGACGAAAGCCTGCGCGCGCAACTTGCCGGCACCTGGGTCGCCCCAGTCGAGCGGGACCTTCCGCCCGTCGGCGCGGGTCGCCACGCGCCGGGAGAGTAGAGGGCTATGTCCCTGTTTCCGATCTTTCTCAAGCTCACCGGCCGGCCCGCGATCGTGATTGGCGCGGGCCATCTCGCCGAGTCGAAGATCGAATCCCTGCAAGCCGCCAACGCCCGTGTCACCGTCATCGCCCCGCACGCCACCGACCGCATCGCCGCGATGGCCGAAGCGGGCGAGATCACGCTGCACCCGCGCGAGTACGCCATGGGCGATCTCGCCGGGCAGTTCCTTGCCGTCGCTGCGACCAACGTTCCGGCGGTCAATCGCGCCGTGTTCGCTGAAGCCGAAGCCGCCGGTATCCTCATCAACGCCGTCGACGATCCACCCTTCTGCGACTTCTATTTCCCATCGGTGGTACGTCGAGGGGATTTACAGATCGCCATCTCGACTGCCGGAGAAAGCCCTGCGCTGGCGCAGCGGCTGCGCAAGGAGATCAACGCCCTGCTGCCGCTCGACACCGGCGACTGGCTCGCCGAGCTCGGTAACCTGCGCCGCGAAGTCCTCCAGTTGGAGCCGCTGAACGACGCGCGCAAGGAGTTGCTGCACCAGTTAGCCAGCCGCGAGGTCTGCGGCTACGACGGCTGCCCCTCGCGGACGCTGGCGCGCGAACACGCCCGCACTAATCCCTTGCCGAAGGCTGAGTCCAAACTGTGAGCACATCGGCCGAGCCAGGCGTCGTGTATCTGGTAGGAGCCGGTCCGGGCGATCCGGAACTGCTGACGCTGCGCGCCGTCCGCCTGCTGCAGACAGCAGACGTCATCCTGCCGGACGACCTGGTCTCCGATGAAGTTCTCGCGCGCGCCAGCCCTTCTGCGTTGGTCGTGCCGGTGGGCAAACGCTGCGGCCAGCCACGCATCACTCAGGCCGGCATTCACGCGCTGATGCTGGAGCATGCGGGTGCGGGGCGGTCGGTAGTGCGTCTCAAGTCGGGCGATCCGCTGGTTTTCGGGCGCGCCGGCGAAGAGATTGCGGCGCTCACCGAGGCCCTGATTCCCTTTGAAATCGTGTCAGGAATTACCGCGGCCTTTGCCGTGGCCGCCGAGTTGAAGACTCCGCTGACCGATCGCAGTTCAGCCTCGAAGTTGATCTTCGCTACCGCGCACCATGCGGCGCCGCGGCCGGATGCTCCAGCCAAGCTGGAGCTGACGCCGAAGTGGGAGGGCGCGTTTCCAAAGGATGCGACGCTGGTCGTCTACATGCCGGGACGCCGCTTCCGGCTGCTCGCAGACGAACTGATTGCGTCGGGCATCGATGCGCAAACCCCGTGCGTCGCGGTCTCCAAAGCCAGCACAGTTGAGGAGCGGGTGCATTCCACAACGCTTGCCGGTCTTGAAGACGACGCGGTCGGTCCGGCGCCAGTGCTGCTGCTAATCGGCTATGCGATAAAGCCTGCGAGCTAGTCACGAGCCGCAAGACTTACTTGGCTGGGGCAGGGCAATTGGGGACGTCCGCTCCTTTGACCTCGACCTCGGGGGTAACCGAGAGACCGGGCCGCAGCACGTAATCGCCGTCTTCCTGCGCGATATTCGTAAAGTCGATGCGGACAGGAATGCGCTGGACCACCTTCACGTAGTTACCGGTGGCGTTCTCCGGCGGGAAGAGCGAGAGCATCGATCCCGTGGCTCCGCCGATCTGGGTAACGCGGCCAGAGAACTTGCGCCCGCCGTAAGCGTCGACCTTGAGCGTGACTGCCTGGCATCGGTGCATCTTTTCGAGCTGGGTCTCCTTAAAGTTGGCAGTGACCCATAGATCCGTCAGCGGGATGATTGTCATCAGGTCCTGACCCACTGAGAGGTTGACGCCGACCTCGACGTTCTTCTTGTTCACGACTCCAGCGGTGGGCGCGGTGATGTGGGTATAGGAGAGATTGAGCTTGGCTTGTTCGACGCGAGCCTCGGCCTGTTGAACGGCAGCCGCTGCGGCAGCGGCGCGCGACTGCTCAACCCGGATCTGCCCCGGGCCGTTCTTCACGGACTGCTGCGACTGAGCCTGCGCCTGCGCCAGCCGCGCTTGTGCGTTGGAGACGGCGTTCCGCTGCGCAAGCACATTGGCTTCGGCCTCGACCACGGAGGCCTTGGCTGCAGCCAGAGCCTGCACCGCGGTGTCGTACTGCTGCTTGGAGATGACGTCCTTCTGCACCAGCGGCGTGTAGCGATCCACGTCGTCCTGAGCCTTTTGGGCATTGGCCTGAGCCTCGGCGACACGGGCCTCAGCGGCTTCCACCTGCTTCTGCGCCTGGCTGACCTGTTCGCTGGAGCCCCTGACGTCGGACGCGCTCGTGCTCACGTTGGTGCCCACGGTGGTGCTGGTGATGGGCACGTTGGTGGTGGCCTGGACGTACTGGGCCTGCGCGTTGGCGAGGTCTGCCTGGGCCTGGTCGAGCGCGACCTGGTAGTCGGTCGGATCGATCTCGACCAGCAAATCGCCGGCCTGTACGGTCTGGTTGTCGTCAACGTAAACCTTGATGACGTGGCCGGTGACGCGCGAGCTCACCTGGTAGAGGTTGCCGTCGACCTGCGCATCGTCAGTGTCCTCGGTGAAGGTAGACCGCCAGTAGAAGAAGCTCGCAGCCAGAACCAGCAACAGGATCACGCCGATCACGACGAACCGGCGATTGGAACTCGCGGGTGGCGGCAAAGGCTCGCCGGCATCGGCGACGGCCTTAGGGTCGGGCTGGGCTTTTTCGTTCAGGGTCGCGGTATCTGCCACGGTTACTTTCCTCCGAGATAATCTTTCAAGTTGGTCTCAGCAACGCCCAGCGCGCGCGCCAGGGAGAGCTTGGCCGCGTTGTGCTGGTAGAGAGCACTGATGTACTGATTGTTTGCCTGCTGCGTCTCGGCCTGGGCCTGGGAGACGGGAAGGTTATCCGAGACGCCGGCGTGAAAGCGCTGCTGCGCTTCGCTCAACTCCTCGTTGGCGAGATCGACGTTCGATTTCGCAGCTTGCACCAGCTTCGCCGCGGACTGGATGTCCAGGATAGAATCGCGAATATTGGCGTTCACCTGCTGAATCTGGTCGGCGAGCTTATCGCGCTCCTGTTGGTATTGCGAGTCGGCCACGTCCTCTTCGCCCTTCGTCTTGGCCATCTGCAGGATCGGCGCGGAGATGGTCCCCGTGGCCGTGTACGTTCCGTGCGAGTGGTTGACGGTCTCGCCGATGTCGCCGAAGTCACCGGAAAACTTGACCGTGGGCAGTTGATCAGTCCACGCGGCAGTCTTCTGTGCCTGCGCGGCAGCCACCTGTTCGCTCTGCGCAGCCAGGTCTTTGCGATTCTTCAGCGCCTGGGCAAAGGCGGTCTGCGGATCCAGGTTATCCAGCGCGGCGTAGGGTTCCGTGTCGGTCAGGCGGTAGGCCTGGTCGAGCGGCAGACCGACGGCGCGCGCCAGAGCGAGCTTGTCTTTGGCCAGCTGGTTGATCGCGGAGATGAGGCTCTGCTGTTCGTTCTGATAATCGACCTGTGCGCGCAGAACGTCCAGGCGCGGGCTGGTGCCTGCGTCATGCGACGCCGTGGCCTGATCGAGGGAAACCTTGCTGGTGGCGAGTTCGGCGTTGACCGCGTCGATCCGTGCAGCGTCGGCGATGCACAGCAGGTACGCGTTGCCCACGGTCAGCACAACCAGGTCGCGCGCGTCCTGGGCGGAGAGCCTGGACGCGTTGAAGTTGTGTTTGGCCGCAATGTAGTTTTCCAGCGCCGGCACGTTGACAAGGCTCTGCGTAAGATAGGCGCGAAAATCAATTACCTGGAAGGGACCGATGATGGGATTGAGCCCCGGAAACTTGAGTCCGTACGCGGCCAGGTCGACCTGCTCAACTTCGATCGAGACATCCCCTGTAACTGTGGGCAGCAGCGCCTGCAACTGTTCCAACTGCTGGCCCTTCGCGTTCTGCTGCGCGGTGGTTTGCAGAATCAGGCCGAGGTTCTGGCGCAGTCCGCGGGCGATGGCATCGTCCAGCGAGAGGTCGAGCACCGTGCCGGATGCCTTGCCCTCGACCAGCGAACCCTTGAACGAGTCGGGCGTGGGCGCGGTGGGGCTTTGGCCGGCAGGCGACGAGAGCTGCTGCAACGCTCCCTCCACCACCTGGGCCTGTCCCGGGGTGGTTGCCCCGGGGCTATCGGACCCAGCCGCCTGCGCCCGTGCGTAACCGGCGACGCAATGCACCAGGAGAACCGAGAGGCCGGCAACCATGAGGGCCGCCCGCACGGGCGGCGCTGCTTTGCTTGGAGTCATTAGTTCTATGTTACCCGCACTTGGATAGGAGCTTGCAACTAACTCATGCTTCGCTCTTTGCAATTAGGTGTTGGATGCACCCGGGCAGGGAGAAAATGCAAAAAATGCATGGACCCTTCCGAAGTCCCCGGGGGCACAGGGAATTGGCGCCGCAGAAACCCGGCCAGAACCCACGTCCGGGCGCGAAGCAGATACACTTTCGTTGCGGATGAGAGGAGGGCACCGATGTTTTTGGGGATCGACGTAGGCACGGGTGGAACGCGCGCGGTACTGGTGGACCGCAGAGGGCTGGTACTGTCGTCGGCCGCGAGCGAACACGCCCCCATTCGGTCCGAACATATCGGCTGGGCGGAGCAGGAGCCGGAGGACTGGTGGCGTGCGGCCCGCGAGGCCATTGCCGCCGCAATGGCAGCGGGCGGGTTCGACGGCGCGCAGATCGATGCCATCGGCCTGACCGGCCAGATGCACGGCTGCGTCATGCTCGACATCAATGGCCGGGTGCTGCGGCCGGCGTTGATCTGGTGCGACCAAAGGACACAGCCGGAGTGTGACTGGCTCGAGGCGAAGATCGGCCGCGAGCGGCTGATCGAGCTGACCTGCAACCCCGCGCTCCCCAACTTCACCTTGACCAAGCTACTCTGGGTCCGCACCCACCAGCCGGAGATCTTCGCGAAGATCGCACACGTACTCTGTCCCAAAGATTATGTGCGCTTCCGCCTCACCGGCGAATACGCCATTGATATGCAGGAGGCCAGCGGCACGCTGCTGCTCGACGTCGCCCATCGCCGATGGTCGAACGAGGTCGCCGAGGCAGCCGGAATTCCCATGAGCTGGCTGCCGGGCCTATTCGAGGGGCCGGAGATCTGCGCACACGTGAGCGATATAGGCGCGACTGCGACCGGCCTCTCGGTGGGGACTCCGGTGGTGGCCGGCGCGGGCGATCAGGGAGCAGGCGCAGTCGGAATGGGAATTGTCGAAAGCGGTTCCGTCTCCGCAACCATCGGCACCAGCGGCGTGGTGTTCGCATCAACCGACAAACCCACCATGGACCGTCTGGGACGCCTGCACACCTTC
>Ga0181520_10002142_pt1 | contig 37561 bp, 15 predicted proteins | sample PEATcosm2014_Bin_29_FD_132451 | JGI IMG/M metagenome (GOLD analysis project Ga0181520, IMG submission 132451) | Peatland microbial communities from MTU Mesocosm Facility, Houghton, MI, USA - PEATcosm2014_Bin02_30_metaG | ecosystem: Environmental > Terrestrial > Soil > Wetlands > Peat | place... | reverse complement strand
TGATGTGGCTCCTGACGCATTGCTCTTCGCTGCCCTGCAAGGCGTGGCAAATGCCTTCGGCATCGTCGAGATCGTGGCTGTCTCCGCCACCCGGCAAAGTTACTACTCGCGCCGCGCTGCCGCCGTCTTCGAGGAAGCCTATGACGATTTCTTTATCGGGCTGGGCATTCTTAAAGACGCAGCCGGATTCTTCCGCATCTCTATTCCCTATCAGGAGAAGCCGCTGACCTGCATCAAGCATGGCCACAAGCTCAGAACCAAGGAAAAACGCGCCTTCAAACAGCAGATTCAGTCGGCTTGCGAAGGCTTCTTCATGAAAAATGCTCCCGACGCCGCGCGCGGGCTATTCATCGAACTGCCCAAAGGGTTGGCTCCGTTCATCAATCCCATGCCTGCATCGCGGCCCTAACACTTCCCTCACCTCTCGCTGTACCATAAAGATTGACTGCACATTCGGGCTGCGACAGCCCAGTGTGCCCCAACTCTCGATATTGAGACTTGGAAGTTCACAATCCTATGGCCACCAAGAAAAAATCCGTCCTCCGATGCCCCACTTGTCGGTCGCTCGTCCGCCCCCAGGACGAAGACTTCCCCTTCTGCTCAGACCGCTGCCGAAAGATCGACCTTGGCAAGTGGGCGATGGGCGTCTATAAGATCAGTTCGCCCGTCCTCGATCCCGATCTCCTGGACGATCTGGGCGGTCAAAGCGGCCCCAGCGGTGACTCGTATGAAAACTAGTCCTCTTGCCGCACACAAAACCCTCTGGGCCTGGACCATCGCCACCTTCTTCGGCTCCGGTTTCGGCAAGCCCGGCCCGGGCACATGGGGATCGATAGCCGCCGTGCTTCTCTGGGCCGCCTTTGGATGGCTCGCCCATCCAAACCAGCAAGTCTTGTTGATTGCTCTACTTGTAGGCATATTCTTCACGTTGATTCTAGGCATTCCTGCGTCAACCATCGTCGCCCGTGAATCCGGTCGCCACGATCCGCAGTTCGTCGTCGTGGACGAGGCCGCCGGCGTGTGGATTGCTCTGCTCTTCAGCCCCTTTGATCTGCGCCACGGGCTTATCTCGCTCATCCTCTTTCGCCTCTTTGACATCACCAAGCCTTTCCCGGTTCGCCAACTGGAAAAACTCCCCGAAGGCTGGGGCATTGTCCTCGATGATGTGGGCGCGGGATTGTATGCTTTAGGTGTAGCATCTTTGTTACGCATTTGGATTTAGCCATGCCCCAAGCCAGCACCCAATCCGCTCTGGACCACCTTCCGCGCATCGACGACATTCTCCCCGCCGCCGCGCTACCCGGAGGCGAAGTCGAACTGATCGGCGCTAATCTCGGTCCGATCAACGATGAACCGCCCGCTGTTCATGTCAGCGGGCTTCTGGCTCATCTGCTCATGTGCCGCTCCGACCGTCTTGCGCTGCGCGTCCCTGAGCAGGCGACAACCGGCCTGATTGAAGTCCGCAACTCCGCCGGCATGAGCAACGCAGCTCCGTTGCGCGTTGCCCATCGTCTCTCCGAAGGTCTGCACCCGGTCACTAGCCCGGCCGTCAGCCGCTCCGCCATGATCTACGCCACCATCAGCGGCCAGCGCGGCAAGCAGACTCCGGTGTCAATTGTCAGAGTGAGCCCCGACGGCCGCGGAACCCCGTTCGTTACAGGCATCCTCAACCCCACCGGCCTGGCCTTCAGTCCCGAAGGCGACCTCTACGTCACCTCCCGCGCCGAGGGCAACGTATACCGCATCGACGACGCCGGCGAGCCCACCCTCTACGTTGAAGGCATGGGCGTGGCCACCGGCGCTGCCTTTGACGCTGACGGCAACCTCTTCGTCGGCGACCGCAGCGGCACCATCTTCAAAATCGACACCCGCCGCGAGATCTTTGTCCACGCCACCCTGGAGCCCAGCGCCGCCGCTTATCACTTGGCCGTCAACGCCAAGGGCACACTTTTCGTCACCGCTCCTTCGCTCTCCTCCAACGACGCTATTTATGCCATCGAACCCAACGGCGAAGCTCGCGTCTGGTTCCGAGGCCTTGGCCGTCCGCAGGGTTTGGCCATCAGCCGCGAAGGCGACCTTTATCTCGCCGCCTGCCTCCACGGCCAGCGCGGCATCGTGCGGGTAACGGCACAGGGCGAAGCATCGCTGGTTCTCTCCGGCGCCAACATCGTCGGCCTTGCCTTCTCGCCTCTCGGAACCACCGTCCTGGCCACCAGCGATGCGGTTTATCAAGTGGACTTGGGAGTCGAAGGCCTGAATTTATTTTGAGCGGCACAGGCTAGGCGCAGACAGAAATGACTTGTTGGCGCTATCTCAAGCGGCGAGTCGGGGTAGTGCCAATATGCCCAAAGTCAATTGAGAACGGCATTTTCTTTCCCATCTCCCTGCATTACTCCAGGAACTCCCGTACAAAAGGATCTTTGCATCTGACCAGTTCTTGAAGCGAGCCATCAAAGATCAGTCGGCCTTCTTCGAGCATGAGGAAGGTGGTTCCGAGGTCGGTCTCACCTTTGGGCAAAGGAACCATGCGACCCTTCTGCTCGTCAAAGCGGTGGTTGCAGAGCAGAAGCGCATCCTGTATGCGGTGGGTCACCAACAGGGAGGGAGTGTGGAGCACGTCGCGCTCCTTGACGATCAGCTCAATGATGGTGGTTGAAGTGACCGGGTCAAGGCCGCCGGTTGGCGAATCGTAAAGCAGCAGATCCGGCTGGCGGATGAAGGCGCGCGCAATGGCCACTCGGCGGCGCATCCCGCCCGATAGGCTGGCCGGAAATAGGTTGAAGGTCTCCTCAAGCTCAACAAAGCGCAGCGCGGCGCGGACGCGTTGGTTGATCTCGTCGTCGGCAACGCGCTCCTGGATAAGTTGGTAGGCAACGTTGTCGCGGACGGTGAGCGAGTCAAAGAGCGCACCCTCCTGAAAGACCATGCCCACGCGGGTGCGCAGCGCAAAGAGCTGTTCTTCAGGCATATGAGAGATCTCATTGCCGAAGAGCATAATACTTCCTTCGTCCGGTCGGAGCAGGCCGTTGACCAGCTTGAGCAACACGCTTTTGCCCACGCCGGCCGGTCCCAGCAAAACCCGCGTCTCACCCGGCGCAACGGTGAAGCTGACATCATCCAGCACCATCGGGCCGTCAAACCCAATCGAGACATTGCGAAAAGCAACGACGGGCGCGGCGCTCACCGTTTCAGCTCCGGATTGGGCGGCAGCAAGGGCTTGGTTCATAGAGGAAAGAGCGTGAGCAGCACTTGAGTGAGCATGAAATCCACAAAGATGATGAGCACCGAGGCCCAAACCACTGCCTGAATCGTTGATCGGCCTACGCCCTGCGTTCCGCCGCTGGTGCGCATTCCGTAAAAGCAGCCGATGGAGCTAAGGATGTAGCCGAAGAAGAGCGGCTTGACCAAGCCCTGAATGATGTCGGCATAGACCAGATGCTCCCAGGCTTTGCTGAAATACAGGGTGCCATTCTGATGGTTCATGAAGACAGTCACCAAGCCGCCGCCGGCGATGCCGCACGCGTCGGCGACGATGGTGAGGAAAAAAAGCATGAGGATGCTGGCTGCAATGCGCGGCGTCACCAGCTTGCGCATCGGATCGACGCCCAGTGCGCGCATGGCGTCAATCTGCTCGGTGACCACCATCGAGCCCAATTCGCTGGCCATGGAGCTGGCGTTGCGGCCGCTGACCATAACCCCGGTGAGGATCGGGCCCAGCTCGCGGATCATGGTGAGCGCCACAAACTGGCCGGTGATGGCCGTGGCTCCGAAGGCAGAGAGCGTGGCCGCCGATTGCAATGCCAGCACGCCGCCTGTAGCAAGACCCGTGAGCACTACGATCGATATGGAGCCAACACCGATAATGTCGGCCTGAATCAGGAAATCCGGCCAGTAGATCGGCGGACGGAAGAGGTTCATGAATGCGCGAAAGGCAAACAGGGAGTAATCCTGCACTGTAAGAACCAGGTTCAGCGCGGGTTTTTCAATTTTGTCGAACGCCATAGTCTCAGCCATTCCGCAGTTGAACTGTGCTCTACTCTCATGGACAGAATAGCGCATTGCAGGGAACAGAGAATAGAGAAACGTTGGGGACCGCTTGCACGGTCCCCGACGCGACGCCTTCAATCAAGCGAAACAACTACGGGCAAACTCCCGCACTGCCCGCGTTGTAGATGCCCTGGACTTGCACAGGCGTGAGAGCACCGTTGAAGAACTGTACTTCATCGATGAGGCCATTGAAATACCAACTCGGATAGCTTGAACCCTGTCCTCCAATATAGGCCGGCGTTTGGACTTGGATGGAAGAAGGAGACGAGCCACGCTGTTGTGAGACGGACTGCTGAACTCCGTTGATATAGAGTTGGTTCGATTTCACATTGCCGTTATTGAAGACGGCTGTGACCTGGACCCATTTGTTGGCCAAGCCGCTTTCGCTGATGCCCCAAATGTCGCCGGAATTTGTATTGAAGCCAAATCCGCCCGCATCAAACGCTAGATCGTAGTTCGGGAAGCCAATGACCACTTGGTTATCGGTTCCATTCCAATACATCCAGAAACTCACCGTGAACTGAGTTCCGGGCGCAGTGTTTAAAGACGAGGCGAGCGAAGTGCTCACATCGCCGAGAGCCGTGAAATTGAAGGCTTGGCCAACCTCTCCCGTCGCATAGCCGATTGTGCCTTGAGCCGTTCCGGTCACACTACCGATCGTGTCGTTCGCATTGCTCTCGGCTGGATACCAATCGATGATGCTGGTCGGCTTGTAAGCGCATTGCAGGCCTCCCTCGGTCATCGACTGATAGAAGGCCGTCGAGTTGCTGGAGGCTGTCACGGAATCGCCGCTATAGGAAGCGGTGATGTTATGCGTTCCTGCGACCAGCGCCGAGGTGGTAATTGCGGCCAAGCCACCACTGACAGTCTCGGTGCCAAGCGGCGAGCCAGTCGTGTTGTCGGTAAATGTAACCGTGCCGGTAGACCCGGAGGGGGTTATGCTTGCCGTGATGGTCACGGAGGTGCCGACGGGAACCGATGCGTTCGAGGAGGAAAGCCCAACCGTGGAAGCCGTCCCCACCGAGCAGACGCCAGCGCCCGCCACGTTGTAAAGACCCTGAACTTGAGCAGTGCTCAGAGCAGTGTTGTAGACCTGAACCTCATCGATCAAGCCGTTGAAGGGGTAGTTGGTGGCGCTGTCCTGCCCGATGGCAAACCACTCGCTGTTGCTATACGCCACCGTGCCGGTCCATAGACTTGTCCCATCATTTACGGTGGGTTGAGCGACGCCGTTGAAGTAGACCTGCATTGGATTGTTGGCTGTTGCCGCTGCGGTTACCAGCGTCCACTGATTGAGAGGCACCTGGGTTGTGGTCAAGGCAAGGTGCCAGGCACTTCCGTCCCCGAGGGCGAACTCGATGGATCCAATGGGAACGTTTGTGAGGGCATTCTGTGTTCCGTTCAAGAAGACGGAAGCACCATTGTAGTTATAATCGCTGCCCATGATCATGCCCCATGTCGCGCTGCCGCTGGGGGTTCCATTCGAGGTCGGATAAGCCGTGGGGTAAATCCAGGCCGACAGAGTGATGTTGTTCTGAATTTGCAAGTCGGCAGGGACCGGCTCGCCGATCAGCACGTACTGATTGTTTCCGTTAAAGCTGAAGGCGTCGTTGACCGCGCCGAGGGCGAAGCCCGCGCCATTCTCCAGCGTTCCGTTGTTGTGGCCCATCAAGTCAGTGGCGTCATCGTCGCCCTTCCACCAGGAGACCAAACCGGGGTTCTGTGGGTAGCAGGCCTGTGCAGGAGTGACGGCGGCCGAGCAAGAGGCGTTTGTGCCTCCATCCTGGCTGTTGCAGCTCCAGCTTAAAGCCCCGGCTGCGTTCGTCAACCCGGTAACCGAGCCCGCCGAGCAAAGGTTGGCGGTGGGCGGCGGAACAGAGAACGTTCCGCCATTCGCCGTGCCGCAAGCGCCATTCACCGCTCCGGTTGCGCCGGTGGTGAAGGTGGATTCCACGCCGTAATTGCTCAGGTTGTTGCCTGCAATGTCGGTGGGCCACCAATTGTTGGGCCAGTACATGATGTCGTAGATCGTTGACTCAGCCAGCGGCGTTACCGGCGTCAGTGTAATCGTCGTCCCCACCGATGGGGTGGCGCTCGACGAGATGGTGATGGTAGTTGGAATGGTTGTCTGCGTATTATGGGTGCGCAGCCAGAACTGGCTCGATGTGATCAACACCGGATTCAGCGCTTCGCTCATTGTCAGCGAGACAGAGGTCGGAACTCCTGAGGTAGTGACGCCGTTCGCCGGGCTGGCAGACACCACACTTGGCTGCGAGTAATCAAAGCCCGAGCCGGTAGTGAAGGTGCTGGTTGTACTCCCTGAGGCGGCATTACCACTGACGTCCGTCACGCCGGAGACATTGAATGTGTACTGCGTGTTGGGCAAGAGGGACCATGGCAACTGCACCCAGACGATGGTGTTGCCATATTCCGGATAAGTGCCGATGGGTATCGGGCTGCCGCCTTGCGGAGTCAGCGTGATGTTACCCAGCGAATCGTTCGCGACCGGCTCATTGAAGAGCAGGCCGAGGCTGCTGCCGTACCACGGGCCGTTGTTGGAGTTCACCGGCACATTGGTCATGCCGTTGGGCGGGTTGGCGTAGAGCAGTTGCGGTCCCTGGCTGCTGGGTCCGCTTCCTGTGTAGAACCATGAAGCCGCGTTGCTCTGGGAATTGCCGGTCAGGTCAATCGCGCCGTAGCAGGCGTAGTAGTACTCCGAATTGGCGAACAGCGGGTTGACTGGCGTCATCGTCACCGAGGTCAAATCCGTAGACCAGGTATAGGTCCATGGGTCGGTCCCCCAATTGTTGCCATTGGCCACTGTGCTGTAAATGAAAGTGTTGCCAGAGTTGACACTGCTCGGATCCATCGCCTCCTGGTAGTGGCAGGTAAAGGACGCGTTGGTGGCAATTCCATACGTAGTGCTACCAAAGTCAAGCGTAACGGCCGGGCTGGTGTAATCGGGCGTCGCCGCAGTGTTGAAGTTTGAGGTGGCAGTCGTAAAGGTGTTGCCACCGTAATCTAGCACTCCGGAAACACTGACAGAAATCGGACTCGAAGACGGCAGCGGATTGACCGGCGAGAAATTAACTCCGATCACGTCGTTTCCACTGTAGCTGTAGGAGAAGCTGCCAGGGATCGGATTTCCGCCAGTAGTGATGGCCACATTGGTCGTGTTGATGGTGGTGATGTCCACCGGCTTGGAGAATTGCAAGCGAATGTAAGCATTTGTGCCCACATTTGAAACTCCATTCGGCGGTCCGATCTTCACCGTGCCCGGGGTGGTGTCAGTGGTTGTGCCGATGGTGAAGTAAACGGCCCAGCAAGTATACGTGGCCGCCACTCCATTTGTGCCCTTGATGCTGGCGTTGGTGCAGAAGCCATACCAAGTATTGGCATTCCACGGGGTGCTGGGTGTAACACGCACCACGTTGTTGGTGCCCGGAGCCAGGCCCACCGTGTAGGGAGTTGCCGGCCCACTGTTGATCCACACGTCGCTGGTATTCAGCGTAGTTGAGTCAATGGGCTGGCTGAACTCGATGTCCACATTGGCGTTGGTCGGCACACCGGTCGATCCGCAGCAGTGCGGGCTGGTTGCGATCACCGTCGGCGAGGCCGAGGATGGATCTGGCGAAGCGCCCACTATGTAGAAATAACCGCTGTTGCCGTTGAACAGATCGCCATAGACATCCTGCACATTGCCTGAGAACCACCACTGAACCGCTGCGCTATATGGGAATGGCGTGTTGGGCGTGTACTGGATCTCGTAGCCGCCGCCGGTCACCGCTACCGTTCCTGGGTAGACCTGTCCATTTACAGTAACGGCAATGCTGCTGTTGGAGACCGTGGAAGCATTCACTTGGCGATTCATGAACAGCGTCAGAAGGTTATTGGTGGGAACCCCGGAGGTATTGCCAGGATTCGTGGATAGGACGCTACCTGAGCCGGTCGCGGGATCGACCGCTGTGGTAAAGGTGCTGGTAAAGGGCAACGTGAGCGAGTTGCCCCACTCGTCATAGAGACCGCCCGCCGGGATCACGATGGTATAGGCCGCGCCATTGTAGAGCGCGCCAACATTGAAGGTCATAGTGCGACCGTCTGCCGACCAGGTGACATTACCGTTGGTCTGAAGATCCTGCCCAGCAAAGAGCTGCGTGTTATAACTGCCTGCGGAACCGTTATAAATCGGGTTGCTGAAGGTGACCGAGACCGACTGGTCACGACCCACATTGGTGGCGTGGTTGGCCGGACTCACCGAAACCACCGATAAGCTCGTCGGATCGCCTACGGTGCCGGCGGTGTAGGTTGGCGCGTAGAACATAACCAGCGCCGAACCGTAGCAGCCACCGTTCTGGAAGACCTCGCCCAGAATATCGGTTGGACCGCCGCACTCGCCCACGTAGATCTGCGCGCCGCTAGGATAGGGGTTGGCTGGCGTGAAGGTGACCTGATTGGCGTTCGCTCCGGTTCCCACCGTATAGGTTCCGGGCAGGCCACGGTTGCTGTTCCAGGTATCCATCACTTGCAGCGTATTGCTGTTAACAGTTGCAGGGTCAAGCGGCTGACTGAAGGTCATCACGATCGCCTGCGTGGGATTGGTGACGGTTGCGCCCCAGCCGATGTTTGAACCTGTGAAGCTAAGTCCTCCGGTGCCCGAAAGCGTGCCGGTGGTGAAGGAGCTGGTGAAAGGCACTACCGCGTTGCCATTGGCGTCCTTGAAGCCTGCGACGTTCACCGTGTAGGCTGTACTCGCCGCCAAAGCGCTCGTGGGCGCGAAGGTTAGCTCCTGGGCGTTGATCCAGTTCACGGTTCCAGCCACTGGAGTTGCTCCGTTCAGCAACTGGATTGAGTTCTGCGTCACACTGGTTGGATCCATCGGCGCGCTCAGCATCACAATGACTTGTGCGTTCAGCGGAATGCCCGTAGACCCGTTCGCCGGGCTGATGCTGGTAACCGTCAGAGGTGAAGTGGCCGCGCCCGTGCTGGTGTAGAAGTACCACCAGCCGCCGTTCACACTATTGCCGTTTTCATCCTGCAGACCTGAACCGGCGTAGTACCTGTACTCGGTGTTGGGCAGCAGAGCTTCCTGCGGGGTTAGAGTCACGGTCTTGCCGTCCGGCGACATCGTTACAGTAAGCGGAATCCACTGGCCGGTGTCGTTGAGAACCAGTTGGAAGTAGCTGTTGTTCGCATAGATCGGATTGAGAGGCTTGTTGAAGACAATCTTCGGCGTCACATTCGTTCCCACCGTCGCGTAATTCGATGGATCGATATTGACGGCTGCCGCCGCGTTGAGGTCGTAGCTTGGACCGGTGGTGAAGCTGTTGGTGACGGTTGGAACCGTGTTGCCGGCCGGATCCTTCACTCCCGCAATGGTGATTGTGTAGTTGGTATTCGCCGCCAGAGGCATGGACGGAACCAATTGCAGGATGGTATTGCCCGCGCTCAGCGAGGTAGAAATCGTCACAGGCCCGCCACCTGCAAGTGTGACGCCGGAGAGGAAGTTTGGATCAATCGCCGAGCTGAACTGCGCTTCAAGGATCGCGTTGGTGCCCACGCCGGTGGCCCCGCTGATCGGATTGAAGTTGATTACCGTGGGAGGCGTCGAAGCGCTGGCGAAGGTGGCGTAGAAGGTGATCTCAATGCCAGTGACCTGATTGCCAGCCAGATCCGTACCGGAGTTGACGTAGAAATAGTACGTGCGTCCGGCGGAGAGTGGTGAGGTTGGCGTCAGGTAGGCAACGGTCTGAGGAGAGTTCCAGGATAGAGTTGCGGGAACGCGTCCTCCAAACTGCGCGTCGTAGATGTAGATGTCGCCGTTGTTGCCGGTGCTGAATGTGGTCGCATCCATCGACGTGCTGAACTGAATCGTGATCGATGCGTTGGTAGGCACGCTTCCGTTCGAAGTGATGCTAGTGTTGATCACGCTCGGTGCGGTCACATCCGGCGTCGTGCCCGTTGTGAAGCTGGAACTGAAGGTGACCGGGTTGCCCACTTGATCGGTGACGCCATTCAGCGTCATCACCAAGTTGGTGTTGGCCGGCAGCGGTGCGTTGGGAATAAACTCCACGCGTGTGTCGTTGGTGCTGAACCAATAGCTGCCCGCCAGAGGCGTGCCGCCATTGGTGACCTGGAAGGTGCTGCTGTTCAGGCTCGCTGTATCGATGGCCTTGTTGAAGATCACGCCCGGCTGCTCATTGACACCAATACCTGTTGCGCCATTGAACGGCACAGCGCTTGTGACCACCGGCAAAGTGCTGTCAGAGGTTGTGCCGGTGTAGTCATACCACTGCGTTGAGGAAGCAGGCACGCTGGTCGTGCTTTGCAATCCGCTGCCAATGTACACATAGAGGTAATGGTTGGCGGGCAGAACGCTCGTCGGCACCATCAAAATCTCGTTCGGCTGCGGCTGTGTGATCGTCACCGGAATGTGAATGTTGCCGTTGGAATTGTCAAAGATGTAAACATTCGTGCTGTTCACCGTCGTTGAATTCAGCGGCGTATTGAACTGGAGGTCGAAGATGCTGTTGAGCGGAACCGAATAGGTATATGCCGCCGGACTCGCCACTTGCACGCTGGGCGTCATTGTCGATGTGTCGCCGGCAACATAGAAGTAGCCGGAATACCCGTTGAATGTCGCGTTGTACCAGGTGTCGGTCATGTTGCCGGTGGTCCACCACTGGATCAGTGCGCCCGGCGTCCAGGGAACACTGGGCGTGAATTCGAGCGTGAATCCGCCATCCAGTATCTGGGCGGTTCCCGGTACGGCCACATTATTCTGCGCCACCTCGATATCGGCATTGGGGTTGGAGGGGTTGATGGGGTAATTGAAGTAGAGCACGATGGGCAAGTTGGCATTCACGCCGCTGGCGCCGTTGCCGGGCCGTTGCGTGTTCAGAGAACCATGTGTGTTGTAGTCGTAGTAGGTGGTGGAGAATTGGCTGGTATAAGGTGTCAGCGAATCTCCGTTCCAATCGGACAAGCCGCTTCCCAACACTGCGGTCAGTGTGGCGCTGGAAGGCATCACGCCGCAATTGAAGGAGATCGACGTGCCGTCCTGCGAGTGGCTGTAGCTGCCGCCATCGCACCACGGAGTCTGCCCATCGCCGTTGAAGAGCGCGTAATCGTTGTTGTTGATGGAGCCGAAGTTCAGCGAGCGGTTAAAGGTGGCAGTCACCGGCGCGCGCAGACCAACATTGGTCGCCCCGGCCGCAGGCGTGAAGGCCATTACATGGAAGGCTGTGTTGGCCGGCTGACCCGTTGCAACGGTGGTGGCCGTGTTGAAGTAAGTGATCTGCGTGTAGCAACCGTTGTACGCGGCATTGTCACCGGCCAGATCGTACGGACCGTTGCAAGCGCCCACCCAGATTTGCGTATTTACCGGGAACGGCGTGTCCGGCGTAAAGGTCACCGTGTCATTGGGCACGTTCGTAGTGCTGAAGGTGTAAGCTCCTGCAATCTCCGCGTTGCTATTCCAGCCAACCATCACCGGTAGCGTGGTCGAGTTGACCGTCGCCGGGTCGAGCGGGTTGTTGAAGACCAGTTGAATGGTTGAGTTGGTGGCCACGCCGCCCGCGCTGTAGGAAGGCGTCGCGCTGGTCACAACCAGGCCGGCATGACTGTTATTCACTGAGGTACCGGGAAGTTCGCTGACACCGCAGGTTTGAATCGTAGCCTGCAGGCGGAATGCCTCAAGGGAGTTGTCGGTTGAACCCCAACCGAGTGCCAGCACGTTCGTGCCGGTTACAAGGTTGCTTGAAATGGGAATATTCAATGGATAGAGGCTTTGATAGCCGCCGTAATAGCCGTTATTGCCATAGAGACTGAGGTTGCCCATGATGGCGGTCCCATTGATCGCCAGCAGTCCGTTGTCGTCAATTCCCATTTGGCCAACCAGACAGAGATTAGCTGGCACACTTCCAGAGATGTTGAAGGTCGTGTAGTAGAGGCCATACGTGTTGCCGGTCGAGCTGTTCGGATTGATAGTAACCCAGTCCGAACTCGGCCCGTTGGTTGGCCAATTGCCCCACCAGTCGGCATTCCCCGGCCCCACAGTCAAGAGTGGCTGCGCGGCACCTAACGCCGGTGAGCCGAAGGTGGCCTCCGAGGGCGTACTTGTAATTCCTGTCGTGTACACCACCCAGTTGGCGTCAGCGGTGTCGTTGGTGGTGATCAGTTGCCCGGAGGCGTTGAAGCCCGTCGAGACATTGATCGGAGCAATGGATGTCGCCGTTGTGAAGGTGCTGCTGAAGGGCGCGCCCACATTGCCGACCACATCCTGATAGCCAGATACCGAAATTGTGTAATTCGTTCCGGGAGCTAGAACCGATGAAGGCTCAAAGAACAGCGTCACCAGATCGCTTGCCAACTGGGTTGTGCCGCTGATCGGCGAGCCGCCAGAAGGTGTAACCGTGATGATGTTGTTCATCGCTTCAGGACTGATTGGCGAATTGAAACTCACGATGACCTGCGCGTTCAGCGGAACGGCTGTAGCGCTATTGGCCGGTGAGACCGAAGCCACGTTGGGCGCGGTCAGATCAGTGCCGCTGCCGGTGGTGAAGTAAGTGTTCCAGCCGTTCAGATACGCTCCGGTATTGGTCGGTGTATATCCATCCGCGTCAAAGTAGCCGCCACCCTGCCAGAACCGGTAGTACGTGTTGGGTAGCAGCGGAACAGACGGAGTAAAGGTGGCGCTCATGCCATCCGGAGACACCGTCACTGTACCGTTGATGTACTTGCCGCTGTCGCTGTTGTAAAGTGCCACAGTGCCGGTGTTGATGTTGATCGGGTTGATCGGCTTGGCATAAAACATCTTCGGTGCAACATTGGTGCCGACGTTAGTCTGGCCGTTTGCAATATCGCTACTCGGACTATTGGTCGTGGTATCCGCGCCGCTGCTGGTTGTGAAGGTAAATGAACCCGGAGTAACCGCGTTGCCCTCCGTATCGGCAAGAGGCGCGCCCCATGCCACTGTATAAGTGGTGCTGGCCGCCAAAGGCGCTGTGGGCGTGAAGTACAGAACCGTGCCCGGTCCCCATCCCGCAGGATAGCTCCCGAATGGATTGCTGTTCCACAAGAAGCTGCCGGCAACCGCGCCGCCAGGCCCTGTGACGGTCATGCCCGTGTCGGTTCCCTGATTCATCGGAACGCTGAACTCAAGCTCAACCGGCACATTGGTGCCCTCTGTGCTCAGCGCGGGCGGATTGAATGCAACCACCGTCGGCGATACTGTGCTAGCGGTGTAAACGGTGTTGAAGTATTGACCGTAATTGTTGATGGAGTTGCCGGCCGCCGTCGAGTCCTTGATACCGCTCGACAGATAGAGATAGTACTGAGAATTGACAGCCAGTGGCGAACTCGGCGTAATGGTTAGAATTCGGCCCGTGGCGTCCCCGCTGATGCCGATGGGTATGGTAATCCAGCCCTGATTCTGGTTGCTGGTCAGCCGCAAAGACATATTGCTGTTGGTGAATGTGGCAAGGTTCATCGGCTGGCTGAATACCACATAGAAGTTGCTGTTGATCGGGATGCCGCCGGCGTTCATACCGGGGCTGATCGAGAGGATCGAAGGCGGCGGGATTACCGCAGCCTGCACCGTGAAGCCGCCGGCTACGATCTGTGAAGAGCCGCCGGTAGCAATCGTCACGTCGGCTGGGCCAACCGGGGCGCCTGAAGCGATGTTGACCGTGACGCTGACGCTATGGGCCGAGTTAAAGGTCACCGGGCCGGGCTGTCCAGGGCCAGCCGCGCCCACCACCGTAATGCCATCCGCAACGGTGCCGATGGTGACCGTGGAAGCCGCGGTCCAGGTGGTGTACTGGCCGGTGAGGTTGATGGTCAGAGCTGTCTGGCCAGGGTTGCCGATATTCGGGCTGATTCCGGTAACGACCGGCGTGCCAGGCGTGACCGTAAAGCCGCCGGACAACGTCAAAGGCGTTCCGTTCGTGGTTACAGTAATATCCGAGGTTCCCACCGAGGCATTGGAAGGAATATTGAACGTTGCCTGAACCTGCGTGAGGCTATTGACCGTTGTGATGGTCGGAGCCGGCAATCCGCCAATGCTTACCGACGTAAAGCCCTGCTGGAAGTTGGTGAACTGGCCATTGACGGTGACTGTAACCGTCTGGCCTGCCTGACCGCTATTGGGAACTGCCGTGGTCAGTGCCGGAACGCCCGGCAGAATGGTAAATCCGCCGGTCATCGAAGCGACTTCTGTTCCAGTCGTTACTGTGATAGTGCGCGAACCAGTCGTCCCGGAAGGATTGATGGTGATATTGGCTTGAATGTCAGTCGCACTGTTGACGACTATTGAGTTGACTACGATACCCGCGCCGAAATTGACTACGCTGGTTCCTTGAACAAAGTGTGTGTACCTGCCTGTGATCTCAACAAAGTACGGCGCATCTCCATCTCCCAAGTGCCCAAACGGCGGGTTGATGGCAATAAGGGACGGAGCTCCTGAAGTCACAGTAAAGGCACCGAGACCAGTAGCTACTTCACCGACTGTGGTGAGGGAAACATCGTAGAAGGTCAGCGGCGCATTCGGCTGAACCGTGATGTTAACCGTGGCGTGCTGTGCGTCAGTGATGGTAACGGTGTTGATGTTGATGTAGGGGCCGAAGTTGGCCGTGGTGACGTTTTGCACCCAATGAGTCTGGCTGCCGACCACAATCACGTTGCCGGTCCAACTTTGCGGGGCATTGTATGGATTGAGCGCCTCAACAATCGCCGCCGGTCCGACGGTGACTTGGAAGGCATTGGTGACTGAAACAACCTCGGACCCGCCAAGTGAGGTAACACTGACAGTATGCCAGCCCAGCGGAATCGTCGGCGAGATGCTGATGTTGACTTGCAACGAGGTACTGCTGGATGCGCTCACTGTATTGACGGTGATACCCGATCCGAAGCTGACAACGCTGCTATTGGTGAAGTGCGTGTAGGCGCCAGTCAGATTGACGGTTCCGGTCCAACCCTGAACCGCACTATGAAGTCCTGCAGATGCGCCCGTGGCTGCGACCACACCCAGCAGTTCCGGCTGAGTCTGAATCACATCGAAGACATTGACTCCGGTGGCCACTTCGCCCAGCGTCGTCACCGTCACCGACTCCTCGCCGGCCGGCGCAGAGTCGTTCACCGTAATGTTGGCGGTGATTTGCGTCGGGGTGACCACAGTGTAATTGCCATTGATGACGACATTGGGGAAGTTCAGTACAGAAACGCCCTGCTGCCAATGCGTATTGATGCCGTTGATGGTCACATTGAGGGTGGCGCCCTGCCCAGCGGAGTTAGCGACAACATTGTTGATGACCGCCGGTCCCGGTGCAATGTAGAGGGCATAATTCAAGCCCAGGGTCTGCGTGCTGGAGGAAACCGTGAGGTTGCGCCAGCCTGTCGCGGTAGTCGGCTGAATGTAGCCGTCCACCGTCAGCGAAGTATTGCTGGTGACGTTGACGTTGGTCAGCACAACACCATCGCCATAGGAGACCACTGGCGGATTGGTGAGCCACTGCGTCGCTTGGCTCAGGATGGTGAAGACGGCCGCGCCTTGCTGCGGCTCCGAACCAGGTCCGCTGGAGAGCAGATACGGTGTGCCAGCCTGCACCACAAAGGCATTGTTCAGGTTGGCCACTTCGCCTAGCGTCGTCGCGCTGGCCCAGGTCGGACCCTCCGAAGTATATGGAGGAATGTAGAGTTTCAGCGTTGCATCGGTGGGAGTGTTTGGCACATGGCTGACCACGACGATTCCAGAGCCAAACTGGAAGTTCGTTGAACCATCCCAATGGGTGTTCAACCCGGTCACATCCACTACAACTGTAGCTCCCTGAGCGGCAGTATTCGGAGTGACCGCGGCAATTTGCGCCAGGCTCGGAGTTACTGAGAGGTATCCTCCGCCCACAGTATGGCCAAGGCCAATGACATCCGCAGTGGTGGCGACAACGCTGCGCCCGCCCAATGTAGCCAGTTGAGCCACACTGATACTCTGCGAGGCTATCGTCGGCCCGATAATCGTCGGCGACCCGTTGACGGTGACTCCGGGGCCAAAGTCGAAGGTTGTCGTGCTGTCAAAGGAGGTGTAACTGCCAATGATGTTGACCGTCAGGTTTTGCGTGCCCTGCATCGCCGATCCTGGATCGACAACACTCAACCGCGGCTGCGCAATGACGACGTTGAACTGGGCGTGATCCACCTCTTGAGGAATGGTGGTATTGGTGGTCAGCGTCAAATCGCTCGTGAATGCAGTGGCGTTCGGACCGATCGTGATATTGGCCAGAGCCGTTGTCGGACCCGTCACCTGGAAGCTGTTGATCGTAATGCCGGTGGACGGATCAGTGTTGTCAAAGCCAGTCAACTGCGTCCCAAGCGTCGGATTTGGATCCCATTGCGTGTACGCGCCATAGAAGGTAATGGTGAAGGTTTGGCCCGGAAGTCCCGACGAAGGTGATTCATACCAAATATAGGGAGTCGGCGGAGGCGCGGGCACAGTCACCAGGAAGTTGCTGGTAAGAACCTGAATGCCGCCGTTGGGCGCTCCCGAGATTCCGGTCGTCGCAGCCGTGACGGTGCGATAACCCTGCTGAGCCGCTGGATCAATGTTCAACACAGCTTCAATGTGGGTGTTGTTGTCCACCTGATATGAGGCCACTGTAACGCCAGGGCCAAAGTTGATGGTGGTGGTCGCCTGGGTCCATTGCGTGTAGAGGCCATAAATATCCACGCCCAAGCCCGTTGTCCCCTTCAGTCCGTTGTTGGGGCTGATATAAGTGATCACCGGTACACCACCGGTCACCACAAAAGCACCGCTGTCTGTGAGAGTTTCGCCGTCCGTGACCATATAGATGGAGCGCGGCCCAGGATTGGCTGTCGGAGAGATGGTCAGATCCACTGTGGCGCTGGTGGCGCTGTTGATGGTTACGGAGTTGACGGTCAGGTCAGAACCTCCGCCGGCGATATAGAACCGAGTAAAGCTCTGCGACCAGTGGGTCGCCTCGCCGGTAATGTTGAAGACCACTTCCTGGCCCTCATTCCCTGTATTGGGCGAAACCTGGCTGATAATCGCCGGCCCCTGAATGATGGTGAAGACATTGTTGGAAACAATCTCGCTGCCTGTGCCGGTCATTACTCCCGGTGTGCAACCCGGATAACTGACACCCGTAACATTCGCCCCAATAGGAGGCTGATAGGCGCAAGAGACTCCCGGCGTCGTCACTGTGACCAGCCGCCCGCCTGTATACGAGATAGGATCTATGTTGATTTGCGCATCCACTTCCGTCGGACTGATCAGAGTGATCCCATCCACCGTAATGCCCGCGCCGAAGGTGGCCGTGCTCAAACTGCTGAAGTGCGAGTATTGGCCGATCAGCCGAATCGTGCAGGTCGGGAGGGTCGAGCAAGTTGGGCTGGTGATGATAGGCGCGCCTTGCTCGGCCTGGTTGGGAATGGCCTCATTCAGCGTAGCCACGCTCGGCGTTACCGTGAACCCGTACAGTTGCGATGCAACCTGGCCATAGGTTGTAACAGTGACATTCTTGAAGCCGCTGCTTGCCGAGGTCGACACGGCCACGGGCACAGTGAGGCTGGTGGGACTGTTGACCGTAATCTGGCCCACGGCAAAGCCTGAGTCATTGAAACTGACCTGCGTCACGCCCTGCACAAAGTTGGTAGACTGACCCGTGATCGTAATCGGCAAGGTCGATCCCTGCGGCGTCAGAAGCGGCGTAACATTGGTGATCTCTTCCCCGCCCTGCTGGACGCAGAAGTAGTATGCTGGAACGCCTGAGGGCGGCTGGTCGCCAATCTCCTGCACCGTGCCCGTGGTGATGGTCAGATAATGGCCGCAAGGCGTGCCGTAATCCACATAGGCCCACGGACTCACGGTCACATTCAGGATCATGTTGTCGTTATCGATTACATTGATCGAATTGACGGTGATGTCCTTGTTGAACTGCGCAACCGTCGTCGGGCCCCAGTTGGTAAACCGGCCCAGAACCTGCATATCGAAGGTGTTAGCCTGCTCGCCCGCATTTGGCGTGGTAGCCAGCAGCGCCGGGAAGCCTTCCTCAATGTCAATCGCCTGTTGCAGCGTAACGACTTCACCGTCGGTGGTCGTGGTCAACGAAGCATACCCAACCGGCGAGGTGGACAACACGGTGATCTGAACCTGCGCGTGGGTACTGTCTGTGACTACCAGTGCGTCAGTGACTACGCCCGTGCCAAAGCTGAAAACAGTCTCGCCCTGTAGCCAATGCGTGCCCACACCAACCACATTTAAGGTTGCCGTTTGCAGTTGCGTCACCACATACGGAGTTCCGCTTCCATTATTTACGCCGCAGAGATCCGCAATCGTGATGGCGTTGGCATTGCAACCAACCGGCGATACGATGGAGATTGTCGCCGCGTTTGGAGTCACGCTGAAGCCGCTGCCGCTGACAATCTGCTGCTGCCCAATGGCTCCGGTAATCATGATCACGCTGTTGCCACCCACCGGGGCGGTCGGACTGACTGAAAGGTCTGCCGTGGCCGTCGTCGGACTGGTGACATTCAAATTCGATACCGTCACACCCGCGCCAAGAATCGCTTCCGTCGTGTTGTCCCAATGCGTCAGATTGCCGGTAATTACAACGCCGGTCAACGTTCCGCCCTGCGGAGCATTATTGGGAACCACGCTCACAATCGAAGGCAGCGCCGGAGAATCTACCAGGAAGCCACCCATCACCTGCTCGGTGCTGGACGTTAAAGTCGCCACGCCTGATCCGCTCACCGCCGTCACCAGGCAAGCGCTGCCCGTGGCTCCAGATTGCGTCGGGTAAACATAATCGCCAACGATGTAGCCGCTGCCCGGAGTTGTCGCTGTGCAGGAGGTCAGATTGCCGTTGGAAGCTGTAATTGAAATCACGGCTCCGCTGCCCGCCCCGTTGGTCGTCGTGGGCACGCCGGCAGCCGTTGTATAGCCCGTTCCGGTCGCGCTGTTAACGTAAACATTCTGCCAGCCATAAGGAGTAGGCAGCAAAACGCCATCCACATAATTCGTAGTAACGCTCACTGTCAGATGGGTCGCGTCCAACACATTCAGAGAAGCGTTGTTGACCGTAATCTGAGGCCCAAACAGAACTTGAGTTGTGTTGGGGTTGAAGTGCGTATTCAGGCCGGTGATTTCTACCGTCGTCGTAGTGTTCTGCGGCGCCTGATAAGGCGAAATGTTAATGATCCCAACCGGCGTCTGCGTGACGTTAAAGTAGGTGGAGACAATCTCGCCGTTCGTGGTGAACGTAACCTTCCGCGGTCCGGTCGCTGTTTGAGTCCCATTGGTGACTCCAACAATATTGATCGTCGCGGTCGCGCTGGTCGTGCCAGTAACGTTGAAGCCCGTCAGCGTTACGCCCTCGCCGCTGACCACCGGATTGGTGGCGCCATTCGCAAAGTGCGTAAATTGGCCGGTAAAGTTTACCGTAAAGCTGTTGACGGCCGAACCGGAGGGAAGCAATCCATTGGCCGGACTCATCGTCAAAGTTGGCGTCGCGGCGCACACGTTGATCGAAGCACTCACCACCTGCCCGCCGGTGGACACATAGAATCCATACGGTCCTGGAGGCGTGTTGGTGGGAACCGCAACAGCCAGCGACGCGCTGGTTGGGCTATTGATCGTGACTTCGTCAAAACTCGGCGCGGGAACCGGAACTGGGTAGAAGTTCGCAGTCGTTGTGCCCTGCACCCAGTTGGTGTTGATAGCGCCCACATTCAGCGTCAACTGCCCGCCCTGCGGAACGCAACTCGGCGTCACGCTGGTGATGGCCGCGTTCGACGGCGTTACGGTAAATGTAAATGGATACAGAGTGGTGCTGCCCGCTGGCCCAACGATCAGATTCGCCGTAATGCTGCCCACATTGGCGTTGTTGCTGATGCTGATCGGAATCGAGACCTGAGTCGGTGTGACTACGTTGACCGCCGGCGAAGTGATATTGCCGTCAAAGGTCGCCGAGACTTGTCCGCTCACAAAATTCATGTAACTGTTGGCGTTAATCACCACGGTCGGCGAGGTCCCCTGTTGCGCGGCATTCGGCGTAACAGAAACCAGATATGGCGTCGCTCCGGTAACCGTCAATGCGCCGGTGAGCGAAGCAATCTCGCCGCCAGTGGAAACTGTCGCGTTCTGCAGGCCGATCGTTGCACCGGCCTGAATTGCAATCTGCGCAATTGCCGTCAATGGGCTGGTCACTTGAACATTGCCTGTGAGAATGCCGCCTGTAAACGCAACGCCAGTTGCATTCTGCAGGAAGTGAGTCCCGGTGGCCGTCAAGCAGACGGCGCCGCTCCATCCCTGCGGCTCCACAACCGGCGCAGACGTGCAGCTGGATGTCGCGGTCGAGTAGAGCGTCAGAGCCGTGAAGGTCGCGCTGTTCGGGCCAATGTAGAATGCCGTTGGGCTGGAGGTGGCAAACTCGCCACCGGTCACAAGCGTGATTGTGCGATTGCCGACAGGCGTGGTGTTGCTGACGGTGATGTTCGCGTGCGCAATCAAGCCGCCCGGATCAATGGCCAGCGTGTTGACGGTGACTCCATCGCCAAAGTTGGCATAGGTAACGCCCTGAACAAAGTGCGTGCCCGTGGCGGTCAAATCCACATTCTGCGTCTGGCCCTGAATCACATTGGCCGGCGTGACCGTTGTGATGATATGCGCATTGCTTGGATCGGTAATAGTGAAGGCCGAATTCAGCGACGCATATTCCGTGCCACCACCTGAAAGCGGGGTCTTGATTTTGACGTAGCGCGCTCCATATACCACGCCCGAACCGCCGGTAATCACAAATTGGGCATGAATGGTGTTGGGTGTCGTCAAGGCTGGATTCGGAATCGTCGCCACGATGTCAGCGGGATTTGCCTGACTATCCTGATCCAGAACTTGAATCGAAGACAAGGTATTGAAATTCGTCCAGCCATTGCCCGTGATGACTACATTCACGGTGGTGCCGGCTCCGCCCGCTCCCGGCGAGATCACCGCAATTGCCGCCGCCGGATTGGTTGCCGTACCCGAACCGGTTGTCGACAGAACCAGCGGAGAACCGCCGGCCGCCGAATCCGTCACCGTCACCGAGCCGTTCCGCGTCCCGGTCGCGCTGGGATTAAATACGACCGATATATTGCAATTGGAATTCGCATTAATAACACCCATGGGGCAGTTGCTGCTGGCCTGGAAGTCGCCCGCCGGAGTTAGCGAAAACGTCTCCGATTTATTTTCATGATTCGTAAGCACCACAGTCTTGGCGGTGCTGAAACTACCCACCAACTGACCGCTAAAACCAAGCCAGGTTGGCGAAATTGTCAGCGGCAAGGTTCCATTGCCGGTCAGGTTAATCACCTGCGGGCTAGTCACAGCCGTATCGTAAACCTGAAGCTGGCCGTCGCCCACGCCACCCACCAACGGATTGAAGCTCAACGTCACGGCGCACGACGCGCCTCCAGCCAGCGTAAAGGGAAGCGTTCCGCAGCTTGTCGATGTCTGGACAAAGGGCCCACTCAACTGGAGGACATTGAACTGCACTGAACTTGTGCCGGCATTCTTGATGGTCACCGTTTGATAGGTGCTGGTGGTCCCCACGGGAGCTGTAAAAGTGAGCAGTCCCGGCAACACCGTCACTGGCGCGTTGCCGATACCGGTCAGTGGAATCGGCGTCGGGTCGTTGATATTCAGCGTGGCTGATCTGGTTCCCGCCCCGCTTGGTGTAAATGTCACCGACACCGTGCATTGCCCGCCAGGGGCAATTGTTCCCGGAGAGAATGGGCAGGTAGTCGATGAAATCGCAAAGTCACTGCTATTGGCCCCGGTTAATGTAGCCGCCGTGATCGCCAGCGGCGTGCTCTCCTGATTGGTCAGTGTGATCGTCTGGGGCGCGCTGGTGGTTGCCACCGACTGGCCGGTAAAGCTCAGCGTTGCCGGCGAGGCCGTCAATGGCGCAACTGCATTTGCGTTCACTCCAAATATCTGCGGGGAAGTTGGAGCATTATCGTTGATGCTGATCACTCCCGTCTGCGGACCCGCAACCGTAGCCGTCAGGCTCAGTTGAATCACGCAACTGCCACCCGCCGGAATGGAATTGGGCGCAAACTGGCACGTAGTTCCGGAGTTGCTCAGCGAGTAACCCGCCGGATAGCCGGTGATCGATGAGATGACGAGCGGAACGCTCTGGCTGTTGGTCAGAGTCAGGCTCTTGACCGAGGCGATGTTCAAAACCACTTGGCCAAAGTTCAACCCCGCCGGACTTAGCGTCACTGGCGCGCTTCCGCCGCCGAGCAAAGTGACAAGCTGCGGGCTCGTGGACGCATCGTCCACGATCGTCAGAGCGCTGGCTGCGGCCAAACCAAGCGTGGTGGGACTGTAAGTAACATTGATAACGCAACTGCCGCCGGGTATCACCGGCGAACCAACCACACAGGTTGTGGAACCGGCAACAACAGCATAAGGAGTTGGCGCGCTGATGGAAGAGAAGTCCAGATTCACGGCCTGATTATTGGTCACTACGATTGTCTTGGCCGCACTCGTGGTGTTCACCGCGACATAGCCGAAGTTGACTGAACTTGGCATCGCAGCAACAGCCGCAATTCCCACGCCAGACAGCGGCACTGTCTGCGGACTGTTGGTTGCGCTGTCAATCAAAGTAAATTGTCCGCTTGACGTAGCGCCCAAGGCCGTCGGTTTGAAGTCGACGCCTATCACGCAGCTTGTCATAGAGGGCAGTGTTCCATTGACCGTTCCACCGGAGATGGGGCAAGTGGTCACAGCGCTGGTGTCCAGAACAAACGGTCCACCGAAGAGTGCTTCCGTGATGCTCAGGTTGGAGGGTTGGCTGTTTGTCAGCGTTATGGCCAAGGGCGCGCTGGTGCTGCCCACCACCTGATTGCCAAAACTCAAGCCCGATGGCGAAACTCTCACCGGGACGACACCTGTCCCTGACAGCGTCACCGTCAGCGGACTGTTGGCGGCGTTAGTCGTAATGGTCAACGCCCCCGCAGGTTGAGGGCCCGTTGCAACGGGATTGAGTGTCAATCCAACCGTGCAACTGGCTCCCGCGGCCAGTGTCGGATTCAAGCACGTCGAGGACGAACTGATCGAATACGGTGTGCCAGAGCCCACCGCGAGAGATGAGATAGAAACAGGAGTGGACTGGTAGTTTGTGAGGGTTACTATCCTGATGGGACTGGCCTGGCCAACCACCACGCCACCGAAATTAATCGACGTCGGCGAAACTCCGGTTGGATTCACGCCTGCTCCACTCAACGGCACTGTAAGCGGGCTGTTGGGGGCATTGGTCAGAACCGTCAGTGAATTGCTGGCAACCGCTCCCGCCACCGTCGGCGTAAGTGTAATTTGAATTGTGCAACTGGAACTGGCCCCAAGCAAGCTGCCGCACGTTCCTCCACTGATCGCGTAAGGAGCCGCAACGCTGAGCGGCGAGATGGTGATTGGCGTCAGTTGATAGTTATATAAAGTTACAGTCTTTACAGCGCTGGTGGTATTCACCGACACATTGCCAAATGCGACCGAAGTCACTGAAAGCGCAGTCGGCTCAACAACATTCGCAGCCAGCGACACCATCTGGGGTGAATTGGGCGCAGTGGTCGTAATGGTCAGTGTGCCCGCCGGTTGAGGGCCAAGCGTGGTGGCACTGAGTGTCAGTTTTATATTGCAACTGGCCCCGGCCGCCAACGTGGAGGAGCATGTCGAAGAAGAACTGATGGCATACGGAGTTCCTGCAGTCACCGTCAGGTTGCTGATGTTGATGGAGGACGCCCCTGTGTTCTTGACCGAGACAACCTTGGCAGGGCTGACCGTGTTCACCACCGCGTTGTAAAAGTCCACAGACGCGGTCGAGACCGTAGTCTGCGCGAACCCAACAGCTGTGAACATCAGGCAGAAGATCGCCGTCAACGACACTAGAACCACATGATTCAGCTTTCGCATGAGTTTTTCTCCAAAATTCAACATGACCGTTCCTCCAACATGACTTGAGGCCTTTTCAAACACTTATTACCAATTCCAGCAAAGTGATGCCAATCACAGCAACTAATTGCCGACGCTTAGATAGCGCAAAAATGTGACAGACCGTTTCAGCTTCTGCTAACTTTTTTCTTTGCTTCAACGTTTCGGATGAGGGTTATTCGTTTTATTCGCCTTTTCTTTGCCTGTTCGGGCTACCGACCACCCGATGCGTTGATTCATTCCCGGCCTTGGCACTCACCGGCTTCCAAAAAAACAGGAACTAAGGCGGTTTCATCCAAGAGAAAGGATCAGGCGATACTCCACACGACTGAAAGCGAACAGACGGGGAAGTCTGCCGGACCGCAGAAAAAGTTCAATTGAGAGGAGATTCTATTCAGTCTGTGATTCGATATGCAAGTGAATTTCTCTTAAACGATTCATTCCAAAGAGCCGTAATTTGGTAACCTGCATAGGTTACCGAGTAATCGTATTGCCTTAACAGTAAAATCGACTTCAATCACCAATCTCGATTTTCTTTGGTTAAATGTGATCTGCATCACGTATAGCGTTCGACAAGTAAATGCAGTTGATTGACTTAACCGTGATATCGCTTGTCTTTCATCCTGTTTACTTATCTGTAAACTTACTTGGAATCTCAATCGAGTGGCAAGCTCTCCAAATTCAACCGATTACAGTGTCCTTTTGGATTGCCGCTCTTCACTTTGCCTGCGCAATTCCCCTCAGAGTGCCCCCGCACCTCACCAACTGGAAGAGACCCATAAGCCGCTGCGACCAAAATTCTCTTCCGCGGCACAGGCGCGGGCCTCTTTCCAGAGTCCTTCAACCCTGCCAAACGACCGACAAGCCGCGTGAACCAGCTACGGTTTGCTCACCTCAATACGATATTCTGGATGAGAACTTGCTTCCCTTCCCTCTGCCTGGTGAACTGCTTGATTGTCGAAATTCAAAATCTGACCAAAATCTACCCGTCCAAGCTCCCCGTTACGGCCGTCGACGGCCTTGACCTGGAGCTGGAGCAGGGCGAAATCTTTGGCCTCCTCGGCCCCAACGGCGCAGGCAAGACCACCACCATCTCGATCGCAACAACGCGCACTCTTCCCACGAGTGGCACGATTCGCATCAACGGCATCGACGTCGTCCAACATCCCGCTCACGCCCGCCGCATGATCGGTGTCGTTCCCCAATTCAACACCCTCGACCGCTCACTCACGGTTTACGAGAACCTATACTTCCACTGCCGCTACTTCGGCTTCTCGCACAGCACAGCCAAATCCCGTTCTCTCGACCTCCTTACCCAGTTCATGCTCACCGAGCGCAAATCCGTCTATCCGGCGCAACTCTCCGGCGGCCTTGCGCAACGCGTTCAAATTGCCCGCGCCATCGCGCACCGCCCTGCCGTTCTATTCCTTGATGAACCCAGCGCCGGCCTTGATCCGCAGAGCCGCATGGCCATGTGGTCAGCCGTTCAGGAACTGCACAAGGAAGGCATCACTGTCTTGCTCACTACCCACTATATGGAGGAGGCCGACCAACTCAGTGACCGTCTGGCCATCCTCGACCATGGCCGCATCCTGGCTCTCGGCTCGCCGGAGAAGCTCAAATCCACCTTTGGCGCGCACACCCTTTTTGACCTCAAGCTCAAATCGCGCGCGTCGCTCGACCCGTTGCTGGCCAGTCTTCGAGCGCATCCCGGCGTCACCAACGCCGAAGCCACTTCTGACGGCCTGCGCGTTCTAGCCGTCAGCGCCGACGGCCTGCTTTCCGATCTGGTCCAGGCAGCCGCCCCTTATGGCCTGCGCGACTTGCAGATCACCGAACCAAGCCTGGAGACCGTCTTTATCCAACTGACCGGGAGGGATCTGCGTGAATAACATAAATGCAGGGAACAGGGATCAGGGAACAGGGATCAGCCATCTCCGTCCGGCTATCTTTTTTCAAGCGTTTATCGGCCTTTTTCTCCGCGATCTGCGCGTACTCACCCGCGAGTTCCTGCCCTTTCTGCTGCGCGTGGGAATGCAGCCGCTCCTCTTTCTCTTCGTCTTCACCTTCATTCTGCCGCGCATGAGCACCGGCAACCCCATGGCCATTGCCGGCGGCGTGGACTTCGGCACCATCCTGCTGCCTGGACTGATGGCCGTGGCCATTATGTTCTCCGGCATCGCCGCCGTGGCCCTGCCGCTCTCCAGCGAGTTCGGCATCACCCGCGAGATTGACGACCGTGTCATGTGCCCGTTGCCGCTTTGGGCCGTCGCTCTTGAAAAAGTCTGCTTCTCCGCCATGCAGAGCATCATCGCCGCTCTTTTGGTCATCCCCATGGCCTATTACATTCCCGCCAAGCCGGTCGTGGCCCACATCACCAGTTGGTTTCTGCTCGCGCTGGTTCTCGTGCTCGCCAGCCTTTTGGCCGGCGCTCTCGGCCTGGTCATCGGCTCTACGGTCAATCCCAAGCAAATTGGCTTGGTTTTCTCCATCCTGGTTGTGCCCATCACCTTTCTCGGCTGCGTCTACTACCCATGGATGGGCCTCTTCCAGAACATTCGCTGGCTCTCCATCGCCGTCCTCTTCAACCCCATTGTCTATATGAGCGAAGGCCTGCGCGCCGCCGTCACTCCCGGCATCGAGCATATGCCCTGGTGGGCCATTCTCATCGCGCTCGTGTTCTTTACCGCCGTTCTCGGTCGCTGGGGGCTTAAAGGTTTTCTGGGCAGAGTGCAGTCGTAGCACAGCGCCTAACTCATTCAGCAGTAAATATCCCCCGGCAGAGCCGGTGGCTTTACTGTTTGTGGCCCCCCAAAGGGGCCAACATGAGTGCATTGCTAAAGCAACAGAGCGGACAACGCCAGCTTGCGCGCGCCGTAGGCGCAAGGTTGATTAGCCCACCGTTTCAACGGTGGGAAAGGAACAGAAAAAAGGCCGCCGGAGTCCCATAGGGACGGTGCCTCAAATTGGTGCTGAGGCCGTATTTCGAGGGGCAAATGAGAGAAAAATAAACCAATAACGATTCCCGTAAACGTCAAACTGCTACTGCCACACGCAGAGCCGGGGGATCTCCCGGTGATATTAGCTACCAGTCGCATGGTTCATCCTAGCAATGCGCCGTTGATCCGCGCGCCATTCCAGACAGACAAGCACGAGCCGCCAACTGTCTCAAAACACGACCCCCCGTAACGTTACTGGTTCCTCCACGCCGGTTGAGGAAAAACCCGACGCGCGGGAGGCTATAGTGGTATTTGGCGACTCTCACGACCTTGCTCGGGCGTGACGACACTTACCAGCAGCAACCGGACCCGTTCCCAGGTTTGGGAAGATGAACCGCCCGCGGAACCTCTCGCGCGGCGCGCCAGACGAAGTGCGCCTTCCGCTGGCCGTACGCCCTCTGCCCCTCCATCTGAGAGCATTCCTCCAGTCGAAGATGCGTCACTGCCCGGCGAGGAGCGCAAGGAGCGGTCCCGCTCTGCGGGGAACCGATTCGAGCGTCCGCGGAATCCATGGTGGCGTCCGGCGACTTCGGCAGGGCGTACGCTTCTGGCGTTGGCAACGCTGACGGTATTGACCGGATGCGCCGCCTCGGCCTACCTTCTAAAAAATTACATCGACCGCGACCCGCGCTTCCGCATTGCCGGGACCGGAAATATTGAGGCCTCCGGCCTCACCGAGGTCAGCAGGTCCGAGATGTTGCCGGTCTTCGGTGAGGACATTGGCCGCAATATCTTCTATGTCCCGCTCAGCGAGCGGCGCAGGCAACTGGAACAACTGCCGTGGGTGGAGCGGGCATCGGTGATGCGCCTGTTGCCGGATCAGATTCGCGTCTCGATTGTGGAGCGGCAGCCGGTGGCCTTTGCGCTTCAGCCGAACGGGCTGACCGGCTTGGTGGACGCGGATGGAGTGCTGCTCACCATGCCGGCGGCCATGATGTCCCAGCGCCACTACTCGTTCCCGGTGGTTTCGGGCATCAACGCCGGTGATTCGCTGGACGCGCGCAGGGCGCGGATGGCGGTTTACCAGCGCCTTCTTTCGGAACTGGACTCCGGCGGGCAAAAGATCTCCAACCAGATCTCGGATGTGGACCTGAGCGACCCCGAAGTTCTGCGCATCAGGATGCAGGATGATCCAACACTTCTAGTGATTGGCCAGGAGAGGTTTCTGGAGCGGTATCTGATTTATAAGCAGAAAATTGCCGAGTGGCGTCAGCAGCATCCTGATCTTGTTTCAGTGGATCTGCGCATTGAGCAGCGGGCTGTGCTGTCGATGCCGGAGGGAACCAATGCGGCACAGGCTGTGGCGGTTGAAGAGAACGCGCCCACGGCGAAGAATGCCGCTGATTCTCACCCCGGCGACAAAGACAAAGACGTCTCAGCAGTGGGCCACCCGGTTATGGAATCCCACCCTGGCAACAAAACCAAAAGCGTCGCGAAGGTGGGGCATCCCACGACGGGTAGACTCTCCAAGAAAGCAAAGCCCCCCCTTAAATCTACCAAAGCCAAGGCAAGGGTGATGAAGCGCGCGGCTGTCAAAAAAACTGCGCAGCATCCCAGCAAACAGAGAAGCATAGCAGCCAGCCATCCGGCGCCGTCAGCCGGAATGGGGCAGTAAGCGAAAAGAAGTGAGTGAGATGAGCCAGAGACAGGACAATTTGATCGTAGCGTTGGACGTTGGCAGCAGTTCAACCCGCGTGCTGGCGGCAGAGTTGGTGGAAAACAACCTGCGCTATTGCGGACATGGCGTGGCTCCTTCGGCAGGTATGCGCAAAGGACTGATCGCGGAGCTGGGCCCGGCGGCCAAAGCAGTGCGTGCAGCCCTCGACATGGCAGAGTTCACCTCCGGTCTTTACATTGGCGATTGCGCGGTGGGCGTGGGTGGCCCGCACAGTCGCGGACTCAATACGAACGGCGGCATTGAGTTGGGCGGACGGATGCGGGAGATCGACGCGGAGGATGTGCGCAGCGCGGTCGAGCGGGCTCGCGCGGTTGAGCGCCCGCCGGACCGCGAGATTCTGCATTTGCTGCCCCGCCAATTCATCCTCGACGAACAACCCGGCATCTTTGATCCGGTGGGCATGGTGGGCAAGCGGCTGGAGGTGGACCTGCACATTGCCACCTGCTCCGGCAGCGCGTTGCAAAGCACGGTGACCTGCGCCAACCGCGCCGGCCTTGAAGTGACGGAGACGATCATGGAGGCAATTGCCGCCGCCGAGTCCACGCTCACCGCCGACGAGCGGGAGTTGGGCGTTTGTCTGGTGGACATCGGCTGCCACTCCAGCGACCTGGTGGTCTTTTTTGAAGGCGCGGTGGTGCATACCGGCTCTATTGCGATTGGCGGACAGCACTTTACCAACGACCTGGCCGTGGGTATGCAAACCACTGTGCCCTATGCCGAAGAGCTGAAGCGCCGCTACGGAAACGTGGTAGTGACAGATGTGCCCATGCACGAGGAGATCGAGATCGCGTATCCTCAGCCGCGGGTTGTACGCCGCCGTCGAATCGCTGAGATTCTTGAGGCGCGAGCCTGCGAACTGATGCAATTTGTGAAGGAAAATCTGCGTCAGAATGGCGTCCTGGATGCGCTGGGAGCAGGTTGCGTGCTCACCGGCGGCGGTTCGGTTCTGCCCGGAATGTTGGAAGTGACCGAGAGCCAGTTGCGGGTTCCGGCGCGCGCCGGGCTGCCTGTGCGCCTTTCGCAGATGCCCGCAGAGCTGGTTGATCCCGGATTTTCCGTGGCGGTTGGCATGATTCTTTATGCCAATCGCACCCGTATGAAACGCGACGCAGAGAAGCCATCACTGGCCGCCAAAGTACGCGCCGTATTTGCAGGAAGTTTTTGACCGCTATCATTCGATGTGATAGGAATCAGGAGGACGGAGCCCCAATGGATCAGCAAATGAGTGAAGGTGGAGAGATGCGCATTCAGTATCACGAAGAACCCATGCGCGGCGCGCGCATCAAGGTAATCGGCGTGGGCGGTGGCGGCGGCAATGCCGTCAATCGCATGATTCAGGCTCACATGGAGGGCGTCGAGTTCATCGCCGCCAATACCGATGTGCAAGCGCTGAAGGCCTCCCAGGCACCGGTCAAGTTGCAGTTGGGCGTGCGGCTTACCTCCGGCCTGGGTGCGGGGGCCAATCCCGATGTGGGCCGCCGCGCGGCTCTGGAAGATTCGGAAAAGATCATCGAGGCGCTGGAAGGCGCGGATATGGTCTTTGTCACCGCTGGACTGGGCGGCGGCACGGGCACGGGAGCCGCGCCGGTGATCGCTTCGCTGGCCAGTGAAATGGGTATTCTGACGGTCGCCGTCATCACCTGCCCCTTTGGCTTTGAGGGCAAGCGCCGCCAGCGTCAGGCCGAGCAGGGACTCAGTGAGCTGCTGGAGAGCGTCGATACCATGATCGTGATTCCCAACGAGAAGCTGCTGGCCGTGGCCAAAGACGCCGGCTTCTTTGAGAGCTTCCGCATCGCCGACGACGTGCTCCGCCAGGGCGTGCAGGGCATCAGCGACATCATCACCATTCCCGGCATCATCAACCGCGACTTTGCTGACGTGAAAACCACCATGGCCGGCATGGGCCATGCCGTGATGGGAACGGCCGTCCGCTCCGGCAACAACCGGGCGCGGGAGGCGGCGCAGGCGGCCATGGCCTCGCCGCTGCTTGAAGCCGGCGCCATCGACGGCGCGCGCGGCATCCTCATCAACATTACTGGCTCCAGCACGCTCAAGCTCTCCGAGGTCAACGAAGCCTCGTCGCTGATTCAATCCGCCGCGCACGAGGACGCCAACATCATCTTCGGAGCGGTCCTCGATGAATCGATGGGCGAAGACGTAAAGATCACCGTCATAGCCACCGGCTTCCGCGATCAGAATCAGGAGCGGCGCAAGCGGCTTTTGGACGTGGCTGAAACGCCGGTCATCTCTTATCCTGAAGACTCCGAGCCGATTGCCTCGGTCCCGCTGGTCTCCTCCGCGCCCGTTTCTGAGCCGCAAGTATCTGTTCCTCCGGCCCCGGCCCCGCAGAATGAACCCGTTAGCTGGCTGCGTGAGCCGGAACCGGAGCCGATTCCAGCCCCCGCCGCGCCGCCGCGCTTCCTCTCGCAGGAAGAAGAACCGGAAGAAGCGCAGGATGAATTGGCCGCGCAGGAAGAGATTGACGAGCCGACGTATTATTCTTCCTCCGCGGCGGAAGTCGCCCCAGAGCGCTCTGTGCCGGAAGCGGTTGAGCCGGAAAGAACCTTTCAGGTTGAAGAGCCGGAGCCTGTGGTTCCAGCCTATCGACCGAAGTTTGCTGAACTGTCCGAGGAGCCGGCTTACACGCGGGGCGAGGAATACGCCTCCGAGTACCAGCGCGACGATCATCTTCCGCCGGCACCGGAACCGTTGCGCCCTGCACCGGCGCAGACAACCTACAACGAAACCAATGAAAGCACGCAGCCGGATATTGACAAGCCAACCTTTTTGCGGCGGCTGGGCTTTTGAGGATCAGCTTTGGATTGAGAGAGCGCGACTTCTACCGCGTAAGGGGGTTAAAGAAGATGAGGTTATCGTGTCGTATGAACAAAACAAACGTTAGTCTTTAGCCCCCGCAGCAATCTTGATCTGGAAACGGAACCAGAGTTTATGCCATGGTTACGCCGCAAAGTTGAAGTCATTGAGAAACTCAAAGCATTTCGGCGCTGTTTCAGGTATGGTAGAGGAAAGATGAGCAGAATTGATCGCGGACCGCAAGTTGGCCGATAAACAGCAAGAGCGTATTTCAGCAAAGCTAAGTGCACGGCAAACCGAACTCCGAGGATAGAGAGGAAACTGGTTGATGAACCTTTCCCGCGTACGGGCAATTGCATTGATCCTGATCTGCTTGGGCGCTTGTGCCACGGTGGCTGCCGCATTGGACGCGCCGCCGGCGCGGCATCGTATCCGGGTGACCGAAAAGCATCTGGCTGTGGCTCATCACTCCGCCGTTTCCAAACTTGCGCCGCGGACCGCATCCACCCGCGCCGCGCATAAAGCCGCGCCTGCCAAAGAGCAGGCCCACCTGACCGCACGCGGCAGGGTTAGAGCCAGCGCCCGCATCTCAGCCCGGCATCATCACTACTATGAGCGCTTCACCGCCAGTTCCTTTGCCAATGGGGATCTCCTGGCCGGTGACGTTACAGCCGGTGAAGACCCTGTCGTTCGTCAAGCGGCCATCGACGCGCTGGGCGACATGAACGGCACCGCCGTAGTCATAGACCCCGCCAATGGGCGCATTTTGGCCATGGTCAATCAGAAGCTGGCCCTCTCGCCCGGTGCTGAACCCTGCTCCACCATCAAGCTTACCGTCGCCATGGCCGCGCTCTCTGAGGGGCTGGTTACTCGCGACACCCCCGTCCAGTTGGCTGGCTTCCGCATGAATATGACTCAAGCGCTAGCCAAAAGCAACAACCTCTACTTCGAGGAGCTGGGCCGTCAGTTGGGATTTGAACGCGTCCGCCACTACGCCAACCAGTTTGGCTTGGGCGAGCTGGCTGGCTATAACATTGAAGGCGAGCAACTTGGCGTCTATCCCGATCAGGAACTGCCCGCCGCCGAGGGTGGCGTAGGCCGTATGTGCAGCTTCGGTCAGGGTGTTTCGCTCACCCCGCTGCAGCTCGGCGCCTTCGTCGCTGCCATTGCCAATGGCGGAACGCTCTATTACCTCCAGCACCCCAACAGCCCTGAAGAGGCCGCCCAACTCACACCCAAGGTCAAACGCACACTGGACATCGCCCGCTACGTTCCTGACATCGAGGACGGCATGGCTGGCGCGGTCGAGTACGGAACCGCCCGCCGCCTGCGCGCCAACTTCAATGAACTGCCCGTCTTCGGCAAGACCGGAACCTGCTCCGATAAAGGCACACGTTTCGGCTGGTTCGCTTCGTACTCTGATTCGCCGCAGGGCAGCCTGGTGACTGTCTTCTTCCTCGAAGGCGGACGCCCCACCTTCGGCCCCCGCGCGGCGGAATTGACCGGAGAGTTCTACAAGAACCTTTGGGATCACAACTGGTTCGCCGTCAAAGGCCAGCAGGATTCGGCCTCCGTTCCCTCAACACCCATCCAGCAGGCGCAGCCGTAGAGTGCCCGCATCCTACATTTATCACCAATGGCTGCCTACGGGCGGCCATTGTTTTTTCGGCGAGAAATGGTGTTCTGAAGCCAATCCTCTCCATGCATCATCTGATGAGAGGAGAGCGCCTGAATTCTCAACCTCCTTTGGGAGAATGAGGGTGAGTCTGACTTTCCTCAATCGATGATCGGATTCTCAAACATGGCATTGCCGGAACACATCCTGCTCCTCTACGGGTACGCCTTGCTCTTTGCCTGGATACTGGTGGAGCAGTTGGGAATTCCGTTGCCTGCTACGCCCGTTTTGCTTGCGGCGGGAGCGCTCTCCGCCGCGCACGAAATCAACTTCCTCTTTGCCTTGCTGGCTGGACTGGCAGCTTCGCTCATCGCTGACAGTACGTGGTTCTTCATCGGACGCCGCTACGGGCATCACGTTCTGCGCATCCTCTGCAAACTTTCGCTGGAACCGGCAATCTGCGTGCGCCGCACCCAAAACTCCTTTGGCCGCCGCCGCGCCATCACCATTATGATCGCCAAGTTCGTTCCCGGATTGGCCACGCTGGCGCCACCCGTAGCCGGTCTGAATGGGATGTCTTATGGCAGGTTCTTTCTTTTCGACCTCATCGGCGCCACGACCTGGTTGAGCGCGCTGCTTGTGACAGGCCGCATCTTTGGTGATCTCATCCGCCGCAATCCCGGCGTGATGGATTGGGTGGGCCGCTTCTCCGGTGCTTTGCTCGTCCTGGGTATTCTTGGCTTCTTCATTGGCCGCATCATCCGCCGCCGCATGGTCATCAAAAAGCTGATTGCCGCCCGTTTGGAGCCGGAGGAGCTCAAGCAGCAGCTCGACGCAGGCGAGCAAGTCTACATCGTGGACCTGCGCCATCCGCTGGAGGTGGAACCGGATCCCTTCACGCTGCCCGGCGCCATTCATTTTGCTCCTGATGATCTGACCGCCCGCCACCAGGAGATCCCCCGCGACCGCGACATCATTCTCTTCTGCAGTTGCCCCAGCGAAGCCACCGCCGCCAAAACCGCCATGACCCTGCACAAACTGGGCATCGACCGCGTACGCCCCCTGCGCGGCGGCTACGACGAGTGGAAGCGCCTGGGATTCCCGGTGGATGCGATTGCGTAGGCTTGGCCTATGCCTGCAGATTGACGCATCATTGGAGCAAAGCACAACAAACTCATCAGATAGTCACTAGAGAAAGCTCAAATATCCGAGGCAGGATTTTATACTAGTGAATAGCTGATGCCTCCTCTATCATCTTCCGGAAACGAGAGCCGCACGAGACTTATCCTTCGCGCAATGGCCTTTCCTTTTTTGGATTGGTTCGCTTCACTCGTCAAGCACAAGGTGAGTGGCGAGCGAATCAGGACTCTCATTTACGGGGCGGGATCGGCGGGGCGGGCGCTGCTTGCGGAGCTAAGCCAAATCGATTCACAGATGCGCGACGTGATCGGCCTGATCGATGATGATCCCGCAAAGAGCCGCCTGATTCTGCACGGAAAGCGCGTGCTGGGCGACGGCGATGATCTGGCCTACCTGGCGCGCAAACACAGCATCCAAAGAGTGCTGATTGCGATCCCCAGCGCCACCGGGCCGCAGATGGTTCGCATTCTGCAACTTGCCATCGAGGCCGGAGTTGAAATCAAAATCGCGCCCGGCGCGGGCCAGCAGCTCCGGGATGTTGCCCTGGAAGATTTGCTGGGCCGTAAGCAGCTCCATCTAGATCAGGAAGGGATTCGAGCGCGCATCCAGGGCGAGGTGATCTTGGTGACTGGCGCGGCGGGGTCGATTGGCGCGGAGATCTGCCGCCAGATCGCCTGCTTCAACCCCAAGGCCCTGATCGGCTTTGATAACGCGGAGACGCCCCTCTTCGAGATTGAACGGGAGTTGCGCCAGAGCTTCCCTCAATTGGCCTTTCACGCCGAGATTGGTTCCATCACGCATCCTGAAACACTGCGCCGCGTCCTCGGTCGCCATCAGCCCTCCTGTATCTTTCACGCAGCAGCCTACAAGCACGTCCCGATGATGGAGCAGCACGTCTTTGCGGCGGTCGAGAACAATATCTTCGGCACATGGAATCTTGCCCAGGCCGCGATCAACCATGGTGTCCGCGAGTTTGTGCTGATCTCCACCGACAAGGCAGTACGGCCGGCCAGCATGATGGGCGCGTCCAAGCGCGTAGCGGAGTTGGTGATTCGCGCGCTCCAACAGGAGAGCGCAACAAAGTTTGTCGCGGTGCGCTTTGGCAATGTGCTCAGCAGCAGCGGAAGCGTGGTGCCGATCTTCAAGGAGCAGATTGCGGCAGGTGGCCCGGTCACCGTCACTCACCCGGAGATGCGCCGCTACTTCATGACCATCTCCGAAGCCGCGCAGCTTGTCTTGCAGGCCTTCTCCATCGGCCAAGGCGGAGAGGTGCTGGTCCTCGATATGGGGGAGCCTGTAAAAATCGTGGATTTGGCGAGAGATCTTATTCTGCTTACAGGGCTTCAGCCTGACCGGAAGATCAAAATTCAATTCACTGGCTTGCGACCCGGCGAAAAGCTCTTTGAAGAACTCAATCTGCAAAGTGAATCCCTGGTTGCCACCGCGCACCAGCAAATCAGAAGTTATATCAGCCCGGCTCGCATCGATGCCGAGCAATTGAGAGAGTATCTGCTCGATCTGCGCCAGATCAGCGATCATCAAGACCTCGGCCGCCTGCTGATGCTTTTAAAGATCATGATTCCAAGTTACACGCCAAGCCCGTCCCTGCTTCGCAGCGCGTTATCCGCGCCGTCCAATCACGCCGGCCCGGTTGGAGCGCTCTCGTTCTAGTCCCCCACCGGACTTCGCCCAGTCGCCGTGCATCAGGCTGGAGCACCGACCAACTGGTTCACGCTTGATTCTTGTCAGAACTCCCAATGGATGCGCGTGGCGAAGACTGAAACCGGACCGCGGTCCCGATTGAAGGCCGGATTGGCCACGAATTGGTAATCCAGGCTCCAATGAATCTGGCGGCGAAATCCGTGATCGTAGTAGGTTTCCAACAATCGTTCTTTGCCGTAGTTCAGGTTGCCGTCGCCGTCCAGAATCCCAGTGCCGCCGGCCTCAAGGTATTGCTGGTTCACTTTAGTAATGCCGCTCAACACCACGGCCAGCCCGGCCACATCGCGGGAGTGGCGCCAGGCATCCCCTTTGACGCTAAGGCCAAGTGAGCCCATGTGATCGATGTCGGTATACAACCAGGCCTGGTTGTGGCCGTCGTTCCATCCCAAGCGAGAGAAGACGCCGATGTTCTTCGTGATCTCTTGCTCCAGGTTGAGGCCGAAGCCAAACGAATGACGGCTGGCGTGAGTCAGGGAGATATCCGCTCCCGGAACCGAGAGCGCGGCCTTGTAACTGCCGAATTCCCCCTGATTCAGATAAGCCAGGGGCCGGACCACTCCCGGATGGCCCGCGATCGTGAATCGACGTTCACTCTCGGCAACCATCCCCCAATCGTGAAAAAACCTTCCGTCGCCGGCAGAGCTTTCACCGGGCCACACCAGAAACTGATCTTCGGCGGTAAAGCCGTTCGGGTGTTTCGTTAACTGGAAGAATCCATACCGCAAGGCCCACTTCGGCCTCTGCAATTCAATGGCGATTCCGGTCGTGTATCCCAAGGCGTCGGCAGGATAATCCCAGGCAGCGTTGGCAACAAAGGCCCAATTCATAAACTGCGTACGCGGGTCATTGGCGTATGCGTTGTTGTCAAAGATGTCCTTTACGCTGTATCGACCGGCGGTAAATGTGAGCCGAGAACTCCGCTGATCTCCGGCAAGTGTGAGCTGGTCATCCGGCACGGACTCTTTCTCGCCGCCAAAGCCAATGGTCTGGCGGATGAAAAAGCGGGCGATGGCTGAGTGAGGATAACGCACCCCGGCTTTATAGGCTTCTCCATTGGTAAAGTCGTCAATGCCGAGAGTCCCGTGCAGGCCAAAGCCCTGCCAGGTCAGCAGATCAGCGTGAAACTCCGCGCCGCGCCACAACCGGTAACCGCCAAAAAAATCCAGGGAAACAGTCTCGCGTGCCTGGCCTGCCGTTGGCAAGCTGTCTGCGCCAGTATATTTGGCGCTAAAAGACGGGTAGCCCTGGCCGATGATTGTGCTCTGTATATGCCAGTTCCCCCTCTGAGCCTGCGTCTCCGATGCATTGGATTTCTGCGCCTGACCATCAGTCTGTAGATCGACCGGAGCATCGGTTGAATCGAATCCAGAAGGCTCCGCGGCCAGCGCAATCTGGCAAAGCAGAGACAGAAAGCAAACGAAAAACGCTAACGTAAAACCTTGCCGGAAATAGGAGGAACACGAACCGGCGGGGCGGCTGGTCGTGGCAATGAGCGGTCGTAAGTCTGAGCGATAGGTCATCCTGTATCCATGTTAACACATATAATTAACCATAGTTAACATACAGTGTTTTTT
>Ga0181520_10002141_pt1 | contig 37562 bp, 36 predicted proteins | sample PEATcosm2014_Bin_29_FD_132451 | JGI IMG/M metagenome (GOLD analysis project Ga0181520, IMG submission 132451) | Peatland microbial communities from MTU Mesocosm Facility, Houghton, MI, USA - PEATcosm2014_Bin02_30_metaG | ecosystem: Environmental > Terrestrial > Soil > Wetlands > Peat | place... | reverse complement strand
CGCCACTTTACTCATGGATTGCTCCACTTTCTCGTTCGACTTGCATGTGTTAGGCACGCCGCCAGCGTTGATTCTGAGCCAGGATCAAACTCTCGTTTGTAACCTGTTTGTCTCGTGACGGGTAGTCAACGAGACCGTTTATCGACAGAATCTATCGACAAACCTTATCTTGTGAGATCACTCGAAATTAATCTCAAGTATCTTTCTCACGACTGGCACGTTCAACCTGTTGTCAAAGATCCGATCGCGTTATCCGCACTAGGCGGCGCTCTCGGTGAACGACGATCAAGCTTTCGCTACGATCGCCTGTCCTCGAAACTTTTTTACAATATCGCTATTCGGAATTCCGTCGAATCGCAACCGCATAACCTACTCAGCACTGTTAGCGCATGATTAGGTATGGTTGGTTGGTTAAGGAATCCTTCGCTCGACGCTTCGATTGCTTGCGGAGCGCGCGATACTGCTGACTTTTCCCGTGCTGCGATTGATCGCGCATCGAAAAAAGCCGTTCGTTCAAATTAAAGATCGTTTGAGGTATTCTGCGTTACCGCTGAATCCTGCCAGGAAGCTCTGTTCCCGTTTAGCCCGTGGCCGAGCCGTTTACCGCTTTCTCAGATTAGCAGAACCGTTTCGATTCTGTCAACCTCAGCGCCACTCACCTTTTATTCATTCGACTTACTCACTCTATCAGAGCGCTTAGCTCTTGGCAAGTTCATCGTCCGGCGCCGTGATTCTCTCACCACGCTCGGGCTTTCTCACTCTATCAAAACCGCTTCAGTCTTGCAACTCGACCCGGATGGCTGCACTCGCGATCACGTCGCGTCAGCTCATCGACTTTTCAGTTATACCAAACTTCGCTTCTCTCTGCAACTCGCCGCCCGCAGTTGTCGCAGCCACGCTGCCGTCGCTGGTCGGCTTGTAATCAAATCAGAAAAACGCTCTGCAAACTATTCTTCGCAGGCAATCCGGTCTACAAGGTTTTGCAATCTCTGAAAAATCTACCCGCGACTTGCGTCGCGTCAGCGCCTCTAGCGCCGTACCGTGCTTAACTGTTGTAACAAACCAGCCGCCCCGTTGCAAGCGCCCGCGCCGTGCTTCGGCCTGCCAATCGCGTCGCAACCCGCGTGAACATTGGATGAATAGGTGATTGTAAATTTGTTGACGGCAGTGCAGCGTCAGCCCATTTCCAAAGCTTTTCCACAGCGGAGAATGCATTTCCCTTGCCATGCCCCACGCTTTTGGCACCTCAATCATGGAATCTTGGGAAGGTCGCGGTTCAGTTCACGATCGATCTTTCTCTCGTGGCGCAGCCGGAACGGCCGCGAATACATAATCGTGCCAAAGGCTCCGATCGACAGCAACAGCAGGAAGCTGCTCAATCCGAGAAGTACCTTGGGCGCTGCGGTTTGTGATACGCGGATCACGATCGCGGCATTGGCGGGGGTAATGGCCAAGGCCAGTGCCAGGGTAAATATCCCGAGCGACGCCAGCAGCGAGGTCACATTCTTAGCCCAGCGCCCGCGTGCGGCATAATCGGCGAAGAGCGTAAAGCCATAGATCACCAGCCCGGCGATCAGCAGGAGGTTCGCGGAATCCGAGACTCTGTCTGTCATTTGACTGCCCCACCTGTTAGAGGCCGGAGCTGCTGGCCAAGTTGTGCCGCGAATTCTCCTGGCATCGAATCCCCTTGCATCAAAGCCGCATCCACTACCCTAGCCGGAGACTCTGCCATGAACCTTCCCACTGGGTTGAGCCCATCCCAGCCGAATCCGTCCGAGCGCCCACTGGACCGCGACCTTGGCTTCGGGAGCCTTGCCCTGCGCCCGCACTACCGCCTCCTCAACTCCGACGGATCGTTCAACGTGCGCCGATTGCATGAAGGGCGGCTCGACAAGCTGTTTGGCTATCACGCCCTGATCAACCTGGGATGGATAAAGTTTTTCTCGCTTCTCGGTGTCTGGTACATGGCCATCAATGCACTGTTTGCGCTCGGCTATCTTGTGCTCGGCCCGGGTGCGTTGGAGGGTTCATACAACGGCCCGTTGTTCTGGCGCGCGTTTTTCTTCAGCGTTCACACCTTCGCCACCGTGGGCTATGGAAACATTGTCCCCGTAAGCTTCCTGGCCAATGCGCTGGTGGCCTTGCAGACTCTGTTCGGCCTGTTGTCGCTGGCGGTCGCCACCGGATTGGTCTTCGCGCGCTTTTCCCGGCCCAATGCCCTGGTGCTGTACAGCCGCGCGGCGCTGATTGCGCCCTATCGCGATCAGACCAGCTTTCAGTTCCGCATTGTCAACGGGCGGCGCAGCCAGTTGCTCAACGTGCAGGCGCTGGTCATGCACAGCCGGTTTGAGCGCATCGATGGGGCGCGGGTGCGGCGCTTTTACACCATGGAATTGGAGCGTAATTTCGTCGCCGTCTTTCCCGCCAACTGGACCGTCGTGCATCCGATTTCGCCGCAGAGCCCGATCTTTGGCTGGACCAGGGAACAGCTACAGGAAGCCGAAGCCGAGTTTCTTGTGCTCCTCAACGCGGTCGACGAAACCTACTCACAAACCGTGTATAGCCGTTCCTCCTACACCACTCATGAAATGGAATGGGGACGCAAGTTTGCGATGATGTTTTTTGAAGAAGGCTCGCAGGCCGTGCTCGATCTGGAGCGGCTGAATGAGACCATTGCCGCGCCCCTGCCCGCGGAAGTTCTGGAGCGCACCACATAACCCGGCGCCGAACGGTCTGGATTCTGATGGCAGTCCTTAATACGCGAAACACTCAATCTTCCACTGCTCGTACACCTTCGCGTGCACAAAAAGGGAGTACGCCTGCGCATCGATCTCCCCCTTGTTCGCCATGTCCTCCAGAATAGCCAACGCCCTGTCGATCGAGACGGAATCCTTGTAGGGGCGGTCCGCCGCTGCCAGCGCATCGAAGATGTCCGCCAGCGTCATCAGCCGGGTCTGTAGCGGAATGTCCTTCGACACCAGGTTCCCGGGATATCCCTCGCCATTCATTTTTTCGTGGTGGCCATGCGCAATTTCCGGAATGTTACGAATCTCCCTCGTCCAGGGAATCTGCTTGAGAAAGTTGTAGGTGTGCTCCACGTGCGATTCCACTTCTTGGCGCTCCTGCGTGTCCAGCGAGCCTTTGCGGATGGAAAGCAGACGCACCTCTTCCTCCGTAATCAGCGGGTGCATGATCCCATCCCAGCCGGAAAATCTCCTCTTTGCAATCTCGTTCAACCTTTCAAACGAGCCTGCGGGCAGCACGGATGGCACGTTGGATTCATGAATCAGTTTCACAAAGCCATCCAGTTCTTTGAGTTGCCCATCCAGTTCGGCGTCGAACCAGGCCGCCACCTTGAGAAACTCGTCACGGCCATTCTCCAGAAGGTGCCGCAGTTTCCGCTCGGCGCTCTCCGCCTGCAAGGTCCGGCGGGCGAAATCAAAGCGGCTCGAAATCACGTCCATCTGCGCCGGATACAGCTTACGCGCCTTGATCAGCACCTCCTCCCGCACTCCAACCTTGCCGAAATCGTGCAGCAGCGAAGCGTAGCGAATCTCCTTCATCTCGGACCGGGTAAACTTCACATCGCGATAGTAGGTGTGATCGCGATCGACCGCCTCGGCCATGGCCACCGTCAGGTTTGCCACCCGGAAGGAGTGACCGGAGGTAGTGGGATCGCGCTGTTCGATGGCTTTGACCGAAGCTTTTACAAAACCCTCGAAGAGCCGGTAAATGTTTTCGTAAAGATGGCTGTTCTCATAGGCGACCGCCGCCTGGCTGGCCAGCGAAGAGACAATTTCCATCTGCCGCGTGGAAAACGGCAGAACCTCGTGGTCAACATCTTCCGGCGTCCTCAGCCGGGCACGCCAGTTGCGCTTGGCATTGATGAGTTGCACAACGCCCACAATTTCGTTCTTCGGATTCATCATCGCCACCGCCAGAATCGACTTCGTGCGGTATCCGGAATCAATATCAAACTGTTTGTTGATCGAGTACGGAACCCAGCTCTCCAGCTCGTAGGCGTCTTCGATCATCACCACGGTTCCGTGCTTCGCCACGTAGCCGGCAATCGAGGATTCGCTGATCGGCAGCGTGACCTCGCGGAACGGAACCTGGACGGTATCGTTCTGCGCCATCTTGAAGCGCAGGTATTTCTTCGGCTTGCGATGGTCGCGAACCGGACGCCGCTCGTCATCCGGCTCTTCCTCTTCCACAAGGTAGAGCGAGCCGGCATCGGCGCGGGTGATTTCGCGGCACTTGGTCAGGATCAATTCCATCAGGTCGCGAGTGTCATGTTCGGCGCTGAGCGCCGCTCCGATGTGGTTCAGTTCGTAAATCTCAGAATTCGCGAGCGCGAGTTTGTCGGTCGCTTCGCGCCTCGTCTGCACCAGGTGCATGTGGTCGATCGCATTGTCGAACATGCGCTCCAGCAGCGCCACCGGAGTGTTTTCGGGAAGGTAGGCGTAGACCGTGCCGTCAAGCCGGGCATCGCGAAAACGCTCGTCAGCGAGCGCAATGACCCGCACATTGGGCGCCCGCAATGCCTTCAGGTGGAATTCCAACAGTTGCGCATCGGCGAGGATGAAAACGTTCTCACCGCGCAACCGGCTGGGGTCCAACGATTCCATGCTGGCGTGCTGAATACGCGCGCACTGCCTCACCAACGTGCGCGCCGGCACATCGGACTCGAAGTAAATTGCGCTCGGCAGTTTGCGGCTGCGGGCGGGCAGAACAGCTTCCTTCGAACTGGCCATCGGGGCGAACCTCGGCGCGCCTCAGTCATCGGGCGCGTGCGGCGAATCATAACGTGACGTGCGCATCATAGCGTATGCCATGCACCCGCACCAGAGCACAAGTGGGTACGCCATACGCGGTAAGAGCATCCCTCCGTCTCGCTGCGACCTTTCGTGCGACTCCTCTGGGGAGTCCGTACGTCTTATACAACCGATGCAATCGCTGAAACCGATGCCACCGCCACCACGATGATCCACGGAGGAAGCTTCCAGCGCACCAGCAGCGCGAAGGCCGTCGCCGCCACTGCCACATCGAAGGCGGAGTGCAGGGCGCTGCTGCACACCGGACGTATGAATGCCGCGATCAGCACTCCAACCACGGCGGCATTCACTCCGCGAAGAACCGATTGCACCCCGGGCCGCTGGCGCAGCTTGCTCCAGAAGGGCACGACCGCGACGATAATCAGCAGTCCGGGTAGAAAAATTGCCAGTAGCGCGAGGGCGGAATACACGACCGGATTGGTGGTAGGGCGGATCTCGGCACCTAGATACGCGGCAAAGGTGAACAGCGGGCCGGGCACCGCCTGCACCGCGCCGTATCCGGAGAGGAAGCTCTGCTGATCGACCCAGCCGGGCGAGACCACGGCGCTTTCCAGAAGCGGCAGAACCACGTGGCCGCCACCGAAGACCAGGGCTCCGGTGCGGTAGAAAGCGCTGACCACCGCCAGAAGTTGCGAGCCGGTAAGCGCGGCGGCAATCCGCAATCCCAGCAGCAGAGCCAGAAAGGTTGCAGCCGCCAGTACCCCCGCCCGTCTTGGCAGTCCGAAGTGGAGCTGGCGTACCGGTGGCGTGTGGCCGGAGCGCATCAGCAACCAGCCCAACAGCGCGCCGAGGACGATGGCAAGCACGGTGCCCATCGCCGGCGGAGCCAGGAAAACAATCGCCGCCGCCAGCAGCGCCAGTCCCATCCGAGGCGCATCCGGCGCCAGCGACTTCCGCATCGAGAGTATCGCCTGGGCAACCACTGCCACCGCCACCAATTGCAGACCGTGCACAACTCCGATTCCGGCCCTGCCGGTAAGAAACCTGTGGCCGGAGGCGAACGCCAGCATCAGCAGCGCCGACGGCATGGTGAATCCCAGCCACGCGGCAATCCCGCCCAGCCATCCCGCGCGCAGCAGACCGAGCGCGAAGCCGGTTTGGCTGCTGGCCGGTCCGGGCATCGACTGCGCCAGCGCCACCAGTTCGGCAAAAGTTTCCTCGTCACACCACTTGCGGCGCTCCACAAACTCCGTATGGAAGTAGCCAAGATGAGCGATGGGACCGCCGAAGGACGTGCAGCCAAGACGCAGAAAAGCGCACAGGACTTCGCTCGGGCTCCCGCTTTTTGTGGCCAGGCGTGGGGTCGGCGGATCAATCATGCGTTCGAAGGTCCCCGTGGCGTGTGTGATCTGTGCGCAATGGTACGCTGCCCGAGCCGGAGTTCAAAGCCTGGATTGCCGGACTGCGCCCGATCACGGGTGGCCCCACATCCGCCCGCCGTTGGCGAATGTGGGAACTCGGCGAATGTGTGGGTAACAGTTGTTCCCACTCTGAACCGAACTCTTAAGTTACCGCTGAATCTCGCTCTTAGCAGATCACCTCGCGTTGCCCTGCCGCATCCTACCCCACTGCCATTTCGCTTCCGAGGGTGAACCATGAAAAAGCTACTTATCGTGCTAGGTAGTTTGCTGGTAGTGGTACTCGCCGTACTCGCGCTGTTGCCGCGCCTGTTTGACGTGAACCGCTATCATGACCGCATCCAGGCGGAGTTGCAGACGCGCCTTGGACGCCAGGTGCAGTTAGGACAGATGAATCTGGGCTTGTTTCCGCCCACCTTCAAAGTGCAGAACGCAGTGATCGGAGAAGACCCCAAATACAACTCCGGAATGCCGTTTGCGCAGACCGCAGAGCTGGACATCCGCTTAAAATTGCAACCGCTTCTCCACAAAGACGTGCAGGTGGAGAGCTTGCAGATGGTGCGCCCGCAGGTGGAGCTGATTCGCGGCAGCGACGGGGCATGGAATTTCTCCAGTATAGGAACCCACAACCAGCAGCAATCCAAGGAACAACAGGAGGCTGGACAGACCAAGCCGCTCGAACTGGACCGCTTCCAGATCGTCGACGGAGCCGTGGCGATTACCGATCAGCAGAGGAATCAGCCCCGCATGGAGTACAACCACATCGACCTGGTGTTGAAGGATTTTGCCCCGGGGAAACCCTTTGAAATTGCGCTGGACGCCCACCTTCCCGGCGGCGGCAAGCAGGTCGTGAAGTTGGATGGAACGGGTGGGCCGATCGCCGATGCAACCATGGTGAACACGCCGTTCGAGGGAACCCTGCAATTGGACCAGGTTCTGCTGAGCGATGCGCAGCAGTACCTCCAGTCGAAGGCGATGGCCGGGGTCGAGGCGGTGATCAGCGGAAGTTTGAAATTCAAAAACGAGACCGGCAAGGTGTCCACCACCGGCAACTTGCGCATGGATAACGTGGTGGCGCACGGCAAGCCCCTCGGATATCCAATTGAGCTGGATTACAACGCCAGCGACGACCTCACGGCCAACGTCATTCAGGTCAACAATACCCAACTCAAGATCGGCTCCGCGCCGTTCGTCATCAACGGCACCGTGAATGGAAAGAGCACGCCCGCCCTGGCCGACCTGAAGCTGAATACCCAGAACGCATCGTTGGCCGACCTCGTGAAGGTGGCCGAAGCATTTGGTTTGTCGCTGAGTCCCGGGATGCAGCCCAGCGGACTACTCAGCGCCGACCTCACGGCTCGTGGGCCACTCGCCGGACCGGCGGTGGCGGGAGTGCTGCGGGCTACCCAACTGAAGGTGAGCGGCGTCGTGGCCAACGCGCTGCAGATCAATCTCAATCTGGCTCCTCCGGGACCGGAACTGGTGCGCACCCTGACCGGCCGGGTCACTGTCAATATGACTGACGGTCAGCTCACGGGCGTGGACATGCAGCAAAAGCTGGGCCAGATTGGAAAGTTTACCAATGCTGGCAAAGTCAGCCAGGGAGCAACCCACGTCTCCTCGCTGACCGGTGACTTCGACCTGAAAAACGGGGTGGCGACCACCAATGACCTGAAGGCGCTGACCGACGCCGGAACCATGGCCGCGACCGGAACGATTTCGCTCGTCGACCAAGGACTGAATCTCCAAGCCACGGCGGTGCTCTCCAAATCCAGCTCGCAGCAAGTGGGCGGAAACGGCATCGGTGGGCTGATGTCGACGGCGATGGAAAACAAAAACGGTGAGATCGTGATCCCGGTCGTGGTGACGGGAACGATTCCGAGTCCCAAGGTCTCTCCGGATTTGAATCAGATGGCGAAGATGCGCATGACCAACCTGCTGCCCAGCTTCAGCAACCCAGGACAGCTTGCGCAAGGCGTGATGGGCAAGATGGGCGGAGGCGCTGGCGGCTTGATGAATACGCTTACCGGAAAAACGCCGGGAGCAGCCGCCGGCAACCAGCAGCAGAACGGAAACGCGGTGCAGAATGCGGTCGGCGGATTAGGTGGTCTGTTCGGGGGTAAGAAGAAGTAGCCAAGCGGCGCGCGTCAATCGGTAAAGAATCCGCAGGTAAAGAAACGCGCGCCCGCCTCCCTGGTGCCCTCCGAAGGCCCCTCCTTGTTCTGCCGCAAGGCTCGCGATACTATGTCTCGATTGGCCGCGTAAGCCGTCGGATGTCGCACCTCCCGCATCCGCCTGGCCCTTAGCGACCCCGGGAGAAGCCATCGCAATGAAGAATGTAACTCCGAAGAAGAAAGCGGGATGGACCAACGTACAGGTTTATACCGCGATCGCGGTCGTGCTGGTGGTGGGCGGCATAGCGGGCTACCTGCTGCATAGCTCCGCGCCGTCAGATAGTTCTCCCGCCAGCTCACCTTCTACGGCAACCAATCTGCCGCCTTCGCTTGCCAGCACACCGGATCGAATGCTGGACGCCGAGGTGAAGCCGCTCCTGCAAAAACTCGATACTAATCCCAAGGACGTCTCTACCTTGACGGAGTTGGGCAACATTTACTTTGACGCTTCGCAGTGGACATCGGCCATCGGCTATTACACCCGTGCCCTGAACGAGACTCCCAAGAATCCGGACGTGCGCACTGACATGGGGATTTCCTATTACTACTCCGGCGACGCCGATCGCGCGCTCAAGGAATTTGACCAGGCGCTGCGGGATGACCCACGGCACGCGCAGACCCTGTTCAACATGGGAGTAGTGAAGATGAATGGAAAGAATGATCCCAAGGGTGCCATTGCCGCATGGGAGTCACTTCTGAAGATCGATCCAACCTACCAGGACCGACCAAAGGTGGAGAGCATGCTCGCCGAAGCCCGGGCAAAGCTGAAATAAGCGCAGCCTCGTCCGTCCTGAAAAATGCTCCCGGCTCGCCGGGAGCATTTGTTTCGCTTTGGCGAACGACCCACCCCGCCCGCGATCAGGCGTAGCGGATCCACTTCAGGATCTCCGGTAGCGTCGGCCGTTTGCCGTACATCAGGATGCCGACCCGGTAGATGCGCGAAGTGAGCCAGACCAATCCGTACAGCGAAGCCAGACTGATCGCCATCGAAGCCACGATCTGCCAGACCGGCGGCATGCTCACCGAGACCCGCACAAACATAATGATCGGCGAGGTCAACGGGAACATCGAGAGCCAGAAGGCAAACGGAGTGTTGGGATCGCGGATGATGGCGCTGGCAAAAATCATGCAGAGCAGCAGCGGCAGCGTGACCGGGAATTGCAACTGCTGAGCCTCTTCGTCGCTGTTGACCGTCGCCCCGATGGCGGCGTACAGACAGGCGTAGGTGGCATAGCCGAGAATGAAAAACACTGGGAACAGGATCAGCACGGCGGTGGAGATGTGAGCGTCCTTCATGCTGTCGCCGATGATTTCGTGCGCCATGGCGAAGCTGCCGCTCCCGAGTACCGACCCCACGGCGGCCCAGATGCCAATCTGCGTCAGCCCGACCGCGCCGACCCCGATAATCTTGCCCGCCATCAATTGCATCGGACTGACGCTGGAGAGCAGTACTTCAACCACCCGCGAGGTCTTCTCCTCCAGCACTGAGCGCATCACGTAGAGGCCGTAAATCAGCACGGTCATGTAGATGGCCAGGAGCAGTACGAAGGGCAGAAAGAATGCTCCCAGGCCGTTCGACTTGTTGGAACCGTGCCGATCGATGTGCACCGTATCGACATGGACGGGGCCGAGCAGGGTGTTCGCCTGCGCGGCCGAGAAGCCGTGAGCCGCGAGTTGGCGTCCGCTCAGCGCGAAACGCAGGGCGCGGCTCACCAGCGAGGCTTCCACAAAATCGCTGGTGCCGCGCGAATAATAGACGCCTTTGCGGGTCGTCACCGCATCGCCTTCAATCCAGGCAAAGCCGTCGAGGTTGCCCTCCCGGACTTCGCTGATAAGTTGCTGCCGCAGCATATCGCTCGGCGGCGTTTCGATGCTCACCTCGAACTCCGGCCGGTCTCTTTTCCCACCATCGCTGGGCAGGTCGCCATCGCCGGAGGCGCTCAAGGCAGTGAGCTGGTCCTTCACCGATTCGGCGAGCCCCTTATCGGCCGCGACGATGGCGATGTGCCGGGTGCTGGAGCCGCGCATCAGCAACTGGCTGGGAAGCACCACCACCGCCCCGACCAACAGCGGCATCAGCACGGTGAAAAACACGAATGCTTTGGTCCGGACCCGGACCAGATACTCGCGCTGGATGATCAGCAGGACGTTACGCATTGCTGGTCACCACCTTGGTGGATTCCACGGTGTCGATGAAGATTTCTTCGAGCGAAGGTTCCACCATTTCGAACCGCCGGATTTCCGCCGTGCGCATGGCACGTTCCAGAAGATGCTGCGCATCGGCGCCCGGCGCCAGCCGTAGCTCCACGTAGTTGCCGAAGTCATTGGAGTTGGCGACCAGCATCGGGTCACGGAGCAGCGGCAGTTCGCCCTCATATTCCAGTTGAATGCTGCTGCGGCCGTAGCTGGCCTTAATCTCGCGCAACGAGCCCAGCAGAACGCTCCGCCCCTGGTTGACCAGGCAGATGGAATCGCACAGCCGCTCCACCGTGTCCATCCGGTGGGTCGAGAAAAGTATCGTTTTGCCCTGTTTCTTCAGATCGAGCAGAACGTCTTTCAGAACCACCGCACTGGCCGGGTCGAGACCGCTGAAAGGCTCGTCGAGGATCATGAAATCAGGCTCGTGGAGAACCGCGGCGATGAACTGCGCCTTCTGCTGCATTCCCTTGGAGAGCTCCTCCACCTTGGAGTTGGCCCAGCGCCCAAGCTCCAGCCGCTCCAGCCACTGATGGCTGCGGCGCTTGGCTTCCGCCACACTGAGCCCCTTGAGCTGGCCGAGGAAGACTAGGTTCTCGATGATCTTCATCTTCTTATAGAGGCCGCGCTCCTCGGGCAGATATCCAACCCGGTCGAGTAATCGCCGGGTCAGCGGCTGTCCAAAGATATGCACCCCACCGGAGTCGGGGACGGTGATGCCGATCATCATGCGGATAGAGCTGGTCTTGCCCGCACCATTGGGGCCCAGAAGACCGAAGATTTCGCCTTCGGGAATCTTGAAGGACAGATTGTCGACGGCAATAAAGTCGTCGTAGGCCTTGGTGACACGATCCAGTTCCAGCGTGAAAGCCATTGGTGTCCTGTGGCAACGATAGGTCCGAGTGTAACTCGGCAACCCAGCTATTGTGCTTAAGCGGCTCAAGTTTTTCAATCCACCTCCGGGTACACGAAAGATCATGCGGAGCAGTCCACTCGCCAGCGCTCGGCCCGCCAAGCCGAGCTTCGCACCTTCCACTAGCAATCCGCTCAGCAGTTCGATGCTGAAGTCAGAAAAGAAGAGGGCAAGCGTGCGAGCACGCTGCCCCTTTGCTGCTACTCGCGCCCACCATAGCGAGAGGCGGTCACGAACCGTGAGCACAGTTACGGAATACTCACGACGGGCGGCCCGCATCCGCCCGCGCTTGGCGAACGTGGGGGACCGAAACCGGGCTCACCACCGGCCGCTTCGTTGACCTGTCGGGTTGGGGCTGATACCATCAAATTTTCCAGGCACTTCTCCATCAGCGAAGGAATCTCCCGTGCGTTATACCCGTCATGAATTGAAGCAGGATAAATTTGCCGCGTCCGCTGCTGAGGCAGTGCACGGAGTTGTCGAGCATCGTTCCGGAATCGTCAAGGTCGTCGCCATTCTCGTGGTCCTCGGACTCGTCGGTGGCGGCATTTTCTGGTACATCACCTCGCAGCAGGAGCAGGCAACGAATGCCCTCGGACGGGCCTTGGTGATCTACAACGCGCCAGTCGTCCCCCCAGGCACTCCCAAGGAAGGTTCGGCAACCACCTTCAACAGCGACCAGGAGCGCTTGATCGCATCCAAGGACGCCTTTTACGCCATCAGCGATCACTACGGCTGGACCGAGTCCGGTCAATACGCCCGTTATCTTGCCGGGCTGGCCGAAAAAGAATTAGGCAACGATAAGGTTGCCGAAGATCAGTTGCGCGCCCTCAGCAATACCCGCCGCCGAGACCTCGCCGCCTTGGCCAAGTATTCCCTCGCAGCCGTCTATCGCGACGAAAAGCGCGACCAGGATGCAATCAACCTCTTGCAAACCCTGATCGACAAGCCCGCCGTCAGCGTTCCCAAGGCCAACGCGCAGTTCGCCATTGCCGACATCTATGTCTCCGAACACCAACCCGACAAAGCCAAGGTAATCTACGATCAGATTGCCAAGGACAACCCCAAGAATGTCGTCGGGCAGATCGCGAAATCGCACCAGGATGAGTTGAAGTAGCTCCGCAACTTCGAAACCCGAATCCAACCCCGGATTGAGTCCGGGGTTTTCCTTTTGCAGGCGAGCGCGTGGTGCTTCGAAGTCAACACGGGCCCGCGGGCCGGGCGGGCCGCCGCGACGCGGCCAACCTTGGCGCGACCGGCGCATCTACCGTACGTAGGGTCCGCGGAAATGTTTGCAGTGCATCCATCAGGAAAGCCCCGGCACCGGCGCCGTCCGTAGCGGACGAGGCGCTTCGAGCAAAGACATCAGCAGGAGGAGACACAATGAAAAGCTTTTTGGTTGGCCTTGGAATTGGGATCGGACTGGGAGTGCTGTTCGCTCCGATGAGCGGCCAGGACACTCGGGATAACATCAGCGAACACGCCGGCAATCTGAAAAACTCGGCGCGGGACAGCTATGAACAGGGCCGCGACCGTATCCAGCGAGGAGTAGAGCAAGTGAAGTCCACCGCCGGACGTGTCTTCAACCAAGTGCGCACCGGGACCGAAGGATAGCCGTCCATCCGCGTTCGCGGGCAGAGCGCTGCGTCGTGGAAGACTTTCCGAAAGAGCCGTCTGGCCGCCGATGGCCGGACGGCCACTCCTTATTCTTCCTTTCGCCAACAATTATTTGTCCAATTGTCAACTTTCCCTTTTCAAAATCCTTGCCAAATCAGAAAACCTTGCTATAGTGAAAGCTCCCTCCCCGGGATGCTTTGCCTGACCATATGAGATTATTGGCCAGGCGCTTTGGCGTGTTCCGCCTGCCTATCAACTACGGGGTTAATATGCGGGAACGCGGATTTTCGCTCATCGAGCTGCTCGTCGTGGTCGCGATTATTCTGATCATCGCTGCCATCGCCATCCCGAGCTTCCTACACAGCAGGATGGCGGCCAATGAATCCTCGGCGGTCTACTCTATCCGTACCATCAATACTGCTCAGGTCACCTATGCAACCACCTATCCCACGGTGGGCTATGCGAGTGCGCTCAACATGCTCGCCGCCCCCACGTCGGGAGGAGAAATCACTTCCTCCAACGCCGGAATCCTGGATTGGGTTCTGGGATGCCTCTCTCAGCCTTGCGAGAAGAGCGGATACAGTTTTGCGATTGTGCCCGGCACTGCCTCCCCCGACGGCTCACTCAACAGTTACAGCGTGTGGGGAAAACCGACGAGCGTAGGGATTACGGGCTTTCGCGGATTCTGCTCGGACAATATGAATCCGGTCCAGTATGATCCCACCGGCGGTATCAACTGCACCCAACCGCTGCAATAGCCAGCCCGAAATCAGCCACCGAACCCCAGCGTGAGTTGACTTTTGCGCTCCGGATTCTTAGCTTGTAGCTGACCATGTCCACTTCACTCTTTAACGCTCAACCTTACGACGAAGCCCGGGCCCGGCGTCGCCACATCTTGATTGCGGTCGCCATTGTTGCGGTGATCGCGATTGCCGCCCTCCTGTGGTTCAACCGCTACTACCCGGAAGAGCGCAGGGTCAACCAGTTTTTTGCTCAGCTCGAGGCGAAAAACTACGAAGGCGCTTACGGAATCTGGATGAATGACCCGAACTGGCAGCAGCATCCAGGGGTCTACAAACGCTACGCGTTTCATGCGTTTTACCTCGACTGGGGGCCGTCCGGAGAATGGGGGCCAATCAATAGCTACAAGGTTGTGGCCGCGCAAAAGCCCCGCCCCAACGCCAGCGGAGTCGTCATCGGCGTGCGCGTGAATCAGCGCAAATCACTGTGCTCAGTGCGGGTGGAGTTCAAGGACAAAACCCTGGGGTTCTCGCCGGATGAGATGGTTGAATAGCGTTCGCCGTTCCACCATCTTCACTTGCAAAAGTGCGCTTTGGCCTTGTGCAGCGTGGCTTCGTTGTCAACGTTCAGGCAGCTCTGGGATTTGTCGATCTGGCGCAACAGTCCGGTGAGCACCGCCCCCGGACCTGCTTCGAGAAACTGGCAGGCGCCTTGGGCAATCAGCGCCCGCATGGAGGCTTCCCACTGCACCGTCCCGGTCACCTGGCGAATCAAGGTGTCGCGCGATTTCTCCCCATCCGAAACCGCTGTGGCTTCGATGTTGCACAGCACTGGAATCTCCGGCGGATGGAAGGTCAGGGCGTGGAGATCGGCGGCCAGGCGATCCTGCGCGGGTTGCATCAGCGCGCAATGAAACGGGGCGCTGACCGGTAGCATCACCGCGCGCTTTGCTCCGCGGTGCTTGCACAGTTCGGCGGCGTGCTCCACCGCGGCCTTGGAGCCGCTGATCACCACTTGGCCAAGCGAATTAATGTTGGCGGCCTCGCAGACCTGCCCGGGAAATTTGGCAACGGCCTCACCGCAGGCGGCGCGTATCTGGTCGAGCGCCAGGGCGAGAATTGCCGCCATCGCGCCCACTCCAACCGGCACTGCCTCCTGCATATACTTGCCGCGATTGCGTACCGTCCGAACCGCATCGGCAAAACTGATGCTGCCCGCCGCCACGTGGGCGGAATATTCGCCCAGCGAGTGTCCGGCAACAAAACTGGGCGCAATGCCGGCTTCGGCGAGCACGCGCGAGGCGGCGACGGAAACCGTGAGAATCGCCGGCTGCGTGATTTCCGTGAGCCGGAGCTTTTCGTCCGGACCCTCGAAGCAGAGTGTGCTCAGCGAGTATCCCAGAGCCTCGTTCGCCTCTTCGAAGGTTTGGCGGGCAACCGCGTGATTGAAGGCAAGTTCCTTGCCCATTCCGGCGGCTTGCGAGCCCTGGCCAGGAAAAAGAAATGCGAGTCCGGGAATGCGCTTTGCCATCGATGGTTCCATGGAGGCTCCGTGCAAGGATTCTGTTATCTGGGAGCGCAACCGCGATATCACTCGCACTCCTATCGAACACCGGACCGATGCGGTCTCCCGGCGTTCTGGCGAAGATTTTCAGGCCGGCTGCTCTGTCTACCAACCGGCTCACAAATACTAAACCCTCTCGGGGATGCCGACCTTCGGGCGGGCAGCCTGGATACGCTCCTCGATCTTCTGGTTCAGGCCGGAGCGGGCAAATTCAGCCGCCACCCGGATCGCATTCTTAATCGCATTGGCGTTGGACGATCCGTGACTGACAATGGCAACGCCTTTCAATCCCAGTAACGGCGCCCCGCCGTACTCGGAGTAATCCAGTCGCGTTTTGAATTCCTTGAACGCTTGCCGCGCCAGCAAATAACCCATCTGCCGCGTAATGCTGGACTGGAGGGTCTCCTTGAGAATGGCGCGGACCGCCTCCACCAGGCCTTCGCTCACCTTGAGGGCAACGTTGCCGACAAAACCGTCGCAGACGATGACGTCGGCGTGTCCGTTGTATAGGTCACGCCCTTCGACATTGCCGAGAAAATTCAGCGGCAGAGCTTTAATGAGTTGGAACGCATCGCGGGTAAGATCGTTCCCCTTGGTCTCTTCTTCGCCGACCGAGAGCAGCCCCACCCGCGGATTGCTGGCAGTGGGAAAGCGTCCGCTGAAAATCGAGCGGAAGTAGATGTCTCCCATGATGGCGAACTGCTGAAGATTCTGCGGCTTGCAATCGACATTCGCGCCCACGTCCAACATAATGGTCGCGGTCTTGGCAGCGGTCGGAAATACCGTGGCCAGCGCCGGACGATCGACGCCGGGAATGACTCCCAGAACGATCTTGGCCGTGACCATGGCGGCGCCCGTGTTGCCCGCCGTGACAAAGCCCGAGGCAATGCCATTCTTAACTAGGCGAAGACCAACCCGCATCGAAGAGTCGTGCTTCTTCTTGACCGCCTGCGCCGCCTTCTCGTCCATGCTGATGAACTCGGAAGCATGAACCACTTCAATCGGCAGACTTCGGGCTTCCGGGTGACGAGCCAGCTCCGCGCTCACCACATCCTTTTGTCCAATCAGAAGTACTCGAACGTCACATTGCCGCGCAGCAAGAATCGCGCCCTCGACTTCCGGCTGAGGGGCACAGTCCGCACCCATGGCATCGACCGCAATGGTGATTGACATCGTCCCGAAGGGAGGCCTACTTGGCCTTTTCGACCTCAATGATTTCGCGTCCCTTGTAATGACCGCACTTCGCGCAGGCCCGGTGCGGCAGCTTGGCTTCGTGACAGTTGGGGCACTCGCTGATGGAGCGTGCGGTAAGGTGATCGTGCGCGCGACGGAGGGCCGTGCGCTGCTTGGAGTGTCGCCGTTTAGGATTTGCCATGATCGACTACCTTTCAATTTCGGTGCGGCCGCAATCGCCGCGAACTCAAATCCGCCCGAGGGCGCTATTGCAATTTGTTCTTCAAGTCGCCCAGTGCAGCCCAGCGGGGATCCGGTTTTCCCTGCTCGCAATCGCAAAGCTGCTGGTTGCGATTCACCCCGCAAGTGACGCACAGGCCCTTGCAATCGTAACGGCAAAGGGTCTTGATCGGCACCGCAAGCAGAACCTGCTCACGCAGCGAATCTTCCAGCTCCATGCCTTCGCCCGAGTAATACCCGATTTCGGTCTCCGCCTCGTTGATCGCCACTTCTTCCGAGCCTCTCTCCGACTCCAACGGACGGTACAAGAGGTCAAACGAGCGTGCGATCGGAATCTCAACCGGCTCCAGACAACGCGCGCAACTGACTTCGATCCGTCCATCCAACTTGCCCACCAGACGGATGTCGTCAATTGATTGGTGGCCACCGTGGTGTTCACGAATCAGTTCGGCGCGTCCTTCGGTCTGAAGTGAACCAACCTGCCGCACTTCCGAGCCGAAATCAATCTCTCCCGGTTGAAACTGGTGAGCGAACTCCAGCTTCCGGAATTCCAAGTCTTGAATACGAATCTTCATGATGCCACATGCTCCCGAAGCCAACCTACCCGGTAGATCGCTCGCCGTTTCGCTTGCCAATCAATTGACGCCAGCCGACAGACGCCAGCTAATCAGACGTAAGCGAATAAACGCAAGCGAATGAGACGCAAGGGATTTGCCAGCTCGAACCGGAGCCGATACTCCACCCATACTCCTGGCAGGAAACTTTCCTCAGGACAGATTACAAGGATACGGGCGCAAGGCGGGCGGTGTCAAACCGCAGTCGTCAGCCCGTCCCGCGCTTATGGCGGACCGGACGCGGTTCCTGAATCACAATGGTTTCCGCTATTCGGTCGTGAACACAGCAGCGATTGCGCTGCAGAAAAAACTGCAGGAACCCGAAGCCGCCCTCCAGCGCGGAAGCGCCATACCCCAGCGCCCGCTCCAGCCCCTGCCACAGCGTAATCCGCGGACGCAGCAGTGAGACCACCCGGATACGGAGCAGGCGCTTGCCCAGCGTCAGTCCGTTCGTCCACCACACCGAAATTCCAGCATAGACAACCAGCCAGACCAGGTCCGTTAACTCATGCAAATTAAAGCGTAGGGCGATGTGAAGAGGATGATGCGTGGCTCGAAGGACGAGGTACTGCCGAACCAGTTCAAACGGAACATAGACCGCGAGAACGATCAGAAAATCGATGACGAACGCCGCGGTACGTTGCCAGAACTCAGCCAGTGGTGCTCCCGCCAGGGCCTCCGCCCGAGCCGTCTCGTGAGGATCAAAAACGCGTCCGTTCTTGACCGCTTCCTGGACCGCTCCCCAAGCTTTCCTGATCGCTTCCCATACTTTCATGTTTCAACTTTGATGCCCCACTTAATACACACGCCCGAGCGCGCGATTCTGGCAGGTGCCCCACCTTCGACGCGCTGCCTTGGCGCGTATAAGGTGGGAGCCCACTCTCCGGAGCGCCCCCGAGCGGCCCACGCCCGGCTGCGCAATTCTGGCTCATGACTACTGAACTCCCCGTTAGAATGCCAAAAGCACCTCGCTCCGGTTCTGTGGAATCTTCAGTTCCACTCCGCGCGCATGATTCGCCGTGGTCGTCGCCTTCATATCCAGCGCGTTCAGCGCGATCGTGCGCTGCTGCCCGTTCACCGCCAGATGCAGGAAGCCTGCAACCGCCGTGTACTGATCCGTCTCCAAGCGCTCCCCATTCGCCAGCACGAAGATCGTTTTCACGCCGGGCTTGGTTGGTACATCAGGGCTTTGTGCTCGCGACAACTCGATCACCTTTGCCCCGCCGCTGCCCGCCGCAGATGCCTGGCTCTGGCTACCGCCATGCGACGGATCGGAGTGCGATGACAACCCGGCCCGGCTCAGCAGATGCAGCAGTAAGGCTTCTCCACCCGCCCCATTTTGCGTTCCGACGATTCTCCCCTCCCGGTCGATCAGCACGTAGTAAGGAATGCCGTGCTTCCCAAACTGTTTGGAAAGCGCTCCCTCTTCGTCGAGGGCAATCCGGCATGACCTCGGGTGTCCTTCCAAGTAGCTCCGCACCTTCGACTCGGACTCGCCCTCATCCACCGCCAGGACAACCAGTCCCTGGCTGGCAAACCGGCGTTCGATGTTGTCCACCGCAGCCTCGTCGCTGCGGCAGTGTGGGCACCACGTCGCCCAGAATTGCAGCAGAATCGTCCTTCCGCCCAGGGAGGTATCCGTAACGGTTTCGCCGTCGAGCGTCTGCGCCGTAAACTGCGGAGCCCGCGCTCCGCTGTCAGCTCTGGCCAGCGCGCAGAATGTCGCCAGGGTTAGCAATCCAAACAAAATCGGTCGCATGCCGGTGCGTTTCACGATCCACCTCATCTCCGTGGCAGAATCAGTGAGTAGCTGCCCTTTAGGAGGGACATTGTAAGCCCTTTCCGGTTAACTGGACAGCGCAACTTGCGCTCTGCCGAAGCAAGGCTGAAACTGTTGTCATGCTCAAGGTTGGATTGACGGGCGGAATCGCCTCCGGAAAATCGACCATCCTGGCGATGTTTGCCGATCTCGGAGCGCACACCTTGCGCGCCGACGTAGTCTCCCACCGCCTGATGGCTCCCGGAGAACCCGTCTATGACCGCATCGTCGCCGCCTTTGGCACCCAGATTCTAGCCTTGGATGGAACCATCGCGCGGCCACGCCTTGCCTCCGCAGCCTTCCCTGACCGCATTGCCGAGTTGAATGCCATTGTGCATCCCGATGTCATGATCTTCGAGGATAACTGGATGCGCCAGGTTGGACAGACCGACCCCGATGGCGTGGCCATCTGCGAGGCCGCGCTGCTGATCGAAGCCGGGGCACGTCCCCGCTACCACAAATTGATCGTGGTGACCTGCACTCTGGAGCAGAAGATCTCGCGCTTTGCCGAACGCACCGGAATCACCCTCGAGGCCGCGCGCATCGAAGTGCAGCGCCGCATGGCCGCCCAGATGCCCGAAGAAGAGAAGGCCAAACTCGCGGACTTTGTGATCGACAACAGTGGCCGCCGCGAGGATACCGTCCACCGAGTAGCCGAGCTTTGGCAGCAACTGACAGCCGAGGCCCAGCATCACTAGATATCCAAGTAGATGCACCTCTTGTTGTCTGATCTTGTTGTTTGATCTTGTTGTTTGATCTTGTTGTTTGATCTTGTTGTTTGATCTTGTTGTTTGATCTTGTTGTTTGATCTTGTTGTTTGATCTTGTTGTTTGATCTTTGTCTTTGATTTTGAAGTGTCATCCTGAACGTCAGTGAAGGACCCCTACACTGCTCAACTTCCCGCACCGTTGCAAGCCGTTCCACCAGCGATCGACTTTTCCCCGCTACTTCACCCGCTCCCAGATCATCGTCCAGTTGCTTTCTCCCACCGGGTCCAGTTTTTCGCGGCCGGAATAAATCAGCCTTTCATTCTCGAAGCGATAGCTGCGCGGCTTCGGCTGCCCCACCTGGCTGGGGTCCAGAGAAACTTCGGGGATGTGCGCGGCGGTGTGTGTCTTCTCGTCCACCGTATAGCTTCCGCAATACCCGCCGAAGCCATAGTAGGCAGTCCTGACCTCCTGCGCGGTGGGGTGCTCGGGATCGACCCACTTGGGCCGGTCGGGATCAGCCACCTGAACGCACACGTGCCCCGTCGCGTCATACATCAGATATCCCTGGGCGTGCGGACCGAAACCGTAAGGGCGTGAGCTGCCGTCCGGGAGAACTTCCACCGAGGAGACCAGCCGCCAGCTTCCCACGAACGCCCGCAGCGTGGGATTCGGCTTCGTGGTCTGCGCCGCGGCCATCGCGCCAAGCAGCAGAGCCGCAAAGATGACGTTTCCCATCGATTCCCCCTGCAATGCCGTGTAAGGCTAGCGAGCCGACACCTGCGATGCTGAAACGCATCGCCGCGTTAGCATAGCCTTTTTTCGCAAGATTTCTTCTCCCTGCCTACAGCGTGCGCTTAAACAAGGCCACCGAGAGGCTCAGGCTGATCAGACCGAACAGCGTCAGGTAGAGCAGATCATGCGAAACCGCCGCCCACGAGGCGTCTTTGAGCAAGGTTGCTTTCAGCCCGTGAACCGCATAGCTGAACGGGTCCACAAGGGAGATGTATTGCAGCCATTTGGGAAACGCCTGCACCGGATAAATGGCGCCGCTCGGAAAGTACAGCAGCGTGTTGAGTATCCCAAACATGGCGCGCGGCACCAGCGGATCTTCCACCCGCACCATCAGCAGAAACATCATCCCATTGAACGCGAACGACGTGGCGCAGATCAGCAAAAACCATTGTAGGATTCGCGACGGCTCAAACGACGAACCCAGCCCGGCAATCAGCGAGCCCAGAACCGTAAGCGTGCAACCGGCCATCACCGCCTTGACGGCCCCGGCAAGGTTCAGCCCCAGCACCATCTCCAACCCGGTGATCGGCGTCACCAGATAACCCTCATGAACCCCGCGGGCTTTGTCGTCGATGTAGAGCAGCCCTCCGCCAATCATCACCGAAACAAACATCGCCAGCGTAATCGAGCCCGGCAACAGATACTTGAGATATTCGACGTACGGATACAGCTCGATCGTCTCCAGCGCAATGTCGCTCGAAATCCGCTTGGCCGTGGCCTCCGGCTGATTCAGCGAGTCCACCAGCTCCTGCATTTTGCTTTGCAGCGAGCTTTCCATGAACTGGTCGCTGTTATCCACCACCATGCCGAGCTGGGGATTTTCTCCCGCGTAGAAACGCCGCGAGAACTGCGGCGGAATGATCAGCGCGCCTTCCAGACGCCCCTCGCGAACATCTTCCCGGGCGCGCACCTCGTCCGTGTAAGGCACGGCGCGAAAGGTGCGAATGTTGGCCTCCACCGAGCGGAAGGCCTCTTGCACCCGCACCGCCTGCGTGCCGTGATCCTCATCTACAATCGCAACCCGCGCATCCCGAATTTTTCCGCCGAATGCATTCCCCAGAATGATCAACTGAACCAGCGGCATAATCATCGCCGTAACCATCAGGGTCGGCGAGCGGAAGAACTTGCGCATCTCGCGCTCGATAATCGCCAGCATTCTGTTCATGGCCGCATCCCCGGACGCGGCGGCATCACATACCCGAAGGCTTTCACCTGCTCGTCCCGTAGCTGACGGCCGGTGTAGTGAACGAATACGTCGTCCAGCGAGGTGTTCTGCACTGTCAGCGTCTTAATCTCAACTCCGGCGCGCACTGACAACTCCACCAGACCGGTAGTCGTCTGCGATCCGGTCGAGGTCAGCAGCCGATACATGCTGCCACCCTGGTCCTGCACGCTCTCCACTCCAGCCAGCGTGCGCAACTGCTCCACCCATCCCGAAGGCGGATTCACGAACTGGGCTTCCACCACGTTGTTGCCGGGAACGCTCGATTTCAGCGACATCGGCGTATCCAGCGCCACCAGCTTGCCGTGATCCACAATCGCAATCCGGTCACACAGCCGGTCGGCTTCATCCATGTAATGCGTGGTGATCAGGATGGTGAGCTGGCGGCGGCTCTTCAGCGTGTTGAGCATCTCCCAGACCGCTACCCGCGATACCGGATCGAGCCCGGTGGTAGGCTCGTCGAGAAAAAAGATACGCGGATTGTGCACCAGCCCGCGCGCGATTTCCGCCCGCCGCCGCATTCCGCCGGAGAGAGTTTTCACCTGCGCGTCGCGCCACTTGGTAAGATCCACGGCTTCCAGCAGCTCTTTGATATTGCGCTCGCGTTCGGCCCGGGGAACCCCGTAAAGCTTTGCGTAAATACTCATATTCTCCGCCACCGTAAGGTCGATATCGCTGGTCATCGCCTGCGGAATCACCCCCATGCATCGGCGCGCCGCATCGGCGCTTACACTCACGTCGTAGCCCGCGATAAACGCCTTGCCGCTGGTGATCGGGATGAGCGTGGTCATCATCCGTATGAGCGTGCTCTTGCCGGCGCCATTCGGACCCAGCAGCCCGAAGATTTCCCCGTCCTTCACGTCGAAGGTCACACCCTTCACGGCCTCGAAGTCACCAAATTTCTTCACGATGTTTTCCACCGCGATGGCCTGCCCTTCGTGTCCCGACTGCGGTCCCTTGCTGCGGCTGAGTATGCTCATGCGGGCTCCGTTATTTACCCGCGAACAGGCGCTGCGGGAGAAGCACTTCGGCGGTCATTCCCGGAACGTAAGTCTCGCGCGGATTGCTGATCAGCAACTTGAGCCGTACCGTGCGAATGTCGCGCTTGGTGCGGCTGTAATCGCGTTCGGTGGCGAAGTCCGCTTCGGCGGCCTTCGCAATCACTTTGCCGGACACGTGTTCGCCTCCGGGCATGCGCACGTCGAGCGTATCTCCCAGCTTTACGGCCTGTGCCTGAGTCTCAGGAATCGCCGCATAAACCCAGGTCTGGGTGAGGTCGACGATGGTCACAATCGGCGTACCGACGCTGACCACCTCGCCTTCCCGCGCCGCCCGCACGCTAACCGTTCCGTCCACCGGAGAGACGATGCGGGTGTAGCCGATCCGCACTTCGGCTTCGGCCAGCTTGGCGTTGGCCGAGTCCATCTGTCCCTCCATGGCGCCGATGTTGCTGTGCGCCGCCGCCGCCTGATGAATGCGCGCCTGCATGGTGTTCAACGTGGCTTGCGCGGCGATCACCTGTTCGCGATTGGAGCGCACCCGAGCCTCGTCGGCGGCCAGCGTCTGCTCCGCCCGGTCGCGGTCCTGTTGGCTGGCTACTCCCTGTTCGGCCAGCGACACTGTGCGCTTGGTATCCAGCGCCTGCTGCCGCTCATTGGCCTCGCTTTCTTCCAGCGAAGCGATGGCGGCTTTCAGTGCGGCAGCCGCATTGTTCACCTGCGCATCGGTCTCGCCATGGGTGCTGGCGTAGCTTTGCCCCGCCTGACGAACCTCGGAACGCATACCTTCGAGAGTGGCACGGGCGGAGTCGCGCTCGGCCGTAAGGTCCTGATTGTCAATCTGCGCAATCAGCTCTCCCTGCTTCACACTCTGCCCTTCGTCCACCAGCAGCCGCTCGATGCGTCCGGCGACCTTGCTGCTGACGATCACCTGATTGGCATCGACCGTGCCGATCAGAACCACATCCGAGGTGCCGCGGGTGGAGTAGAAGTAAAAGCCCAGCGAGAGCACTAGCACAATCCCCAGCATGGCGAAGACACGGTATTTAGCATTCATGAGTGGTTCGCTTTCCTTCCGTCTTTTCGAGACCCCGTCTTTTCGAGACCCTAACGTCGCGAAGCTCGCGGGGCAGCGCCGAGGCGGCGCCGGAGATCTTTTTTGCCAGCCTGATTCCGTACTCGCGATCCGCGAACAGCGCTGCCCCGAGGAAGTCCAGCGAGGTCGCAATGTGAGCGCGAATGCACTCCGGCGAAAACGGATCAACCCCCCGCACCATGCGCATAATCGGCGCGGAGGTAAAGTAGAAAACGTTCATCCCGAGAACTGCGCTGAGCGCCGCCGCGCCTTCAATTTTGCGGAACTCGCCGCAGCCAATGCCATCCTCCACCGCTTTCAGCCCCGCCCGCTGCAGAGGAATAAAGTGTGCCGTGCTGATGGCGCGAAAGTCCCGCGAGGGTTCACCGGTATTGCGCGCCCGCGAAAGCTCCTGCTGAATCAGCCGCGGATAGTTCGGGTGGTTGATCAAGTACTCGAAGTGCACCCGGGCGAAGCGAAGCAGCTTTTCGCCCGGCGAAAGCCCACTTTCGAGCAGTGGCAGCACATCCTCCACCAGCCCGCTGAAGACCGCCTGGAGCGCCGCCGAATAGAGACTATCTTTGTCCTTGAAATAGTAATAAAGCAGTGCCTTGTTGACCCCGGCAGCCTCGGCAATAGTGGCCGTGCGGGCTCCGGCAACTCCCTGCGCCGCAAACTCCGCAATCGCATGTTCGAGGATGGCGCCGCGGCTGGCTTCGGCGTTGCGAACCCGGGGAGCAATCGGCTTGGGCTTGGGTGTCGACATAACTAACTAACCAGTTAGTTAGTCTATCCGCAGTCCTCGGCGGATGCAAGCACAGGTCCACTACCCCATTTCTGCCGTTGTTGCCAGAAATGGGGCAGTGGACCTGCTCTTGACCCGCCTTAACTTTGAAACCTTGAAACCTCAGTCTTTTGTGTACTGATTTCGCTTCTTGTCCGCGTGCCGTTCCAGCGCCAGCTGAATCAGCCGGTCAATCAGCGCGGGGTACTCGATCCCGCTCGCCGCCCACAGCTTGGGATACATGCTGATCGCGGTGAATCCCGGCATGGTATTGACTTCGTTGAGATAGAAATGTCCGGTCACCGGGTCCATCAGGAAATCGACCCGGGCCAGCCCCGAACATTCACAGCTCTGGAACGCCCGGATGGCCATCTCCTGAATCTGCCGCACCTGCGTGTGATCCAGGCGGGCGGGAATGAGCAGTTCGGAGCCGGAGTCGATGTACTTCGCGTTGTAATCGTAGAACTCTTTGGCCGGAATGACTTCCCCGCAAATGGATGCCGCAGGCTGGTCGTTGCCGAGAACCGCGCACTCAATCTCGCGAGCCTTGTGCCGCTTGCCGCCCACGGCCTGCTCGATGATGATTTTGCGGTCGAAGCGCGCGGCCTCATTCATCGCCGCCGGTAGTTCGCTGGCATCGTGGGCTTTGCTGATCCCGACCGAGCTGCCCAAATTGGCGGGTTTCACAAATACCGGATATTTCAGCGCCGAGTCCACCGCCTTCTCAATATTTTTCGGCCCACTCTCCCACTCCGCGCGCAGCACCGTCAGGTGCTTCACCAGCGGCAGCCGGGAGTCACAGAACAGCCGCTTCATAATGTCCTTGTCCATCCCCGCCGCCGAGCCCAGCACGCCCGAGCCAACGTAGGGAATGTCGGCCAGTTCGAGCAATCCCTGCAACGTTCCGTCTTCCCCAAACGTGCCATGTAGCACCGGGAAGATCACATCGACGCTGATCGGGCGCGGCCCGTCGTGATTGCGCGGGGTCTCAAACGGCACAATCGAGTTCGCCGAGGGCATCGGCGGCACCAGCACGGCTTCGCCCTTGGCCAGCACCGCGGCCGACGAGGTCGCGGCAGGATCGCCCGCGCGCAGGTTCTTGCCGCGCCCACCGGCCACGAACTCACCCTTGATCAACTGTTCCGCGTGGAAGTCGGTGAGCCACATCCCCTGCTTCGTGATGCCAATCGGAATCACATCGTATTTTGTGCGATCAATGGCCTGCATCACCGATGCGGCCGACAAAAGGGAGACTTCATGCTCACCGCTGCGACCGCCAAAAAGCACACCTACACGGAGTTTCTTCGCTGTCATAAGGCTGAGTTTTCCTTGTGCTACTTCTTTTGATTATAAGGTCTGGAGGCAAGCAGGGTTAGGCGGCAGGCGCAGAAGCGCGAAAATTGCCAAAAACCGCCCGAAAACGCCATGTCCGGAATCCAGCATCCTCATCCCAGCGCAACCGTGACTTTCCTCAAACCGCGCACCGCATTCGAGATATACACCGCATCCGCTGCCGCCAGGTCGTCCAGCCGCAGTATTTTTTCCCCAGCCCCCGGCTTGCTTTCCAGCAGATGACGCCGGTAGATTCCGGGCAGCAATCCGCACCGCACCGGCGGCGTGAACCACTGCCCATCTTTCTCGATAAACACGTTGCTGATCGCCCCTTCGGTCACCTCATCGCGTTCATTCAGGAACAGCACCTCGTCATAGCCTTTCCGCAGGGCCTCTTTGTATTCCTGTTCGTAGAGTTGGCGGCGGGTGGTCTTGTGGCGCAAAAATCGGTCGCCCGAGTCCACTCGCTCGGCTGAAACCATAACCTTCCCCACGCCCGCCTGCGCTTCCACCCCGGAGTGCGTGATGCTCACTGCGCCCGAGCCGTCCAGCACAACTCGAACCTTGCGCGGCATCGAGCTGGCCACCCCGGACGCCAGCCGCTTCCCCATCTCTTCCAGCGCCGCCACGATAGCCTCGCGGTCGAAGCAGAATCCGAAGTACATGGCGGACGATTCCAGCCGCTCCAGATGCCACGGCAGCAGCCTGTAACCATCGTTCCAAAGAATGCTTTCCAGCAGTTGAAATGGTTCTTCGCGACGCGTCAGAAACTCGGATTTCAGCAGGCATTCGCGGAACTCATCTTCCGCCTGTGAATCGATAACGATGCCGCTGCCCACGCCCATCGTCCCCCGTCCGTTCTCCAACACCACGGTTCGAATCGGCACGTTGAAGACCGCCTCCCGAGCCGGGGAAAAGAAGCCGATCGCCCCCGTGTACACCCCGCGCGACTCCCGCTCCAGCTCCTGAATAATTTTCATCGTCCGCAGCTTCGGCGCGCCGGTGATGGAACCGCAGGGAAACAGACTCCCGAAGATGTCGGCGTAGCCCACCCCTGGCCGCAGCGTACCGGAAATCTCCGACGCCATCTGAAACAGCGTCGCATACTTCTCCACTGCGAAAAGCTCTTCCACCTGCACGCTTCCGAACTCGCAGATGCGCCCCAGATCGTTGCGCAACAGGTCCACGATCATCACGTTCTCGCTGCGATTCTTGGCGTCGTTACGCAGCCAGCAGGCGACCGCTTCGTCTTCCGCCAGATCAGCCCCGCGCCGCGCCGTGCCTTTCATCGGACGCGCGACCATCCTTTGCTCCTTCCGCCGAAAGAACAGCTCCGGCGAAAACGACAAAATGTGCCAGTCCTCCCCATGCAGCAAAGCGCTGTACGGCACCGGTTGATTCTCCAGCAGGGCGGAAAACATCGCCTCCGGAGAGCCCGAGAAGTCGAATCGCAACTTATCCGTGAAGTTCACCTGATAGGTGTCGCCTGAGCGGATATATTCCTGGATCGCCTTAATCTTCTCAGCGTAACTTTTCTCGTCGATTCCGAAACGCACATTCCGAATCGCAAAGCCCTCGGCACTCGGAACATTTTCCGCCAGCAAGGGCGCTTCGCCCTCAAACTCGCCGCTCCGGTGGTCAAAGACATACGCCTTGGGATAAACGCCAAACCATGCCGGAGACGGATTCGTCTTCCCTAGGCCAACCCGCCCCATTTCCTGCAAACCTTCTCCGTACTCGTAGCTAAGGAATCCCGCAACATAGGCCCCGCCCGCCAACGCCCCGTCGATCTCGTCGAACAGGGAACTGCTCGCCAAGAGCGTCCGCACCGGATGCGCAAAGAGATAACTACGATAATTGTTGCCATCAAATCGCGAGGTTTCGAGCAGAACGCTGCCGGGAGTGGATGTAACAAGCGCCTGATATCGCGCCGGAAGCTTCGTGTACTTCAATCCTTTTCCCTGCTGCAGCATAAGACTACGAGGAGTATATCGGTAAGCATCGCACCCACGACGGGTGGTTATCCAAGCCCGGCGGGTGGCCCACATCCGCCTGCTCTTGGCGAATGTGGGGGCGACGGGCAGCCCATTCAAGAACCCTTGCGCCCTACAGTATCTTCTTCCCAAACGCCGAGCTGGCCAGCTCCACCGCCAGCTCCGCCGTGCGGTTGTACTCGTCAATCACCGGATTCACCTCAACGATATCCATCGAGGTCATGCGCCCGTGGTCGGCGATGATTTCCATCGCCAGATGCGCCTCGCGATAGGTGGCGCCACCCGGCACCCGTGTTCCCACCCCCGGCGCGTCTTCCGGATCGACCCAGTCCATATCCAGCGAAATGTGGTAGCCCACCGTGCCCCGTCCGGCCACCCGCAGCGCCTCTTCCATGATCGTGCGCATCCCCCGCTCGTCGATGTCGCGCATGGTGAAGACTTCGATCCCGGTGCGGCGAATGTTCTCCTTTTCCGCCATGTCCACGTCGCGTACCCCCACCAGGGCGCAGTTTTCCGGACGCACCTTCGGACTCCATTCGTACAGTTTGGCCAGCGGGTCCAGCCCGTTCAGCCCCATCAGCGCGCCCAGCGGCATGCCGTGGACATTGCCTGACGGCGAGGTCTCCGGCGTATTAATGTCCGAGTGCGCGTCAATCCAGATGAGCCCGATGTGATGCCCCTCCCGGCGATAGTACTCGGCCACCCCGCTCACCGAACCGGCGGCGATCGAGTGATCTCCACCGATCGAGAGCGGAGTTTTTTCCTCTTCCAGCGCGTGCAGCACCTCTTCGGCAAGCTTGGTGCAGGTCGCCGTAATTTCTCGCAGATAGCGCGCATGAGGATCGCCAAAATTCTTCTGCTCGGGGATCGTGACGCTGATATTGCCGGCGTCCTCGACCTCGTGTCCAAGCGACTCCAGCTTGGCCTGCAGCCCGGCCACCCGCACCGCCGAGGGCCCCATGTCCACCCCGCGGCGCTGCTGCCCAAGATCGAGCGGAACGCCGATCACACGAATCCTTTTCTTGATTACGTCCGGAAATGATGCGGGAATGCTGGTCATTATGCCCCCTGCGGATACATCTCTAGTGGCCCACACCGTGTGCCTTTGGGCGAATGTGGGGATGAGCGGACAGCCCACATCCACCTGCTTTCGGCGAATGTGGGAGGCGCACCTACGGATACATCCGGTTCAACATCCGCGGAAACGGAATCGTCTCCCGCACGTGATCCAGCTTGCAAATCCAGGCCACTGCCCGTTCCAGCCCCATCCCGAAGCCGGCATGCGGCACCCCGCCGTACTTGCGCAGGTCCAGATACCACTGAAACGCCTGTTCCGGCAATTTATGCTCCCGGATGCGTTCCAGCAGACGCTCATACGACCCCATGCGCTGCGAGCCGCCGATCACCTCGCCGTACCCTTCCGGAGCCAGCACGTCCACGCACAGCGCCTTCGAGAGATCGTCCGGGTCCGGCTCCATGTAAAACGCCTTCACCGCCGAAGGATAGCGGTGAATCATCACCGGACGGTCGAACTTCGATGAAATGTAGGTCTCATCCGGCGATCCAAAGTCATTGCCGTACTCGAACTTCGCCTCCAACTCGCCCTTGGCGAAGCCTTCGTCCAGCATCTTCACCGCCTCATCATAGGAGACCCGTGGGAACGGCGCTTCGATCTTCTCCAGCGGTGCCAGGTCGCGCCCAATCACCCCGAGTTCATGCCGCCTGGTCTCCAGCACCCGCTTCACAATAAAAGTGATAAAGTCCTCGGCCAACTTCATGATGTCGTCCAGCGTGGCGTAGGCCACCTCCGGCTCAATCATCCAGAACTCGGTCAGGTGCCGCCGCGTCTTCGACTTCTCCGCCCGGAAGGTCGGTCCAAAGCTGTACACCTTGCCCAGCGCCATCGCCGTCGCTTCAATATAAAGCTGCCCCGACTGCGTCAGATAAGCCTGCTCCTCAAAGTAGTCCACCGGAAACAGCGTGCTCGTGCCTTCGCAGGCTGCCGGAGTCAGAATCGGCGGATCGGTGCGGGTAAAGTCGCGCTCGTAGAAGAAGTCGTGCATCGCCCGCTCAATCTCCGAGCGGATGCGCAGGATCGCCACCTGCCGTGGCGAGCGCAGCCACAGATGCCTGTGCTCCATCAGGAACTCGACCCCGTGATCCTTCAGCGAAATCGGATACGGCGTCTCGTCCGAAACCTTCTGCACCACCTCCACCGAGGCCAGATCCAGTTCGAAGCCTCCCGGAGCCCGCTTGTCTGCCCTCACCTTGCCATGAATAATGACGCTGGACTCCTGAGTCAGCCCTTTGACGGTCTCAAACATCTCCGGCGTGACCGCGTTCTTGGCCATCACCCCCTGCACCAACCCGGTGCCGTCGCGAAAGATAGGAAACAGCAACTTACCGCTCTCGCGCAGATTGTAGAGCCAGCCGCGCAGCGTAACATCCTGCCCCTCGAACTGCCCGAGGCGTTCAATCGAACTAATGGGCGCCATAATTCTTTCCTAGCCAACGCGCGAAGAATTGCACGGCCAAGTACCGAACCGCGTAGCGCGAGGCACAACAGGAGATTGTAAGCTCTGCCGTGGGAATAAGGGAATCAGAACTCGAAAGGCCTCAGGTGGCCCACATCCGCCCGCTGTTGGCGAATGTGGGGCTCGCAAGATCAGCGGACCCGCACAAGCATCGAATAGTTAGGTGGCTTCGGACGGGAGGCGATATGGCAGGTGAGATGAAGATACAAATTAGGCAGACTTCGGATTCCGGCTCAGAGGCCCAGATTCGCAGGCACCGGGTGCCGGTTGATCGTCCGGAAGCCAAGGGCGGTCACGACGCCGGACCGATGGGCGGAGAGCTCTTCCTCGCTGCCATTGGAGGCTGCTTTAGCAGTACCCTGCTGGCGGCGATAAAGGCGCGCGGTGCCGACATCTCCAGCCTCCAGGTTGAGGTGACCGGCACGCTCGTCGACTCGCCCACGCGCTTCGCAACCGTGGAGCTGCTGGTCTCAGCGAACTATCCCGAGCGCGAGCAGTTCGAAAAGCTGGTAGAGATCGCCGAGAAAGGCTGCATCATCGTCAATACGCTGAAGGACAAGCTGGAGCTGGCGGTGAGGATCGGCGCGGCGGTGTGAGCGGCTCAGGGACGAAATGAGCAGCAGGACTCGAACCTGCACCCAATACTTCCGAAACGGGATACTGAGTGCCTGGGCGATGTTACGCTAACTGCTTTGTCCTTGAATTGAAGTGTCACCTTGAGCGAAGCGAAAGGCCCCTATGCAGCCCAAATAAGCGGTGCTGCGTCAAGGTCACCTCCGCAGTGATCTCTCGCCAACGAGCTTGAGGCCACCAAATAGCGATTGCCTTGGCGATTATCCGTCAGAAATTTTAAGGCGGGCGACTATTGCCGATTAGCTCTGCTGTCCTGATTGCCGACCGATCCGCCTCTCTGCTTCCAGGAAAGCGAACTGCGAGTGTTCGAGCTGTATGAAAAGCCTGCTGTTGAGGCGCTTCAGGTCAAACACGAAATAGCTGAGATTGAGCGAAAGTAAGTGTTCTTGGATAACCTCGTAGATGGCTTGTTCCTCAAAGCGCAACTGGGTCACCAGCAACGGAATGGTGTAGCCCTGCTGGTAGCGTTTCACTCCACGTAATTTCGCAGTGTGAATTGCCTCCTTGACGTACTCCCCATCGTCCGACTCCAGCATCTTCGCCAAATCCTCAAGCGTTCGGGGTAGGAACTCGATCCGCTGCTGATCGGTAATCGGAACGGACTCCAAGGCGGTGTCGGACTTCATTCCGGCTAGGGCACGTTGCGTAACGTCAAACATGCCCTCTCTCAGGATTTCGGAAACACGCTTGGTGGCCGCAATCGAGCCCGGTTTTGGGTTCTGCAGTTTCTGCTCAATCAGTTTGATTAAAGATGGGATAGCGGCAGGTTTAATGAGGTAATCATCCACTTGGCTTCGGATCGCCTCCAGCGCCGAGTCAAAGCCTGGGTATCCGGTCAGAATAAGCGTGACGCACTTCGGCTGTGTCCGGCGCATGGCACTGACAACCGTGAAGCCATCGCCTGGGTGTCCGATGTTCAGGTCTGAGATGAGAACGCCAAATTGAGCGGTCGTAATTTGAGCCAAGGCTTCCGCTACCGTTCCTACCGCCGTTACGTCATATCCTTGCTGCCGCAGAATCTCCGGCATCGTGAGGATGATCCCGGGCTCGTCATCAACAAACAAAATGCGGGCTTTTCCCATAAAGTGTGTTCCCGTATGTAGTTGGATGCGCGCCCCCCCCCCCAACAAAGCAGTAGCCGCTTTGAAATAAAATTGAGAGTGTCTAAGGCCATGCGGTAGGTGTCGTAAATAGGCCATGTAGCTCAGTAATCCGTGAGCAAGATTAGCCAGGTTCGCCCGTGCTCTTCGGCGATAACCTGGGAATCAAGCCGATGCAGGCCCAGAGACATTACCCACCTAATAACCTGTAGCCCCGCAGCCATTACCGACTCAGTGAATCCCATTGCATCATTTGCAGTGCAAATCGCCCTAATTGCGATTTTCTATGCGTCCCCAACACGCCCAAAATGCATCGATGAGTCCTCCAAATCGCTATTTTTCGATCCAAATCTGCCCCATCGCACCTCTCGTCAAGCAAATTATTTTTAATATTCCTCGCAACCAACTGATTACACATAAGTTATAGTTTTGCGTCCACCGAGGGGATTCATGCGCTGGATTGTTATCCTGAAAGTAGGGATTGGGTCGTTGCTGCCTTTGCACTTCAACCTTGAACCCGTGAGGCGGTGCACCCTAACCCGCCTGTTTTCAAATTTTTAGCCGGAAATATAGGGGGAGGGGTGTGGCTGCCCGAAAAGCAATCTCGAATGGCAACCAGCCCTTAGGATTCATGATCTGACTCAGAGCACCGCATCCGCGGCTGGAGTTTTACATGATTCGTGACATGCTGCTGCCCGAGTTCGATCAGGAGATGGCCAACACCCGCAAGATGCTCGAACGCGTTCCGGAAGATCGCTTCGATTATCAGCCCCATCCGAAGTCATGGACCATCAATCGGCTCGCTGGCCATATTGCTGACCTGCCCAGTTGGGTTCTCCCCACCATGCAAACCGAACTCCTGGAGCTCCATCCAGGCATGTATACTCCCTTCGCGCCATCGAACCGCAAGGAACTGCTCGACCACTTCGACAAGCACGTAAAAGAGGCTCACGACGCGATTGCCTCCGCCAACGACGAGCAGATGAACACCATTTGGACCATGAGGTGGGAAGGTAAAACCGCGATGACCATGCCGCGATACAACGTCTTGCGCAGCGTTGTGCTGAATCATGCAATCCATCATCGCGCGCAGCTTGGAATGTTTTTACGCATGGCAAACGCCGAGGTTCCCGGCATGTACGGTCCGTCCGCCGACGAGGCGCCGTTCGGCTCGGCCGAAAAGGCGGCGTGATCCCTTGGCGGCGCTGATTCCGGCTAGCTATGCCAACAGTGCTGGTATCTCCGCAAAAGAATCCACCACATGATCGGGCCCGAGCTCAAGCAACCGGGATCGGGGAAATGACGTGGTCAGGGCGACGACTCGGCAGCCAGCGGCGTTTGCCGCGGTCACTCCGTTCACCGAGTCCTCGATCACCAAACACTCCTCTGTGGCCGAGCCGAGGCCCGCGGCCGCCTTCAGAAAGACCTCGGGATGCGGCTTGAAATAGGTGACGGAGCCGCGGTCTACGATGCATTGAAAGGCGTCCTCAAGCCCCAGCATGCGAAGCGACGATTCGCGGTTGCGCGGCGAACCGGAGGTGGCCAATGCAATTTTGTAATGCTGCCTGGCCCAGCGCACGAAGTCCACCGCCCCGGGTATCGGCCCGGCCAGGTGTTCCAGCGCCTCGTAGTGATGATTTTTCACCCGCAGCAACTCTGGCACGCTCAGCTCCAAGGTGGGAAACTGGCGCGAAAGTCCAACCATGATGACCTCATCGGGCACTCCGCGATAAGGCTTGTACTGCGCGTCCGTAACCGTAATCCCGAAGTCAGCGAAGGCTTTTTGTGTGGCCAGTTTGTGAATCGACTCAGCGTCGATGAGAACGCCATCCATGTCAAAAATGATGCTGGTGATCTTCATGTCTTCCTACTCGTTTTCCGGCTTCCGGGCGACGATGACCCGGGGAATTCCGGCAAGATCGGGAACCGAGTGTACGTTGTGCCACCCCGTCAGCAGCGCCATCACCGCCTGCGCCTGTGAGTAGCCGATCTCCGTCAGCAGCCAACCGCCGGGACGCAGCGCCTCAAGCGCCTGCGGGATGAGGCGGCGGATCACCCCGAGTCCTTCTTCTCCGGCAAAGACCGCCATATGCGGCTCGTAGTGCTTCACCACCTCCTGCACCTTGTCCGATTCGTTGAGGCCAACATAGGGAGGATTGGAGACGACGAAGTCAAAGCTGCCATCGCGTTCGATGCCAGCAAGAACATCGCTCTGGGCGAATCGCACGCGAGCGCCAAGACGCCGGGCGTTTTCGCAAGCGACTTCCAGGGCCGCCGCCGAGAGATCGACGGCGTAGACCTCGGCCTGCCGTAACTCGCGAGCCAACGTAATCGCAATCGCCCCCGAACCAGTGCCCACATCGATCAGCTTGAGCTGTGGGCCGAGCCTGAAGTGGTGGACAAGATCGAGAACAACCTCGATGAGGTGTTCAGTCTCCGGGCGAGGGATCAGCACGGCAGGGGAGACGAGGAAGTCCGCCTTCCAGAACTCCTGATGCCCAGTGAGATACTGCAAGGGTTCGCCGGAGGCGCGGCGGAAGATCAGCGTGTCGAACTGCGACTGCTCTGCGGAGTTCAGCTCGCGCTCGGGATGGGCAAAGAGATACGCGCGATTGCAGCCGAGTACGTGAAAGACGAGCGCCTCGGCGCTGATCCGCGGCGCTTCGATTCCTGCGGCTTCGAGTTGGGCAAAAGCGGCGCGGAGCGCCTGGCGGAGTTGCACAAATTCATTGTACGGCGCGCCATTCGACGGCCACGCTCACGAAGCAACCGGGCCCAAAAAAAATCCGCCGATGAGACGGCCGCGAACACCCGGAGTCCGTGAAAGGTTGCGGCTGACTTACGCACCCGCGCTTTCGCCCTTGAGTTTTTCCGCCTGAAAGTGGGTGATGAGGGCATCGACGAAGGGCTGGAGTTTACCTTCCATCACCTGATCCAGTTGGTGAACGGTGAGACCGATGCGATGGTCGCTGACCCGGTTCTGCGGGAAGTTGTAAGTGCGAATCTTCTCGCTGCGATCGCCCGAGCCCACCTGCGAACGGCGCTCCTTGGCGAGAGCCTCCTGTTGCTTGGACTGCTCCAACTCGTACAGGCGCGAACGCAGCACGCGCATTCCCTTTTCCCGGTTCTTAATCTGCGATTTTTCATCCTGGCAACTGACCACGGTCATGGTGGGCAGGTGGGTGATGCGCACCGCGGAATAGGTGGTGTTCACCGACTGTCCGCCGGGACCGGAGGAACAGAAGGTATCAATGCGGATATCCTTCGCTTCAATCTTGATGTCAACGTCTTCGGCTTCCGGAAGTACGGCGACCGTGATGGCCGAGGTGTGGACCCGGCCCTGGGTCTCCGTGTCTGGGACGCGCTGCACGCGATGCACCCCACTCTCATACTTGAGCTGCGAATACACCCGCTTGCCTTCGATGATGGCGATGACTTCCTTCAGTCCGCCGACCGATGAGTCCGAACTGGAGAGGACTTCGACCTTCCAGTGACGCGACTCGGCGTAGCGCATATACATGCGGAAGATTTCAGCCGCGAACAGGGTGGCTTCATCACCACCGGTACCGGCACGAATTTCCAGCACCACGTTCTTCTCGTCGTTGGGATCTTTGGGCAGGAGCAGAACCTTGAGCTCTTCCTCGGCCGTGGCGAGCTGCTGTTCGAGCAAGTGCAGCTCCTCCTGGGCGTAGGCAAGCATATCGGGATCCGTCTCGCCCGCGATCATGGCGCGCGAGTCCGCAATACCGGCCTGCAGCTTTTTATACTCGTGGAATTTCTCCACAATGGGAGCCAGCTCACCCTGGGCCTTGGCGGTCTTCTGGTAATTCGCCGAGTCATTGGCGAGCTCAGGCGCGGCCAGCGCGTCATTCAGTTCTTTCCAGCGTGCTTCAATTTGAGCTAAGCGATCAAACATGATCTTCTGAACTTTCAGGCCGCGCGGAAGAACCACGCCGCAGCCGGAGACTTGATTGAATGGAGTGGGACAGGACGCGCAAAGAGGCGGCGGGAGCCGCTAGAGGTGAAGTTGCCAGGCGCGGAGTGAGATGCTTGCCGAATACATCATGCGATCACCAGCTCTCCGCCCTGCCGCTGCTCCAGTTCCATGGCATGGTTCAGCGCGACAATGGCGCACTCGACCTGGGTATCGTCGGGTGGCTGGGTAGTGATGCGTTGCAGCCAGAGACCGGGAGCGGTCATCATCGCGAACAGCGGAGAGCGCCGCTTGGCCGCGTAGCGAATGATCTCGTAGGAGCCCCCGGCGATCACCGGCAACAGGATGATGCGCGAGGCAAAGCCCGCCCAGAATCCGTGCACCGGAACCAGCGCGTAGACACCGATCGAGATGATCATCACAGTCATCAGAAAGCTGGTGCCGCAGCGGGGATGATACGTCGAGTAGCGTTGCACGGTCTCGGCGGTAAGCGGCTCGTGATTCTCATAGGCAAACACCGTTTTATGCTCGGCGCCGTGATACTGATAGACCCGCCGAATATCGCTCCACCGTGAGGTCAGCCAGATAAAGCCGAGGAAGATGCTGAGGCGAATGATGCCTTCCACCAGGGCGAACATCGCACTGTTGGTGGTCTGCCCGGCCAAATGGCGTAGCGAACGCGCCGCCGCGAAGGGCAGAAACTTGTACATGAAGATGAAGAAACCGAGTGAGAGCGCGATATTGAAACCGGCCACCCAGCTATTCATCTCAAGCTTTTCCCCGCTCTCGGTCTTCTCGTCTTCCAGGGCTACATCCGCCGAATAGCGCAGAGCCTTGAAGCCGAGCACCATGGCGGAGCCCAGAGTGACGATCCCCCGGATAAACGGCCAAGCCTTCCACGGACTTTTGTCGCTGGGCTTGGCGAGCGGCTCGGAATGGATTGCCAGTTCCCCGTCGGGCTTGCGAATGGCGATGCCCCAGGCGTGCGGGGCGCGCATCATGACGCCTTCCAGTACAGCTTGACCGCCGACGAGGGTCTCCTCGGCGCTTTCTAGCGCGAGCAAAAGTTGGAGAGCAGTGTGAAAGCGCAAGTGGGAGCGGAAAGACATAATGTTCATTAGACGCGGAAAACAGGACGGTGGATACAGATAGTAACTTCCCTATCAAGGGTAAGATGCCCGGATGGGCGCTGTCAAACCCCGGGAGCAGGT
>Ga0181520_10002139_pt1 | contig 37594 bp, 36 predicted proteins | sample PEATcosm2014_Bin_29_FD_132451 | JGI IMG/M metagenome (GOLD analysis project Ga0181520, IMG submission 132451) | Peatland microbial communities from MTU Mesocosm Facility, Houghton, MI, USA - PEATcosm2014_Bin02_30_metaG | ecosystem: Environmental > Terrestrial > Soil > Wetlands > Peat | place... | reverse complement strand
TCAGGACGATTGCACCATCTGCCATATGCCTGCCGTGCGCATGGCGGACCGGACCGCGGGAAAGCACACGGACCTGTTCACCAGGCTTCCGTTCAAGCAGTTTCCCAAGGGAGACAAGGCTGCGGAGGGCGGGGTTACGTGCTCGGTGTGCCACCAGATCGAGAACGTGGGACTGGGGACGCCGGCGACGTTTGTGGGAAATGTGACGATTGCGAAGGCCGACGCGAACGGCGAGCGCCCGGAGTTTGGCCCGTTCGAGATCGATAAGGGGCACCAGACGGTGATGCACTCCTCCACCGCGACCTACCGGCCTACGCAAGGGCACCACATGGGCGACCCGGGACTTTGCGGAAGTTGCCATACGCTCTATACGGATGCCCTCGGGCCGCACGGGGAGAAGATAGCGCGGTTTCCCGAACAGGTGCCATACCAGGAGTGGGAGCACAGTGACTACTCGTCGGGAAAGACGCGCGAGACGTGCCAGCAATGCCACATGCCGCGGGTGGAAGAGCCGGTGGCAATCACGGCGCTATATGGCGAACCCCGGATGGGGATGCGACGGCACGTGTTCGTCGGAGCGAACTTTCTGATGCAGGGAATCCTGCAGGATCATCGGGATGAACTAGCCACAGCAGCCCAGCCAGACGAACTGAACGCGGCAGTCGCTCGCACGATAGAGTTTCTCGGGAGCCAATCGGCAAAAGTGACGATTCTCGGAATGGACCGTACGGCGAATAGGCTCGCGATCGACGTTCACGTCGACAACCTAACAGGGCACAAACTGCCGACTGCTTACCCGTCGCGACGGACGTGGCTGCACGTGGCCGTGCGAGATGGCAGTGGACGAACGGTGTTCGACTCGGGTGCGATTAAACCGGACGGATCGATAGTCGGAAATGACAACGACGAGGATCCATTGAAATACGAGCCCTATTACCGCGAGATTACGCGGCCGGACCAAGTTGAAATCTACGAGTCCATCATGGAGGATACCAATGGCAAGGTGACGACCGGCTTGCTGCATGCCGTTGGCTATGTGAAGGATAGCCGGTTGCTACCACACGGCTTCGACAAGGCCACCGCGGATAAAGACATCGCCGTGCGGGGCGGCGCGATGGACGATCCCGCCTTCAATGACAAGGGCAGCACAGTAAAGTATCTGGTCTCGACAGGGAACGCCGCCGGTCCGTTTACGGTGGAAGCCGAACTCTGGTACCAGCCAATCGGCTTCCGCTGGGCGCATAATCTGGCCCCGTATCAAGCAAGCGAGCCGCAGCGGATGGTGCGGTATTACGAGGAGGCTTCACGAAAGTCAGCGGTGATATTGGCGAGGGCCGAGGCCAAACGGTGAGGAACACCGGGATAAACACCCAATAGCAAACGTCGGCCTCTTCCTGACTTTCTGCAATACCACTTGGTAACGAGATCGTCACAAATCCCTGACGAGTGTTCAAGTAGAACGCGTGAGGATGCTTTATGCACAAGGTGAAGACTATCGAAGGCCCCCAGAGTGTAGCGGTCACCCGCCGCCGCTTCGTTCAAGGGATCGCGGTCGGAGGAACGCTCGCTGCTCTCGACTGGGATGCACGTCGGCTTTATGGAGAACCGATTTTTAACGTGCCGGGCACGCTCACGGGAAATCATTTCGACCTGAGCCTGGACTATCTCTCTGTGAACTTTACGGGACGTCACCGGATCGCCACGGCCGTGAATGGCTCGGTGCCGGGTCCGACACTGCGATGGCGCGAGGGCGAAACGGCTACGATCGCCGTAACTAACCGTCTGAAGCAGGCAACGTCCATTCATTGGCATGGTATCCGAGTACCCTCGGACATGGATGGAGTACCTGGCCTCAGCTTTGCAGGAATTGAACCGAACGAGACATTCACCTACCGGATACCCGTGGTCCAAAGCGGCACGTACTGGTATCACAGCCATAGCCGGTTCCAGGAACAGACCGGAATAGCGGGCGCGATCGTCATCGACCCGCGGAAGAAGGACCTGATCGAGTTTGATCGGGAGTATGTGGTACTGCTAACGGACTGGACCGACACTAACCCGGAGACAGTCTTTAGCAATCTGAAGGAACAAAGTGACTACTACAACTATCATCAACGTACGGCCGGCACCTTTTTCTCTGACGTACGAAATATTGGTCTGAAAGCGACGATTTCAGATCGCATGATGTGGGGACGTATGAATATGTCGCCGACGGACTTAGCTGACATTACCGGTGCCACTTACACTTACTTAATTAATGGAAACACTCCTGATTCGAATTGGACCGCCCTGTTCCAGCCGGGCGAAAGGGTTCGCCTTCGCGTCATCAACGGCTCGGCGATGACATTCTTCGATATTCGGATGCCAGGTTTACCGATGACTGTGGCGCAAGCCGACGGCAATGACATTGAGCCTGTAACGGTAGATGAATTCCGCATCGCTCCCGCTGAGACGTATGACCTGATCGTTCAACCGCAGGCAGGTATCGCCTATACGATCTTCGCTCAGTCAGAGGACCGGAGCGGCTACGCGCGTGGCACGCTTGCCCCGACCCGGGGAATGACCGGCAGCATTCCGCAGATGGACCCGCGACCGATGCGCAGCATGGCCGACATGGGCATGTCCGGTCTGAGTGGCATGAACATGGCTGGCATGAACATGGCGGGGATTGACGGAATGAGTGCAAAAGACATGCGTGCAAAGGGGAAGGTCACCACCAACGACCACATGCAGGACATGGCGGGAATGGATATGGGAGATTCAACGATGCCTTCCATGCCAGGACTGAGCAAAGGCGAGTCCGCTGGCGGTAATCAGAACAGCATGGCGGGAATGGATATGAGCGGCTCCGGTGAGATGACCATGGCGGAAATGAAGGAAGCCGACATCGCGGCCACCCGGAAAACATCAACGACGGGAATGTCGATGGGCAACGGGATGGGTACGGTCCCCTTCCCGCAACCCGGTCCAAACACGGTGCCCGTGCCGGGCGCCGGCGACAGCATAGTCACATTCGTTCCTGCAAAACCGGTGGCGATGCATATAGGACCGCAAGTCGTTGGAATTACGGCGGGCGCAAGGGAGCGGCTGGATGACCCTGGAAGCGGCTTACAAGAAAATGGAAGGCGCATACTTACCTATGCAGATCTGCGTGCCCGATATCGCGGAGTGGATGCCCGCCCCCCGAACCGAGAGGTCGAACTGCATCTTTCGGGCAACATGGAGCGCTTCATCTGGGGCTTCAACGGCAAGAAGTTCTCCGATGCTAAGCCAATCGAGTTGAAGCTCGGAGACCGCGTACGAATCATTCTCATCAATGACACCATGATGGAACATCCGATCCACCTCCATGGCCTGTGGAGTGAATTGGAAAACGGTCACGGAGCATTCAATCCCTATAAACACACCATTACCGTGAAGCCGGCGGAACGCGTCAGTTATCTAGTCAGTGCAGATACACCTGGCCGATGGGCCTACCATTGCCATCTGCTTTACCACATGGAGGCCGGGATGTTCAGAATGGTGGTGGTCTCATGACTTCCTTCGCACAACGCAAAGCTCCATCCAGATATCTGCCTTCACTCATTATCTCCATGGCCGTTGATATCATTCTGCTCTCCTTCTCGGTAGCACGAGTGGGCGCACAAATGACTGCACTGCAGACATCTTCAAAACCACCTCTTATGGGCAACGAAGTCTTTGTGCACGCTCTCTTCGATCAACTCGAAGGGCGCACGAGCGGATCAGATAACGAGGTTCGCTGGGACGGACAGGCCTGGACAGGGACGGATATGAATAAACTCTGGCTCAAGTCGGAAGGTTTCGTGGATAACGGCGCGATGAGCGATGGCGATCACGAAGCTTTCTATGACCGGCCAATCCCGCGCATGCGGTACTTCGATGCTCAGGCAGGAATACGAGCGGACCTCGATTCGGGCCCGAAGCGTGTCTGGGGTGCGATAGGCATAGAAGGACTCGCTCCACACTTCTTTCAATTTGAGCCAACCTTCTATTTTCGCGATGGAGGTCACCTGGCGGCTAGAATATCGAGCTCCTATGATCTATTGCTAACCCAACGGTTGGTCGCACAACCCGAGCTCGAGTTGAACTTCTACAGCAAGCAGGACCCTGGGCGCGGAATTGGAAGGGGACTCTCCGATATCGACACGGGGATACGTCTGCGCTACGAGTTCAGCCGCAAATTGGCCCCATATGTTGGCTTTGCTTACAACGGAATGTTTGGGAGTACCGCGATCCTTGCGCCTAAATCCGGAGAACCCGTGGGGCAATCACGCTTCATCTTCGGGGTCCGGGCATGGTACTAAGAGGTCCACTGTCGAACCCGCTACAAAACGTCAGATTGATTTCGACCTCGCGAACCGGAATGAACAATGAAGGATGGGCTTGGTGACGGAATGAGTCCAACAAGATATCTCAGAAGGAGGTGGCACGAGAGGAAATTGGAATCATGATTCAGCTTGCACGGCTTATCATCTCCGCCCTAGAGAAGTAGGCAGAAGAGATAGGCCAGGCCGCACGCCATGATCGGCGGTACGGCCTTTCTTCTAATTCGAGAATCACTCTAAGCCATCGACCTAATTCCCCTGCATCTGCATCTGATGCATCTTGTAGTCGCTCTCGACGCTGAGGCGTCTTACAACCGTAAGCCCGTTGGGCCCTAGTAGAAACGTGGTGCCGGTTTCATTGTTAGTGACCCGATGTCTCACGTCCTTGACGACAGCAAGTTGAGTCGGTGCAAAAGCGCAAATATCGAGCACTTGGTAGTCATGCCCAACTGCAGAGACGTACTTGTAGGTTTGCTTCGCGACTAGAAAGCCGCTCTCTCCCAAGGTCTCAGACGGACCGAGATCTGTTACCGCCGAAATCACCCGAAACACGGGGTTCTTGGCCTTCTGTAGATCGAGTACGGCTTCCTTCTGACCGTCACGAAAATACACGAGCTCAGCATTGTTGCTGAGAGGACGAACGAAATCAAAAGCGCCATCTGTTGCGAACGCCGTGCTCATCACAAGCTTGATGCGAGCCGGATCGGTAACGTCGAAAACTGATAGGCGAGTTCCTTGCTGCTGCTCTACGTAGAGATATGTTCTTCCTGCATTGTCGGAGTGAAGAAAGAGTGAGTTGCCCGGCGCCTGCGCCTGCTCCGGAAGATCACGGGACTCCATGACTACCAGCTCCTTCGACTTAGAGTGGATCTCCGCCTCTGCCGGCGATGAAGGTAGAACCGCTGCTGTGACAACCAGACCAAGCGTGAGTGTGGATTTGATGATTTTGCTCATGGTGTTTCTCCTTTTCTATATCCAGTCTTGATCCACACAAGCTGCCATGTCCAAGCAGTAAAGGTGATGCCGTATAAGCGAGAAACCCTTCGAATCGATATCGGGCCCCTGCTTATACGGCATAACAATTTGCAAATTCGGTTGGCGCAAGTTTCGCTTTAATGTCGAAACATGACTACTCGAAAAGGACCAACTACGACAATCGCAATCATCGGCGGAGGGGTAAGTGGGACCCTCACGGCGTTTCACCTGGTTCGGCAGGGAACGTCTGCACGCGTAATCCTCATCGACCGTCAACCTAATTTCGGCCTTGGCCTGGCCTATTCAACTCCGAGCCTCCGCCACCTGTTGAATGTTCCCGCAAGGACAATCAGCGCAATACCCGATCAACCAAACCACTTCCTCAATTGGCTCCGCAGGAATCATGACCCGGCTGCGACGGAGAAAACCTTCGCTCCACGAGCAGTATTTGGACGGTACATCCAGTCTCTCCTGGCATCGACGAGCTCGATCGAACAGGAGATCGCGACAGTCGTTGATGTCCGTCAGCAAGACTCCGGCGCAGTCCTTGCGTTGGATAACGGATGCGAGCTACGGGCCGACGCGATCGTTCTGGCAACCGGAAACTTCGATCCTGCGCCTCTTCCGGGAGTCTCGAAGGCCGCGTCCGATTCGGGTTTGTATCGCCACAATGCGTGGGCGACGGAAACATACGAGGGATTGGATTCCGGCGCGCCTGTTGCTCTCATCGGAACAGGTCTGACCGCGGTCGATGCCGTGCTGAGACTGCGCGAACTCGGACACCGCGGAAGGATCATTGCCCTGTCTCGTCACGGCATTTTCCCGAATCGGCATGACGATTACATATCCCTGAGTTCATCTGCAATCCCATCAGATACACCGGCTACCTGTGTCGCATATCTCCACGCTCTGCGCGCTGCAATTCATGGAGGCGCGGAGTGGAGGGCCGCTATCGATAGCCTCCGTGAGACGACCAACGAATTGTGGCTCCGTCTGCCAATCGAGGAAAAGAAGCGCTTTCGCCGCCACCTGCAGCGCAGATGGGAAGTTGTACGCCACCGCATGGCGCCGCCGATTGCCGACGTCATCGAATCCGAGCTTAGTAACGGCACCCTCGAGATCCGTGAAGGCCACCTGAAGACCGTCGATGCCTCTCCTGCAGGCGCGCACATAACACTTCGCGCACATGATGACAATGGGAGCTTCTATGCAGATCGAGTCATCAACTGCACTGGACCGAGCATGAACTACCGCCGTATCCCCTCAACTCTTCTCCAAAACATATTCAACAGAGGACTCGTAACCTCCGGTTCTTTAGGTACTGGATTCCATTGTTCGAAGGATGGAGCGGTCATCGACGTCAGTGGTCTCGCTTCAGAAATCATCTTCAATCTTGGCCCGGGCCGCCTTGGCGACCTGATCGAGTCCATCGCGATTCCTGAAATCCGGCAGCAGGCCGTTGAGCTTGCTTCGACACTTGCTGATCGCGTGAGGTCACTCCCTGGAAAGACGCGGACAGTATCTGCTACGGAGTTAGCTGGAGAGTTGGTAGAAGCATGACCACCGCAACGGTCACTAACGTCCGAGGCACTGAGCGGGTGGTGACATCGTGGCTAGCATCCGCCGGTTGGGCTATTGTTCTCGGAGCAGCCAGCGGCTTCTCATGTGTCGCAGTCAGGCTCTTCTTTCGGCTTCTTCAGTGGGTCTTTTTGCAACAGACAGGCATGTTGCCCATCGCGGCAGCAACGTTGCCATCCGCGCGACGTATCCTGACCCCCACCCTCGGAGCGGCATTCGCGACCCTTGTCGTCTGGATGAAGCGAAGGTGGGCATCGGATTTGCACTTTGAAGAATATGTGGAAGCCGTTCGTCTCAGGAATGGTCAAGTTCCACTCCTTTCGACGGTTTGGCAGACTGCTTGTTCTGCCTTTTCCGTAGCCACCGGCGCGGCAATCGGGCGAGAAGGATCGATGATCCAATTCGCTGCTGCAATCTCTTCATGGGTGGGAAAGCGATCTCCCCTACGCAAGCTGGCGTTGTCGCGACAGGTAGCCTATGGCGCTGCCGCCGCGGTAGCGGCAGCTTATCAGGCACCGATCGCTGGAATATTCTTCGTCACGGAGATCGTCCTGGCTGAATGGGCCTGGAGCGACATTCCTCAACTGCTCTTGGCCGCAAGTACTGGTTGGCTCATTAGCCGCATTTTACTGGGTGCCGGCCCTCTCTTCCCCATAAGGGGACCATTGCTGATTACGCACGATCTGCTGTGGGTTCTCCCTCTGGCTCTTGTTCTGGGCGCAGTTGGTCCGGCCTATCGTAGGCTTCTTCATTTCTCCGGAGCAGCGAAGCGTCTGCCCTTCGCACTCCTGTGGAGTGGTCTCGCAGTGGGTGCTCTCGGTCTGATCGAGCCTAAGGTATGGGGAAATGGCGACGCCGCTCTCCTGGGAATTCTGCAGAACAAAATGGTGCTCCTCGGAATCTTCAGCGTGTTTACCCTTCGCCTGGTCGCTACTTCCTTCTGCGTGGGAACGGGCACGGTGGGAGGAGTTTTCACGCCTACGCTGTTCGCCGGTGCTGCCATCGGTCTCGCGATGGGTCACTTGCTGCACAATCTGGAGCCTTCGATATTGGCTATCTGCGGCATGGGACTACTGATGGCGGCTGTGACACACGCCCCTTTAATGGCAGCTCTGATGGCTGTAGAACTGACCGGGCAATGGCGTCTTCTGCCGATCATTCTGCCATGCAATCTGCTTGCCTCGTTGATTGCTCGTACAATCTCGCGTGAGTCCTTATACGCCATTGCCAGCCCAGAGCCAGGTGCAATTAAAGATAGGTTTCGCCAGACAAGACTGTGACCATCAAACAGGCGCAGACCTTTGGACTTTCAAGGGAGACAGGAGACGGAGAGGTCATGATAGAGAATTTCCGCATTCGAGTATTCAGGGCGGTCGCACAGCATCTGAATTTCAGCCGTGCAGCGGAAGAATTGTTGCTCACGCAACCCGCGATCACCCAGCAAATTAAGGCGCTTGAGGATGAGTTCGGCGTGCCTCTATTCGATCGCGGCGGTGGACATATCGCCCTGACAGCCGGGGGAAAGGCGCTGCTTCCCCTTGCGGAGAGAATGAAGGAGATCTCTGATGAAGCCTTTGCCGCTGTGGCAGAGGCGATTGGACAACATGCAGGCGAACTCGCTCTGGGAGCCTCCCAGACCATCGGTCAATATCTCCTACCAACGTTCGTGGCTGGATTTCGGCGGACATGCGCTAAGGTCAGAGTCACGGCTCGCAGCGGGAATACAAACGAGATGCTCGAAGCCCTCCTCGCTCGCGAGATTCAGATGGCACTCATCGAAGGTCCGGAACAGCGGAGAGACCTCCATATTGAACCCTTCATGGAAGATCACATGGTTTTGGTTGTTCCCGCGACTCATGAATGGGCCAATCACGATATCAAGGTAGAGGATCTGAAGGGCGAGCCTTTGCTCATGCGCGAATTTGGCTCCGGCTCAAGGAGAGTAGTGGAGCAAGCGCTTTCGAAGACCGGAGTGAGGACGAAGGAACTGACGATCAGCATGGAACTCGACTCGACCGAAGGTCTGCTGAGCGCGGTGGAAGCCGGCCTTGGAGTCACTTTCGTCTCGAGGTGGGCAGTCCGGAATCAACTCTTGCTCGGAACGCTAAAGATCGCTAGAGTAAACGGGTTGAAGCTGTCACGGCGATTCTCGATGGCATATCCTGCGGGTCCAGAACCAGCAGGCATCGTCGGAATCTTCCGTACATTCTTGCTCTCTCAGGCAATGGAAATGGCGCCAAAAAGGATAACAAGAACAAACGCCTCATAGTTGCTACTGAGTCCGGCATCCGGAGGTCGACAGCATCAGTTGTTGCCAACAGGCCTTGTCACTCATTGACCGGGTAGAAGATGTTTCTGCCGCCCACCCTTCCGCCGCTGCTCGTTCCTGCCGGGTGTCCTTTTGCCTGCGAAATGGACTCTGACTGTCCTCATCCCCTAAGACGCCATCCGAAGGCATGTATTTAGGAGCCGGCCGGATCGGTAGATCCGGAGGCCAGCGGCGGGTAAGCCAAATACTGACCCTGTCCGAGGGCATTTTCTGATCCTCTTGACACATCTGAGATATGTCATGGTATGCTGTGCATCCCCCGCGGCTGATTGTGGCGGGCGGAGAACAGGGGTATGGATGGCGGGCAAGCAGAGAATTAGGTTGTATTGGGTATTCACAGAGGACCGCAAGGAAGACTGGTTTATCTTTGCATCGAGGGCAAGACAGGCGCAGGCATATCACGAGAATTATGAAGGGTACGGCAAGGGCGACGCTGAAGCGAGGCTGGTCATAGCCAACGTGCCACTGGAAGAATTCGAGAACGGCAAGCCACCCTGCCACGCGCAGATGCCAGACTTACTTAAGCTGGGCCTCAAGGACGCGGGATCGGCACCGAGTATTCGCCGGGTGGAATACCAGGGTGAGATTTTCGAAGAGGGCATCCTGGAATCGATCGTCGTGGCGGGAAGGAAGAACATGGTGCTGATGCTGCGGGAGAAAGGGAACCACATGCCTGGAGAAGCAACATGCTCAACGGCAGGGCCTGAGGGTGAGACTGAGAGGAGTGCACCTGGTCCATTAGGCGCAGTACCGGCAGGGGCGGGACTGGGCGGCCCAGGGGAGGGTTCGGATGGTCGGCCGGATATCCTGCGGGCTGCGGAATTCGCATAGCGGGCTGATCTCCTGACCGCCAAGAATCGGGATTTGGTTGGAGTGGCTATACTACGGGTTGGACGTTTGGGCATTTTGGGGAATGTCCTCGGTGCGGAACGGTTCATAAGTATCAGTCGAACTTTGGGAACAGCTGATTCCCGCCTCTCTTGCCAGATCTTTCGTCACCGAAGTTTATGTGGCGTTTGAGCTATTCTCGGCCCCCTCCGTGGCCTACTCTTATTCCTCTTCCCAAATCCGATTCCGTTCCCCGGCGCCGGCTGATGAGCCTCAGAGCGAGACAGAGTAGAGCAGAGTCCGGGGGCAGGACAAGGAGATCCTAGGGATGTGCAGCGGGCTATCCATCCTCCCCGATGTTGAAGTCGAAACCACCCGGCGGAGCTTCATCTTCAGTCGTTGGAGGACTTGAACTGGGTGGTTGAAGCTCAGCTTTGAGGCGGCGTAGCAGCTCCTTGCCGGCACCGGTAGTTGCGAGCCTCTTGGTCCGCGGATCAGAGCTCTCACGTGTCTGTGCCAGCAGCCCGGCGGCGACCAGGGAGCTGACCAGTTTACTCACGACGTCCTTGGGGAGCGCTGTCTCAGCGACCACGTCTTTTTGGGAGACACCCGCGATGCTGTCAGCAAGCGTAAGCAGATAGATCACCCTGCCAGGGGATCCTGCAGCGTGCTGCTCATTAAGAACGCGCTCAACCCTCATGGCCTGTTGTGCAAACTTCTTCAGGCTGTTAGCAGTTGCCATATCGCAACTATAGACTGGAGGCGTTGAAAAGCCAGCTCCATCGGGATAGTTGCCGTTTGGCAACCATCCCATTTCCTGCAACGAAGCCGGCGCTCAAGGGAGAGAAACAGGGGCATCACATGTGGCAGAGATGGCCATTCCATACCCGGAAGACGTGTGTGCCAGACTGGCAGAAGAGGGGTGTTCAAGTGCCCTTTTTCTGTGACATTTCCACAGACAAATCTCGGGTTTTGGTGAAGGTTCCTATACTGCGGGTGGAGCGTTTAGGAAGATTGGGGAAGCCTGCCGGTGCGGAATGGTTCATAACTTCCAGTGGTACCTCTAAACCCCATAGGGAATGGCTTCCCGGATGTAAAAACGTCAACACAAATCCCGGCGCGGCATTTTAACTATTTTCGACCCCCTCTGCTGACCCCGTCCTGGCCCCTCCGATACCCTCTGCTGCCCCCCTTCCCAGACCCTTCGCCGAGCGTAGTTCGAGACATCGGATAACCGGATGATGCTTGGATGCTCGGAGATATAGACCAGCAGATCGAGTTCGAGCTGGGCCGCCAAGGCAGGGTGGATGAGCGGGGATCCGAGAGCGCAAACCGGCTTCTATATAGAGAGAGGCCTACCGGCGGGCCGGAAAACGGCGGAGCCGTGGGATCTGAATAACAGGAATCGATGAGCCGCGGAGCCCGGGCGAGAGATGCGGGGACGGCCTTGAGGTACGGCCTTGAGGCGCGGAGCCCTCGCCACGGGATGTGGTGGAGGATGTGGTGGAGCGGGGACCTGGTGGCCGGGAGCTGAGCTGGCCGAGGAGGAGGAGCCGGGCCGGGCCCTTCGCGCGTGCGCGGGGCATATATATGTTCCGGCCGGGAAGGCACCTGGTTAAACGACCATGTTCGCGTCGTCGATGGCACGCAGCTGGTGAGCAGCGGGTTCAGCCGCCAGTATCCTCCACCGATCGCGATCTGGTCCGGCATCGCCGATAGGCTCAGCTTGCCCGACAGCAGAACACCGAAGTCCGGTCCTACATTGATGACGTTGTTCGCGTCGCCGACGAGGATGATGTTGTCCTCGGTGACGACGATGTAAGGCTGGCCCTGATAGGCATCGCCGGCGTAGATGACCTTCGGCTGGTTCAGGGCGCCGGATGTGTTCTCGAGATCGAGTGGGGCGAGGGACATGATGGCTTAGGTTCCCGGGACACAGAGATCCTGGTCGACCGGGATCCTCGGGAAGAGGGTGTGGAAGTTCACCTTGTGGACGGTGCCGGCGATGTTGACGGTCTGGCTGTCACCGGTGGTATCGGTAATGAGCTGTTGCTGTGGCGCCAGGACGACTTCGACCTGATCGCCTTCCATCATGGCGTCCTTCTGGAAGTACTGGGCCTCTGAGTCCTTGGGAATGGGGTCTTCGGATCACTCTACATATCTCAGATATATGTTAGGCTCGAACTCCCTATGAAACGCTCAGCCCTTTATTTACGAGTCAGCACTCTCGACCAGCACCCCGAAACCCAACTCTATGACCTTCACGAGATGGCCAAGCAGCGCGGCTACCGGATCGTCGAAGAGTACACCGACCGGATCTCCGGGGCGAAAGCGCGGCGACCGGGACTCGATGCCCTGATGCAGGATGCCCGCCGCGGCCGGTTCGACGTCGTGCTGGTGTGGGCCTCAGACCGAATCGCCAGGTCGGTGAAGCACTTCCTGGAGGTGCTCGATGAGCTGAACCGGCTCAACATCGAGTTCGTCAGCTTCCGTGAGCAGATCGACACCGGCGGGCCGCTGGGCCGTGCCATCGTCGTCATCATCGGAGCGATCGCTGAACTCGAGCGCAACCTGATCATCGAGCGAGTGCGGGCCGGGATGCGCCGTGCCCGCCTCGAAGGCCAACACATCGGACGCAAGCCTCTAGTCCTCGACCGCGCCGCCATCTTGCGAGGACGGGAGCAGGGCCACAGCCTGGGCCAACTCGCGAAGAGCCATCGGGTCTCCCGGGCCACCATCCACCGAGTGCTGCAGGATGGTGTTCCAAAAGGGCTCGAAAAACCCGCCGCCTAAACCCCACAAAATCAATGGCCGGATATACCCAATCCGGCTGTCCCAAAAGGCGTGGGTTATGAAACACAGGGCCGCTAGACAAAAATCTCAATGATCACAAGCTCAACGACGACGCAAAGGAGACCATGGCATCACGAGAAAACAGGATTCACGCATTGCCCGGGAAGCCCAGGACAGATGTCTTCGACCGGAAGTACATGGCCGGAACCACATTCATGGCAGAGACTCCGCGTTGTCCGCAGTGCGGCTCAAAGACATTTACTTTATACGGCTGTGCCATCTCGTGTCTTAGGAGAATCTACGAAAACGGCAGGCCCGCCCCTATCACACCCGCTGATGTGACCCTCAAGGATGAAGAACTCTTCTGGCCAGATTTACTTGAGTGCAAGGTATGCGGCATGACGACCTACTTCAGGTAGAGAAGGATGGCAATGAGACCAAAGAATACGAAGGCTTCACCGACAAGGGCGGGCGGGGGATCCACTACCAGCACCGAGATGACGCGGGAGAAATATGACTGGACCGATCCGTACTGCCCGCATTGCGGGTCTGGAAAGGTCTTCATGCTCGTGGTCAGGCTCGAACTGGTACGAGAACTCACGATTGAAGAGCTCGCTCAAGCGATGGCTGCCGGCGTAGTAATTGAGGATGGCAATTACTTCCTTCAGAAGATAATTTGCTGCCGCGACTGCGGCACGACCACCAAATTCACCGACCCTGTCGAGAGCCCATGGGCCCCTCGCCCGAGTTAGAGTGCCGATACCCGCTCGTTTTCTGAACCCAGACTCTTTCGAAGGTCCAGCTCTGCCGATCTGACTTCCTCGAAAGCTGTGGTTTCTGAATCACGATCTAGGCCTATCCCTTCGCTGATTCCAGAGGCCGATAACCAGGGAAGTTCGGTGAAAGCATCATGCTTTGCTTGCGCACCGCGAGTTTGCCGTCGCGCACCCACTCCTCTCCTCGTTCTCTCAGGTGTTCGATCATGCGATCGCGCCACAACGATAAAGTCCCACTGAATTCCGGAAGCTTGGCGAGGTCTCGCAGTTCATGTGGATCGCTCTTTAGATCAAAGAGCTGTTCCTCTCCGCTGTAGGCGTGGAAGATGTACTTCCACTTTCCATCGGTAAGCCCATTCCAGTGATTGATAACGTCATAGCACACGTTATGTTCAAGATCGATATAAGGCCGCCAATCCGTACCTTTGCTGCGAAGGAGATGGAGCAGGCTCTTGCCATCCAGATGCTCCGGAATCGGGGCTCCAGCCACATCCAGGAATGTAGGCAGAAGGTCGCGTATCTCGATTGGCTGCTCCGCGACCTGTCCCTTCGGGCCAAGGTTCATGCCCTGGGCTGGGCGCAGAAGCATCGGAATGTGAGCCGAAGGCTCATAGGCATAGGTCTTACGCCACAGGTTCTGATCTCCGAGCATGTCGCCGTGGTCGGAAAAGAAGACGATCAACGTATCGTCGAGCATATTCCGCTGTTCAAGAGCTTCGAGAATGCGCCCCACCTGCTCATCCACGAAGCTCACCGAGCCGTAATAGCCCTGGCGCGATCGCCTTATGTCCTGTTGCGGCAACTTGCCATGCCACAAATCGTCGCGCTCGCTGCTGCGAGGCTCGTAGCGCGCAGCCCACTCTCCAACTTCTGCTTTAGGCAGGGGCGCGTCTTGACGTCAACGAGGGAGCAGCATTCGCTCCCATGAACTTGGAACAGCTTGTCGCTCATTACCTGAGCGTCGAGCTTCCAGGTAAGGCCTACTCCACCGTGGAGGGGTACAAGAGCTATCTAAAACTTCACGTCGTCCCGCAGTGGGGCGAGCACAGCCTAGCCTCCATCAAGGCAGTGAAGGTCGAAGCCTGGCTGCGCGACCTGAAGAAAGCCAACGGTCAGCCGGCGAGTCCGGCGACCAAGGCGAAGATCCGCAACATCATGTCGGTGGTGTTCAGTCATGCAAAGCGTCATGAGTGGGCATCCAGGAATCCGATTGAGGATGTGCGGACCTCGACTAAACGTCTCCGCATCCCGGAGATCCTTACTGCAACGGAGTTCCAGGCTCTGATGACTGAGCTGGGGCCACGTGAACGGTTGATGGTTGCCTGGGCTGGTACAACTGGTCTGCGCCGTGGTGAGCTCATCGCACTGCGGTGGCGTGACATCGACTTCGACAATAACCAGGCCAGCGTGCTGCATTCGGTTTGGCGGAACGTCATGGGCGACGCCAAGACAGAAGCTTCGCGCAAGCCTGTACCATTGCCGAAGTTCCTGGTCGACGCGATGAAGGAGTGGCGGTCGGCTTCGCTATACAAGAGTGACGACGACTTCCTGTTTCCATCCATCCGGATGAATGGGGCCACACCGATCTCACCGGACTCGATCCTCAAGAAAGCTATCCGGCCGGCTCTCACCAGGCTGGATATCAAGAAAAGGATTGGTTGGCACTCGTTCCGTCATGGTCTTGGCACTATGCTTCGGCAGCATGGCGCGGACGTGAAGGTTGCCCAGGAGATGCTGCGCCACGCCAACCCGCGGATCACTCTTGCTATCTATCAGCAGGCTGTGAGCGAGGAGAAGCGCGTCGCACAGAACCAGGTGTGCAACACACTATTCGATGGAGGGTTTTCGATCGGACCCTTCAGGACCCTAGAGGAAGTTACAACCGAGGAAACATCTACCATAAACGACCTGGATTCTGGTGTTTATGGCGGGGACGACGGGGCTCGAACCCGCGACCTCTGCCGTGACAGGGCAGCGCTCTAACCAGCTGAGCTACGTCCCCTCTGCCTTTTCAACGGTTTCCCGCAAGTCACAGAGTTTACTGGCTTTTCTTACCGTCCACTCTTTCGCTTGTTTCCATCAATTCCACCGGATAGAACCAAATTCCGGGGGTGATGGACAGTAAATGGACAGTAAGAAAACCTCTACGTCCCGTCCACTGCAAGCATCCGCAGACCACGAAGCTGTCACCATTTCGTGATTCAATTGTAGCAAAGAACAGTCCTCTATACCGATGATCTGGGCGGTCCTTCAGCATGTGGAGTCAATAAGGGCTACGGACATCGGTGTTTCTTCCCTGTCAGTCCCCGCTGCAGTGGCCAAGGATAATCCCGCGTAGTGCTGTATGCGACGATCGGCCACTGAACTTTCTAACAGTCTGACCCGAGTCGCCAGTCGCGGGGCTGTCCGTGGCGAGACAGTCAGCAGTTTCTCTCATTGTGAGTCAGGATTCTTGTAGGGACTCGTCTTGAGCCCTATAACCCCTTCGGATAACAGCCGAATGCTCTGCCATTGAGCTACTTAGGATCGCCTTGTAGAGCACGTTTTGAGGACGCGCTCCGCTAAGACATTTATGGCAAAGACAGTTAAGCTAGGTCGATTAACCGCTGAAAATGAACGGCTTCGGGCGTCGCCCACGATGTGCATAGTTGTTGGTTCCCTTCTTCCCTCCCCTCCGACGATTGCTATCGGTACGTCCACGATTATCACCGATTTTGAAATGGGGTGACGGTGAAAGTGGCCACCGATTTCTGCCGAGTTATTGAGCTCAGGACGGCCGAATCTGAGTCCGGATCGCACGCTTTGGCCTACGCTCGGTGAGATTGGAAGAGCCGCGCCTCAGGGCGACGATCTCCTGGGACAACCAGTTCGGAACCCCCGCCCCTCCGACCATCGCTTGATCGAAGAGCTGAACGTCAACGCTCTCTCCTGATGAGAGACCTTCAGGCGCTCTTGGCTGCGCGTAAACGCCTTTACGCTGACTGCAGATCTCTTCTTCCAAACAACATCTAACCATACGCTTGGCATCGAGCCGGGGAAAACATCAGGATGTTGGGCTCCCTTCGTTACCTCGGTCGGCAACGCGAAATAAAACGTCGCACCCCGTCCGTCGTTGGATGTGGCCCACAAACGGCCACCATGCGATTCCACGATTGAACGGCTGATCGCCAGCCCCATTCCGCTGCCTTGAGGTTTCGTGGTGAAGAAGGCATTGAAGATCTCGTCCGCCATTCCGGTCGGCAGCCCTACTCCGGTGTCGCAGACTGAGATCAGCACTTGAACACCCTCGCCTCGTCCCGTCCTGACCGTGAGTACTCCGCCGGTTTCCTTCATTGCCTCAATACATTGAGCATCAGGTTCATCAGTACTTGCTGCAGTTGCACCCGATCCGCCATTATTGTGGAAGGACCGGCAACTCAACTGCACGCCTATCGATGATAGGGGTGCAGTTATATTTGCGAGCACAGAATCTGTTGACAAACTGCTATTCTGCCGCAGCTTTACTTGCCGACGCTCTTCTTGAAGTAAGCGATCAGGTCCGCCCGTTCCTGGGGCTTGGCAACGAGGAAGTCCATGTTGTTGCCAGGTAGGAAGGCGTCCGGATCGGTAAGCCACTTCTCGAGCGTCCGGTCATTCCAGGTGATGTCGGCCTTTTTGAGCGCGACGGAGTAGGGAAAGCCGGGGATGGACCCACTTGTGCGGCCGTAGACTCCCTTGAGCTGGGGCCCTTCGTGGTTCTGAGTCAACGCGTGACATCCAGTGCATCGTTTCTCGAAAAGGGCTTCGCCATGAACGGGATCGCCATTGCTTGCACTGATAGTGGCGGCGTCTGCGGGGGCGCCATCAGCCGGATTGTGTGCCCACTGGGTCAAGGCCTGGATGTCACTGGGCGTGACGCCGGCTTTCCAGTGGATCATCCGATACTGGATGAGCGGCATCTGGTGGCTCTTCGTCTCCTGGACGATCTTCGCCTGGAAAGTTTGCTGCTGGTCGGCGGAATAGGTGTCCCATTGTGAGAGATTCATGGCCTTCCTGGCGTCGACAATGTCGCGCTCCATCAACCAGGACATGGGGGCCAAGCGGCCGTAAAAGGGAGAATGGGTTTGTGTGGAGTGACAGTCGGCGCACTTAGCGACGAGGACGTCGCGGGCTTGAGGGGGAATGGCAGCGCGTTTCAGAATCGGGGGCTGCGATGCGTTCGCCCCATACAGACCCGCGTCACCGAAGGGGTGAACGCGGGCCAGCAGGAGCGATGCGACCAATGCGACAGCTGCGGCGGATGCGAGGCGAGTCAGCTTCACGCTTTGTCATCCAGGGAGGAGTCGATGATTGCGAGCGGCCCGCGCTTGCCGATGTACTTGACCTCGGTGACACCAAGCACGCTCTTCAGCTTCCCGGCGGGGACCATCATCGGTCCCGCGCTGGGGGCCTTGCCTGGGGAGGGCTGGGGGAAAGCGGTCGAGGTCGCGGTGTGGAAGGAGACGTTGCCTTCTACCTTCTGCACCACCTGGTGGATGTGCCCGTTCAGCACCGTGACGGAGCCGAAGCGTTTGAGGTAGGAGAGGGCTTCCGCCCCGTCTTTGGTCCCCCAACCCCACTCGGGATAGACCATCCACAGAGGAATGTGGGCGAAGACGACGATGGGGGTCGAAGCCGGAAGCGAGGCCACGTCCTTCTTCATCCAGCTTAACTGCTCGGCACCCAGGCCACCCATCGCGTCCACCTGCAGGGAGTTGTTCAGGCCGATGAAATGCACGCCTTTGTGATCGAAGCTGTACCAGCCGGTGCCCATGGTTCCTTTGCCGTACCGCTCGAGATAGAGCTGGCCGTCGTCGGTAGCCGTGTCGTGCTCGCCGGGGACGTAGTGAACATCGCCAATGCGCGAGCCTTTAATGATCTGCATCGCGGTATCAAACTCTGCCGCCTTGGCCGACTGAGTGATGTCGCCCGTGTGCAGCATAAAGTCCGGCGTTCCGGGCATGGCGTTGATCTTGTCGATCGCGAGCTTCAGGGTTCCCGCCACATCCTGGTTAGCGGCTTTGTTGAAGCCGATGTGGCTGTCGCTGATCTGAACGAAGCTGAAACCTGCTCCGGCTTTGGCCATTTGTCCTGCGGATGCGCCAGGAGTGGCGGCGAAGAGCTTGGATGTGGGCACGCCGCCGGCCATGGTCCAAAGCAAGCCGGTTCCAGCCCACGCCATGCAGCTGAGGAAATTGCGGCGGTCGATGCCGTCGTTCACGAGTTCGCTGGGTGCCGGGCTGGGCTGCGAGGCTGCGGCAGGTTCGCTGATTTCAGTCTGGTGCTGCTCTGGTGTACCGTTTTGGGTATCCTTCATGGGTAGATCCTCCACCCATGGAAACCGGCGGGCTCGCTTTTTATTCCGCGCGACACGGAATAAATTTGCCCGAAGCCAGTTCTCATGTGTGGAGAGAAGAGTTGAAGCGGGATTATTCCTGACAGATGACGCTGTTGCCCTGGAAGTACGCGATTCCCAAGAGCGGTCCACGAACGTCTCCGTTCGAGGATCTCGCGCTCCCTTTGCTGCCATCGCTTTACAACGTGGCGGTTTGGCTTTCCCGCAATCCCGCGGACGCAGAGGACCTGGTGCAGGAGACGTTTTTGAAAGCTCTTCGCGGATTTGGCACGTTCGAGCCGGGGACTAATTTCAAGGCGTGGATCTTCCGCATTCTGAGGAATACCTACCTGACCTCGCGTAGTGGCCTCGCTGCCGTGCGGACAGTCTCTCTCGAAGAAGAGCTGGAACCGCGCACCGACTGGGGGCCGAATCTGTTTCCGGAGGCGGCAATCGACCTGCGGACCCCAGAAGTCAATCTAATGCGTCTGAGCGATCAAGCTGCGCTACAAGCTGCGATGGAGGAGTTGGCCCCGCCGCTGCTCGAGGTGATCTTGCTCTGCGATGTGGAAGAGATGAAGTACAGGGAGATCGCTACTGTCTTGGAGATACCGATTGGAACGGTGATGTCGCGAATAGCGCGCGCACGGATGGCCCTGCGTAGGTTGCTCACGGTCAGCGTGACGCCCAGCAAATCCAATGCCGGAGGTACAGGTAGTTGAGCGATCATCTTTCATTGGCGGTTCTCAATGCAGTTGTGGACGGCGAGCTCTCCGAGGACCAGCTTGCAATTGCAAACCAGCACCTTGCCGGATGCCCGCATTGCACCTCTAATGCACTTGCGCAAAGCCTGCTGAAGTCGGCCACGGCCCGGGCGGGCCGGCGGTACACGCCGCCGCCGGACTTGCGCGAACGGTTTGCTCTGTTGGCATCCCAGGAAGTATCCCATCGGCAAGCCTCGCCTTCCCAGCGAGCGTTACTGCCTGCGGGCTTCAGCTCCTACGGCTGGGCCGCGGCTGCCGCCCTGGTGCTGATTTGCCTGGGTCTGTTCGTTGTCCAGCGCGGCATGCGGCGAACTTCCGCCGAATACGCAGGACTCGTTACTGAAGTCTGCGATCAGCACATCGCCACACTAGCGGAGAACTCGCCGCCGGAAGTTATCTCCTCCGATCGACACACTGTGAAGCCGTGGTTCCAGGGCAAGATCCCGTTCAGCTTCAACCTTCCCCAGAACCTGCCGGGAGACACCACGCTCGACGGGGCCAACCTCACCTACTTGCACAATCAGCCGACAGCTCAACTTCTCTACAGCATTGGCAGGCATCGCGTCTCGGTTTTTGTGCAACAGGGAGATGGCGCCAATGCTACAAGGGATTCGTGGACGGACCATTCCGGATTTCATGTAACCGGATTTCGCACAAGGGATCTTGCAGTGGTTGCGGTCAGCGACGTCGAGCCCGCGCGCCTGACCGACCTCGTCGGCAGAATCGAGCAGGCCCAGGCAGAAGCGCAGGCCCAGCCGAAGTAGTCCCCAACTGCATGGTTGTCTTGTTTGTCTTTGACAAGCCAGCCGCAACCTTCCAGACTCAGCCGTGACTGCCCTCGCCAACGAGATCTTGACTTTCGTGTCCATGTCCATGCCAGCTGGCTGCGCCGCGAGAGTCCGCTGCGGCCGTTGCGAGTAGGCAAAATCCAACAAGACAGTGACATTTTCCTTACTGTGACGTGACAATCTCGAGTTCCTGGCTCGGTAGGCTGATCAGCAGAGTCGTTTCCTTTGGACGATGGTTTGAAACTCCGCAAGGTATGCGCCGACTTGGATGCCTACTCAAAATACCCATCTAGCGCCGAGCTTCCTGAGTCGAGAGCAGTTGCTACGCGAGGCTGTACTGCTGACGTTTTGCGATCCTTTGGCTGAGCAATGCGGGCGACTGGAGAACCTCTCTGGGAGGCAGTGGCTAAAGTTATTGCATTGGCTCGATATCAGCGGACTGGCTCTGTACTTTCTCGATCGAATGGTGGAGTTGCAACTGTGCGATGTGCTGCCGTCCAGCATCCTGGCGCGTCTGCAACAGAATCTGCACGACAACATCGGACGGACACGTGGAATGATCGCGGAATCGGTTGCGATCCAGCAGGAGTTCCAGGGATCTGACCTGTTGTATGCGACCCTGAAAGGATTCTCACTCTGTCCAGATTCAGTGCCGAAGGCAGAGCTGCGACATCAGTTTGACCTTGATTTTCTGGTGGCGGAGGCGAGCGCTCCCAAAGCGCGGCAGATTCTGGAGAGCCGAGGCTACCGTTTATATGCAATCAGCGGCAGAAGCTGGGAGTTCAAGATCAACGAGCGGCCAGTCGCTTCCCTGAATGACCTGTATAAGGATTCGCCGGGACGGGCGGTGGAGTTGCATATTGAGGCAAATGTCCCGGGGCGGCCTGGTCTGCTGAGCCGCATTGAGAGGCGCGATTTCCACGGTATACGCATGCCGGTGCTTTCACCTGTCGATCTGTTTCTAGGCCAGGGGCTGCATGTGTATAAACACGTGTACAGCGAGTTCTCACGCGCCGCACACCTACTTGAGTTTCGCCGTCATGTGCTCTTCCGTCGCGACGACCATGCTTTCTGGGAGGAGCTTCGATCGATCGCCGACGACAACCCAAGAGCTTCCATCGGACTTGGTGTAGTTACGCTGCTGATTACGCACGCAATCGGGAATTTCGCTCCGGAAGCGCTCACGGCCTGGACTGTCGACCGCCTTCCCAGGTCCGCACGGCTGTGGATAAATCTGTATGGCCGCAGGGTTGTCTTCGATAATTTCCCAGGAAGCAAGCGCTACCTGTTATTGCAGAACGAGCTTGAGTCTGCCGGCGCTCCGGCGAAGCGCTCCTTGCGACAAGCGCTGTTGCCTCGGAAGCTACCTCCCGCCATAATTCGGGCGTCCGCGCGTGAGACGCTGCCAATGCGAATTGGCCGCTATCGCCTGCAACTCAGCTTTATTCTTGGTCGCCTGCGTTTTCACATTGTGGAAGGTCTTCGCTACACATGGGAGTCCTATCGCTGGCGCCAGTACCTGAATGGAACGGCTCGATGATGCCTAGGTTGCGTCCCTCCGCCATCGCCTTCGACGCAGTCGCACCGACATTCGACTCGCGCTTTGGCGCTTGGCAGAGTGTAGCGGCGCAGCGACGTGCCGTGCGCGCCGAGTTACTGCGCGTGTTTCCCAACGGAGGCCGGATTCTTGAGTTGGGCGGCGGTACCGGCGTGGATGCGACCTTTCTGGCGGAGCGCGGATTCGAGATACTTCTCACAGACCCTTCGCCAACTATGGTCGACCTGGCGCACGCAAAGCTTGGGCCTCTGGGCTCGTTGGCCAAGATTGCCGCAGGTGAAGAGATGGAGGAGTTTGCCGCCAATCACCTTGCTGAGGGTCGGGCGCAATTCGATGGAGCGTTTTCGAATTTTGCACCGCTGAATTGCGTTGCCAACCTGGAACCTGTGGCGCGAGGATTGGCTCGTCTGCTGAAGCCGGGGGCCTCGGCGATGCTCGTTCTGTTCGGCACCTTTTGCCCCGGCGAGATGATTGTGGAGGTTCTGCGCGGCCGGCCGCATCTGGCACTGCGGCGCTGCAAGCGTGGCGAAGCTCCGGCCCGACTGGCCAACCACGAGTTTAGCGTTGTATATCATCGCCGTGCCGAGTTGATGAGTGCCTTCGCTCCGTGGTTCGTCCTGGAGAAGCGTGTCGGTATTGGCGTGGCTGTCCCTCCCAGCGCTGCCGAACCGTGGATTTCTGAGCAGCCGCATCTGTTGGCCGCGATGGAGATGTTCGACCGAGGATTTGCGCGACCGCTGGCGATGCTGGGCGATCATGTTCTGTATCAGTTTCGCCGCACGAACCTGCGATAGGCAATTCACCGGGAAACTGATAAATGCCGCTCCCTCGACAATCCAATGACGATGTCAAGACATTCTGGCGACACCTTTGCGAGCGCGGCAGGCTACGCTTCATTAGGTTGACGAGTTTTCTAGGGGCCATCCCGAGTTGATGAGACTGAAACAAATCGCCGATATCAATTTCCCAACGCGTTGGGCGACTTTCCGCCTGTTAGCCTTCGAGGGAGTGCATGCCGGGAGTGAAGGACGCGCGGAGCGCAAGGAAACCGCGATGGCCCTGGTCCTTGGCGATATCCACAGCTCGCCACCGGTAGTTCGCATCCATTCACAATGCATGACAGGGGATGTCTTCCATTCGCTGCGATGCGACTGTCGCGATCAGCTTCATCTTGCGATGCGTGTGATTGCAGCGGAGGGGACAGGGATAATCCTCTATGAGCATCAGGAGGGTCGCGGCATCGGCCTGATGGAGAAGCTGCGCGCTTACGAGCTTCAGGACCAAGGTCTTGACACTATTGAGGCAAATCTTCGATTGGGGCACGCAATCGATCTGCGCGATTATGCGCTCCCGGTGCAGATTCTTCGGTTCCTCAAAGTGCGCTCGTTGCGGCTGATGACCAACAATCCAGAGAAGATTGATGCCGTGCTGTCGTCGGGGATCGAGATTGCGGAGCGCGTGAGCGCAGATGTTCCGGGCAGCCCCCATTCCGAGCACTATGTTGCGACCAAACGCGAAAGACTAGGTCATCTCTCGAGCGCTGTAAGGATGCTGCCAGAGGCTGCTCGTCTGTAGCCCACGAGCCGTGGCGCGGCGCTCCCAGGTAGGGTATCTGCCTATGCATGGCCGGCGGAAACGACAGAATCGCCTGTTCTGATAGCACCCGCAAAGGGATGACATTGAGTTGACAATCGCGAGACAACTGAATGCGTGGCAGCGGACTAGGCTACGTCCCATAGGCGGAATCCGCCAGTTGCGTCCGTACTTCGGGAGCACCGGCAGGGCGTCTTAGCTGAATCTGAATGGCGCGCTAGGATCGAGGTTAACTTTGGCACAGGTTCTACTCACACACTCCTATCATCTTCCGTATGACGCGAAGCAACTGCGCAAGATGCAGCCCTACACGCCGATTGGAACGCTGTATGCGGCGACTGCGCTAAGAGCGGAGGGCTTCTCTGTTGCGGTGTTCGATTCGATGCTTGAGGAGCCGTCCGCAATGTTCGCTGCCGTGCTGGAGGAGCATCGGCCGAGGATTGTGGCGGTGTATGAGGATGACTTCAATTTTCTCTCGAAGATGTGTCTTACGCGCATGAGAGAAGTGGCCTGGGAGATGGCGAAGGCGGCTCATGCAATCGGCGCAGTCGCGATTGCCCATGGTTCGGATTCAACGGATAATCCTTCCATGTTTCTGGAGAATGGCTTCGACTATGTGCTTTGCGGAGAGGCGGAGGCGACTCTGGTGCAGCTATGCTCTTCCATATTGCACGGCGAGGACGTGCCGGAGGTTGAGGGTCTGGTGAGACTCGATGAGCTGGGCCAGCCCGTACAGAGTCTGCAACGACTTGCAAAGAATCCCAGATGGGCTGACCTTGCCTTTGCCTCGCGCGATCTGATCGACTTGGAGCCGTACCGCTCGGCATGGGTGAAGGAACATGGGTACTTTTCGACGAATATGGTGTCCAGCCGCGGATGCCCCTTTCACTGCAACTGGTGTGCCAAGCCGATCTCCGGCAATAAGTTTCATTTGCGTCCGGCCGCGGCGGTCGCCGAAGAGATGAAGATGTTGAAGGTGGGCGCGGGCGTCGAGCATATTTGGTTCGGTGACGACGTTTTTGCTCTGAATCATCATTGGGTGCGCGAATTTGCCGAGGAGGTTACGAGACGAAATGCAGCCCTCCCATTCAAAATACAGTCTCGTGCCGATCTAATGAGCGAAGAGACCGTCTGGAACCTGAAGGCGGCGGGATGCGCGGAAGTGTGGATGGGGGTCGAATCCGGTGCGCAGAGCGTGCTAAACGCAATGGACAAAGGACTCACGCTCCCTTCGGTCATTGCGGCTCGGCGGCGCTTGAAGGAGGCCGGTATTCGCGCCTGCTTTTTTCTGCAATTCGGCTATCCGGGAGAGACCTGGATGGAGTTACGGGAAACGATTGCATTTGTCCGCGAGATGCGGCCCGACGACATCGGAATCTCATTCTCCTATCCGCTGCCGGGTACAGTATTTTACGAGCGCGTAAGGACACAACTGGGGCAAAAACGCAACTGGACCGACAGCGACGATCTTTGCATCATGTTCAAAGCGGCCTATAAAACCGAGTTCTATCGCGCCGTTCGCGATGCTCTGCATGCAGAGGTTGATTCCTGGCGCGATTCAGAGGCGTCTTACGAGACGAAGAGTCAGATCGACGATTTATGGCGAAAGGTCGATGAATTGGAACCGGTAAGTCGAGATGCCGAGGCTCTCGGACTTCTTGACGGTCCCGCCGCCTATCCTTCCTCCGCGTTCGTGCCTATCGAGCAGTTAGTATCGCTCACGGAGGCATAGATGCACGCATCCGTCCTTCTTCATGGCCACCCAGTTCGCGAGTACCCGCCTCAGTTCGATGTTCGGATGCAGTGCCCCCGCTGCAGGACGGATCTCATCGGGCTGAGTTGCATCGAATGCGGGTTTCAAATGTGGACCAGCCACGGAATTGTGCACGCTCTTCCGCCCGAGCGCGCCGCGCATTTCGCGCGGTTCATCGCGGACTATGAGCGCATACGGGCGGCGGAGGGCAGAGGTAGCCAGAGCCAGGAGTTTTATCTTAGTCTTCCGTATAAAGACATCACTGGGCGGAACAATAGTCAGTGGCACATCCGGGCGCGAAGCTACGACTGTTTGATCCAGCACGTGCTGGAAACGTCAGGGCGCCATCGAATGATTCTGGATATTGGTGCCGGCAACTGCTGGATGAGTTTTCGCCTGGCTCTCATGGGATGTCGTCCTGTCGCAGTCGACCTGCTCACCAATCAGGATGACGGTCTCGGAGCCGCCGCGCATTATCGACACGTGCTGCCCAACTTGTTCCCTCGATTCCAGGCCGAAATCACCCGTCTTCCGTTCCAGGGTGGGCAGTTTGATGTTGTCATCTTCAATGCCTCTTTCCATTATTCCGAAGATTACGAGGCCAGTTTGAGCGAAGCGCTGCGATGCCTTAGAAGCGGCGGCATGGTCGTTATCAGCGATACTCCCTGGTACTCAAAGGAGGAGAGCGGAAGGAGGATGGTCGCTGAGCGGCATGCCGGCTTTGTACAGAGGTATGGGACAGCTTCGGACTCAATTCGAAGCCGTGAGTTTCTGACCGATGACCGACTGCGCGAACTGGAGGAGAAACTTTCGATTCAGTGGACCATATTCTCTCCGCGATTCGGCTTGAAATGGGCGATGCGGCCATCGATAGCTCGCCTCCGTGGCAGGCGTGAACCCTCGCAGTTTCGGATCTATACAGCGCGAAAACATGCGTGACGATGATCCAATTTCGAGATACGGCCGCGGAGTGGTCATTCGCGGAGCTCGTTGCGCCCTCGGGAAAGATGAAAGTACACACGCTGCGATCCAGATCACCGACGGCCACGTGACTTATATTGGCGCGGAGTCGTATTTGCCTTCCGCTGCTAGCTCCGACTGGACCCAGGTTGACCTAAGCGGATTTCTTGTCATGCCGGGCCTCGTCAACGCGCACGATCATTTGCAGTTCTCCTTGCACCCCAGGCTGGCGGATCCTCCTTATCGAAACTATGTTGATTGGGGGAAGAGCATACACGCCAAGTTTTTCGATGTATTTGCAAAGTATCGGACTGTGCCCAAGAATGTGCGTCTATGGTGGGGCGGCCTGCGGAATCTGCTCTGCGGAGTGACGACAGTAAGCCACCATGATCCCCTGTGGGCGGAGCTGCAGAGAGAAGATTTTCCGGTGCGCGTGGTTCGAGACTTTGGTTGGGGACATTCTGTGGCTCTGGGCGGCGATCTGCGGAGTGCGCATTCCGCTACGCCCGAAGGGGTTGCATTTATTGTGCATGCATGTGAAGGAGTCGACGAGCAGGCGCGCGATGAGCTTTTCAAGCTCGATCGGTGGGGACTTCTGGACGCCAACATGGTGCTGGTGCACGGCTTGGCCGTCGACGCGGAAGGCGCTGAACTGATACGGGCACGCGGGACTTCACTCATTCTCTGTCCATCTTCAAACGAGTTCCTCTTTGGAAAGGTGCCGGACGCGGCCGTCTTTGGCGCGATTGACAATGTCGCATTGGGAAGCGATTCTCCGCTGACCTGCGAAGGCGATCTGCTGGACGAAGTCCGATTTGCAATGCGACATTGTGGCATTTCGCCTCAATCCGCCTATCGCATGGTGACAGAGGCTCCCGCGGCGATGCTTGGGTTAAGCAATGCTGAAGGCTCCATAGAAATGTCCGGCGTGGGGGACCTGATTGCTGTGCGAGACACAAATCAGGAAGCGGCGGACGGGCTGCGGAAGATGTCCATGGCTGATGTGGAGTTCGTCATGATCGCGGGGCGTGTGCAGCTTGCTTCTGAGGCGGTATTGGGAAAAATTCCGCCTCCGGAAACGCTGGGGCTGGAGCCATTGTGGATTGACGGAACTGTCCGTTGGCTGCGCGCACCGGTGAAGGAACTCTTGCGAAAAGCCGAAGCGGTTCTAGGTGCTGGAGAAGTGAGATTGGGAGGCAAACCGGTTCGCATTCCGGAATTCCTGGAGGCTAAGCATGCCTGCTGAACTTCCAACTCAACGAGAGAGCGATATCGAGTATCCCGGGGCAAAGATTGCGAGCCTGCCAATTCTTCTGCTGAATGTCCACGAGCACTGCAACTGCCGGTGCTTGATGTGCGATATCTGGCAGCGAAAAGATGGCAAAGAGCTCGATCTTGCAGATTTCGAACGCCATCGTGAGTCGATTATGCGGCTCGGAGTACGGCAGGTTGTTCTTACTGGCGGCGAGCCGTTGCTCCATCGCAATCTTGAGGCCCTGCTTGAATTTCTTCGCGGATGCAACGTGAGTATCACTTTGCTGACCACGGGATTGATGCTTGCAAAACGGGCAGATGTTGTGGCAGCAAACGTGGACGAAATCATCGTGTCCCTCGACGGACCGGAAGAGGTGCACGACCGAGTGAGGAGAGTGAAAGGAGCCTACCGGCTGATCGGCGATGGGATCCGCGCCGTCAGGCAGAAGAAGCCGGGCATGCCGGTTCATGGCCGTTGCACAGTGCAGAAGGAGAACCATGGTCTTCTGCGGCAGGCAGTTGCGGACGCCAAGTCTCTCGGAATGAACTCGATCTCGTTTCTGGCGGCCGATGTGACCTCACAGGCATTCAACCGTGAACTTGTATGGCCTGGAGAGAGGCAGAGCCAAGTCGTCCTGACGCGGCAAGAAGTCGAAGCGCTCGAAGAAGAGATTGCGCTCATGATTAGAGAAAATGATGGAGATATCTGGGCGAAATACATCAGCGAATCAGCAGAGAAGCTATGGCGCATCGCCCGTCGCTTCAGGGAACAACTCGGTGAGATGCCTCCCGTGGCTCCGCGATGCAATGCGCCCTGGGTATCGGCCGTAATGGAAGTCGACGGCTCAGTTCGGCCCTGCTTCTTTCACAGGAAGATTGGAAACGCTCGCGAGCAAACTCTAGAACAGGTCATCAATGGGAAAGAAGTGCGCAGTTTTCGTGAATCGCTGAATGTCAGCGAGAACGCCATCTGCAAGCGATGTGTGTGCTCACTCAACTATCAGGGGCCGCAAGGTTAACTGGTTCTCTCGTCCGGCTATTGAAGATCCATGTGAGGAAGCAAATGTCACATTTCGGCGTGCTGTCCTATAAGGGTACTGGGCACCTGAACCCGCTTATCGCCTTGTCCCGACAACTGATTGATCGAGGACACAGAGTTTCATTTTTTCAGAAGCCGGAGGTTGCAGCTCAAGTCCGTCAGCATGGGTTGGAGTTCGTTCCGATCGGGCCGCTCAGGTCCTCTTCTGCAGTTGACACGGCGGGTGACCACAGCAGTCTTTCGAGTATTGCTGCTCTCCGCTACGGCATAGGCCGCATCGTTGGCGACATGGAGATGTTTCTGCGGGAGGGGCTAACCGCACTGGCTCAAGCGGGAGTAGACACACTGATCATGGACGAAATAGCGCTGTCCGGCCCGACTCTAGCCGAGATGTTACGGCTGCCTTACTTTGTGGTATCGACTTCGGTGCCGCATAACTTCGGATGGAACGCACCTCGCCGGGTCTCTCCGGGACGCTCCTGCTTTAGCCATGTGCAGAACGCGCTGCTGCACGTATCGATCCTCCGGATGAGAGGGCCCGTACGCCGCAGACTGGACAGGTACAGACGTCAAGCAGGGCTGGGGCCGATCCGAGGGATTGAGAAAGTGTTTCCTGCACTTGGACATATAACTCAATTGCCGGAATGTCTTGATTTTCCGCGCTCGGTACTACCCCGCAACTTCTACTATACGGGGCCTTTCGTGGATGAAGCCGCAAGACGATCGGTGGAGTTCCCTTGGGACAGCCTGGACGGCCGACCGGTTGTCTACGCATCGCTGGGGACTACACGTAAGAGCGAGCCTGGTATCTTTCCCTTGATAGCCGAGGCATGCGATGGATTCAATGTTCAGCTGGTAATCTCGCTTGGTGGTCGGCAGAATCCGGAGATGTTTGCGGGCCTTCCGGGGCAACCTCTGGTTGTAAGAGATGCTCCACAGCTTGAACTCATAAAACGGGCCGTATCGGTGATCACGCATGGAGGTCTAAACACTGCGTTGGAAACGCTGATGGAAGGCAAGCCTATGATTGCGATTCCGAAATCCTTTGATCAACCGGCGGTGGCAGCACGCCTGGAACGGTTGAAAGTTGCGGAGGTGCTTCGAATAGACGGCCTTTCGGCGAAGCAGATTCGCGTCGCGCTTGCGAAGGTGCTCACCGACCCCAGCTATCGCCAAGCGGCGGAAAGAGCACAGGCCAAGATTCGATCTGCCCGTGGCCTGGCGCGAGCCGCCGATGTCATCGAAGAGCTTTTGGAGAAGAGGCATCAGGCAATCCATGTATGACCGCAGCTTGTCTGAAGAAATGCGGAGTGTGCCCATTCCATGGAACCGTCGTGTGCGTTGGTTCGAACGCGTGGCGCTCTGTCTATCGCTGTTGTACCTGTGCGGCCACACGTTGCCCCAGGCGTGGAGGACCCTTAATACAGATTTCCCCAATTACTACATGTCCGCCCGACTGGTGCATGAGGGTTATGACACCTCACGGATGTATGAGTGGTCCTGGATCGAACGCGAGAAAGACCACCGGGCTGTCGATATTCGAGTGATTGGGCTACTGCCCATCACCCCTTTCTCGACCTTGATCATATGGCCGCTGGCCGGACTTCCGCCCCTTACCGCCAAACACATCTGGATCCTGCTGAATCTGGCTTTTCTTGTCCCGATCGGCTGGATGTTGCGATCGATGACCGGCCTGCGCTATCGGCAAATCGCACTCGCCTTTACATTGTGCTTCCCACTGTACCGGAATTTGTTATTCGGTCAGTTCTATGTGCTCATTCTTTTGCTGATCGTTGCAGCATGTTGGAGTTATCTCCGCGGCTTCCGCGTACTGGCAGGCGTCTTGATAGCAATTGCGGCTGCGTGCAAAGTTTTCCCGGCTCTGCTCCTTATCCTGTTTCTGCGTCGCAGAGAGTGGCGTGCCCTCGCCGCGAGTATCCTCACAGGTTTGGCTGCCGTTGCTGTCTCTGTCGCGGTGTTTGGTTGGAATGTGCACCGAACGTGGCTATACGAAATTCTGCCCTGGACGCTGCACGGGGAAGGGTTGCAACCGTATGTCACAAGCGCCTCCATCTCCGGGGTGCTGCATTGCCTGTTTCTCTCGGAGCCACAATGGAACCCGCATCCATGGCACTTTTCTCCATTGTGCTACGCCCTGTTGTTGCCTACGATACAGATGCTTGCACTAGCTCCCTCCGTTCTGCTGATTCGCAGGGATGATCGCAGGCAGAGCGGGATCCTCCTGGAGTGGTCGGCGTTGTTGACTGCAGCTTTGGCTATCTCAACGATTCCCGCTTCGTACAACTTCGTGCTCATTGTGTTCCCGGTATGCGTGTTGGCGTCAATCTTGATTCAGCATAGACAATATGGCTGGCTGGCTGCGACCGTGATCGCATTTCTTGGGATCGGATTTCCCTTGTCCGGGCCGCACCAACCAGTGGGACTTGCACTTTTGCTCTATGTCCCGCGACTTCCCTTGATGCTGGCTATGCTTTGCGGGATTTATGCACTGCAATGGCGGGATAAGCCATCCCGTGCAATCTCGCGGGATTGGACGCCCTATGCGTGGGCGATCGTCATGGCTGCATTTGTGGTCTTAAATATACGTTCTACGCTTCGTCTGGAGCGCGGCGAGCGGGAGGAATATGCCTACCGGCTTCCACTGCAAACGCAAGGGTTTCTCAATTCCAGCCCGCAATCAACCGGCACCGGAGTTCGTTATTCGTCATTCACCTTTGCCGGATATCACTTGGTGACACAGGATCTAAGCGGTGTCTGGTTCGATCCATCCGGCGATTCTCCGTTCGACGATCTCTCGTTTACCAGCGGATTCGGGCATATCTGGGTGGAGAGAGCATCAAGTCCGCGATCGCAGATTGTGGATTTGCAGCAACCCTCATGTGTTCTCATTGACGACGGACACGAGCCGATGCTCTCGGCCGACGGCCAAAGTCTAGCCTTTCTCCGCGACGATCACGGCCGCGGACGGCTCATGGTTCGAAGAGGCTTCCAGGCCAACTCGGCGACCGAAATGGCACTGACACCCCCGCGGCTGAATGTGTATGAGGCCTCGTTTGTGTCCGAAAATGAATACGTGTTCTCGGCAGTCGAAGCTGGGCTACCGCCGCAGCTTTATTTGACGGACACAACCCACGCAAACTCGCCGATCGCACTAGCCGACGCAAGGTACCCGGCAATCTCCCCGGATGGTAAGTGGATGGCCTACAGCCACCTCGAACATGTCATGTGGAACCTGTGGCTCCGGGATCAGGCGACAGGGGCAACACGCCGGATTGCCGATGTCCCTTGCAATCAGATTCAACCCTCGTGGGACAGCGGCTCGACCACTCTGTTGTATGACACTGACTGCGGCCGGAGCGTGTGGTTTACTGCGGTAGCACGACGGAGAGTGATTCCGATATCGAAATGACAACTTGTCGTCGCGCCTTCGCAACTCAGGATCGCGGAAACTCGGTGACTCTCTCATCCGTCCGTGCGAGACGCTCCAGCCGTCGTACCGCCTGATCGAGTTCGCAATAATACAGATCAAACGTGGGAACCGCAGAGAGCATCTCCAAAATCCTCTCGTGCTTCGCACGAATCTCTCCGCGGGAATAGAGTTCTTGGCGGGTTCGCTCCGTCGCTGTACCATTCGGCAGTTGCACGAGCTTTCCCGTCGCTGATGGATGACGGTTGAGATAGACGATGGCATGGACGCCGATCTCACTGGCAGTGATCAGTTCCGGGAATTCAGATAGGGGAACCTCGATGGAGTCTTTTCCCTCCATGCGTGGTGTCAATTTGCGGTCGGCCAGCTCGGGAAAGAGTTCCCGGGCAGTCGGCCGGAAACGCATTCGCTGCGAGTGTCCAATTACGCGAGGAAAAGGGGAGTTGTTGATCAAGTAGCTAGTGTCATCTGAAGTGTAAGTCCATCCAGATCGTGCACACGCATAAGCAAGCGTTGACTTACCGGCGCCCGAGTCGCCGCAGAGAAGAATGCCTTTGCCATTCTTGCTCACGCAGGCGGCGTGTATGTCGGTTACAACTGAAGCACCCAGCAATAGATACACAACCTTCTCGAGAAAGTTATAGCGGAGATAGAGTCTGCTTTTCAGAGCCGCTCGATTGAGCCAGACGAAGCTTGTACAGGTCTTAAGGTCCAACAAAGCTTGGTTCTCGGCGTCTGCCACCAAGGAATATAGATGATCATGTTCACGACGCGTCGGTTCGGGAGGACACGCGGCACCCCCTCCCTCGCTGACGCCTATGCGGATCTGCAACGCCGTGCTTCCCCGGCGTAAGCGCCTATGACCAAAACTGTCGTTTGCAGCCTCAAGGACCTCTGGATCGTTTGTAACGATTTCGACCGCAAAGCCGAGCGGATAGAAGGTCCCGCTCAAGGTTAAGTCCATATCGCAAAGAAGCGCGTCCTGAGGTCTGACCGGCTTACGATTTACTGCCTTTTTCGCGGATGGCTGCGCGATGAGCTCCATTGTCATAGATCTTCCTTCGATTTCTGTGACTTCAAGTGATTGGTCAATGTCTTCTGTTCCGGCAATTCGCCCAGTTCTGATGAGACTCCTTTCATCAGGAGCATCAGTACCTTTCCCCGCACACGAGGCAACTATGCCGAGCTTACCGAACCAGCCGCTGACCGGTTGTCAGATCCAGGTAACGAAATTGTCACTGTCTCGTTCGATCAGGTTCTGTCAACGTGCCGTCGGCAACGTCATCAGAGAATCCATTCATGACCTCTAAGCGTGACAATCATCTGACAAAGAGCAGACGATCCAGAGACACCTTCAAATCCCCATATCGCTATCGTGGCTACTAGGCCGCAATCGATACCGAGCGACCGGCGGAGGACAAATAAGTGAAGGCTTTTCGCGAACTGAAGGCAAGCGATCTTGAATCATGCACCCTGAAAGATGAGATGACAACGAAGGGGTATGTGCTGATCCGCGGGCTATTGCCTAGAGAAACTATCGGCGCCGCCCTAGGCGATGTTACGCGGGTGCTCTCCGCTGCGGGCTGGCTGTTGCCAGTCCACGACCCGAGGCAACGGATGGCCGATCCCGGCGCGGCCTGCGGCGACCCCGATCCGATGTTCAAACGCACCTATCAGGAGGTCTTCAACCTGGAATCTCTGCACAGGCTGCCGCATCAACCGGCCTTGCGGGAAGCAATGACGATGCTCGTTGGCGAGACGCCCCTGGTCCACCCGAAGCCAATTGGCCGCCTGATCTTCCCTCATTGCGAGCGCCTTGTGACACACCCGCATCAGGATTACGAATTCATGGGTGGAGATCCTGAGTTCTATACCGTATGGATCCCTCTGCACGACTGCCCTATCGATTCCGGCCCACTCAAGATATTGGAAGGCTCTCACCGTTTCGGCATTCAGAGCCATGAACGGGAGAACCTGCATGTTCCAGAGATTCCGGCTGAGGCGGCCATGGGAGACGGGTGGGTTGGCGGCCATGTGAATGCGGGTGATGTGCTGATTTTTCATAGTCTCACCGTTCATGCAGCTTTGCCAAACCTCTCAGACCAACTTCGAATCTCGCTGGATTGCAGATTTCAGGATGCTCGGCGAACTCTGAATCCATCCAATCTGGTATTCGCCGGCGAGTCGGGAAAGTCCTGGGAGAAGACGTACGCCGGCTGGCGCTCGGACGATCTGAAGTTCTACTGGAAAACAATTCCACTGACCTTGAAGCCTTCGAAGGAAGAACTCGCACACCTCGCGGAAACAGCCGAATCGCTGCCTGTACGGGCGCGGTATGCCAGGATGGTGAGCCAACTCGACTACCAGGCGGTTGCAGTGGACGAGATCGATAGATTTGTCCCCGTCCTGGTATGAAATTAACCGTCGACACGGCTCCGGTTACAGGGCGATACTCATCGCCTTTCGGAGCAGATGCAGACTTGAAACCGAGCGCGACCGCGGACTTAACATGGTGGAAGGAGATCGAAGTGACACGTCGTGCAATTCTCCAGATGACGGTGTTAAGTATCGTGGGTATATCTGTTTGTGCCGGTATATACAGCCGAGTGTACCGCCGCTGTGGCTTGCGGCAGAATCGCAGTAACGCTCCGCTCAGTCCCACGACGAACACCTCCCAAGACGATGGCATGGCCGAGTTGATGGGGGCTGATCTGCGTGGAAAACCTGCACCTGACTTCATATTGAAGGATATCGACGGGCAGAAAGTCTCACTTGCCGACCACAAAGGTCGCGCGGTCGTAGTTAACTTCTGGGCGACCTACTGTGGACCCTGCAAACTTGAAATGCCCTGGTTTGAGCAACTCGAGGCCAAGTACAGGGACCAGGGCCTGGTGATTCTAGGCATCGACCAGGATGAAGGCGCGGCACAGGCCGAGATATCCACGACAGCGAAGCACGCCGGCGTCAGTTATCCAATCCTTATGCCTGACGACACCGTTTCAAAGAACTACGGCGGCGTGGACTATCTCCCAGAAACCTTTTACATCAACCGCAACGGCATCGTGGTCATGCAGACCACCGGCGCCCCCACTAAGAATGAGATCGAGGCGAACATTCGCAAAACACTAGCCGCAGGCAATTGATTAGGTTCCTGGGAAGTTTCCGGGTTTCCGAGAAGATGGGCGGCAGCTCCGCTTCTTGGCTTCGCACCCGCCTATTCCGCGACACCATCGTTTATTTGGGCGCAATCCATGCTCAGCGTCCCGTTGTCGTTGAAGACCAGCCCGTTGAAGCGAATGATGCTGCCCGCCGCGATGGGCTTGCTATTGAGGAGTTGTGTGTTGCTATCCGCGTAAACGATGATGGTATTCGGATTCGACAGCAACGCGGTCTGCCCCGGTTGCGTAGCGAAATCTGGAAACAGGTCGTAAGGCGCAAGCGTAACGGTGTAAGTCGTGAAGCCGCCGCTCATGGAGACTGTGCTTACCGTGCCATTGATGGTCTGCGGCACGAGCGTTGCCGTAGTAGCCGGAGTGTAAGCGGGGCCGCCCTGGACGCTCAGCGCATGTGTGCTGAAGAGTATATTTTGGCCCGGGACCATGTTTGAAGCGTTGAAGCTGACGGGAAATGGGAGGCTCTGCAGGTTCGTGAGCTGACCGGAAATCTGGAAAGTGGTAGTGCCGAAGCTGAAGTTTTCCATAACGTCGGTTGGAATGAGACCCTGTCCTTCAACCCCGATCGCCAGCACGACGGGTACTGAAGCAGGCCTCTCTACCAGCGGCCCGCTCGAAATGGTCAGGTTGGCCGGGTTCGGGTCATAGACCGCAACCCGCGAGGCCAGAAGCGAACCGTCCATTTGAATCGCTACGTCCATATCCACGGGAATACCTGCGGCCAGTTCTGAGGCGCCGGTGATTCCCTGGAATACGGTGTTGCTTCCGGTGCTAACTTGCCACGACGGACCATCCGCGCCAGCCACGCTGAAACTGACTCCATTGGCAGTGACGATGTTGATCAACCCGCGAAGACTCGAGGCCTTTCCGTTCGTGCTGCTGGTGGGCGAGGCCGCAATGGTCACAGGAGTCAGACTGAAGGTCGCTGCAACGGAGTTCGTTCCTGACGTGAACGTGCAATTGAATGGCTGTACGGGCACAACCGCCAAATCGAGCGCGAGTCCCATAGCGGCTCCGGTCACCGTGATCGGCGAAGGCACGCTTACGGTCGGATTTAATGAGAGTTGTATCTGTCGATTGAAGAGATTCTCTTCGGCGGCGGTGTTCTGGCCGACACATAGTGGCGCGTTGGATGGCTCGGCGAACTCGAATGCCGCTGTAGCGGACGTGTAGACATCTTGTGGGACCATAACGGTCGCCAGCGGTTCCGCTGTGCCATTCAGATGCATGAGTTCGGCATTCTGGGGCGTGGAAAACACAGTAATCGTTTTGCCTGACTGGCTGGTCAACGTCAGACTGGCCAAGGTCAAATAGAGCTGGGATATCTGATCGTTCGCCGTGCTCGACACCAGAACAACCACCGATGTGTTGCCAGACAAGGTTGAACCAGAACCATTGCCTCCGCCGCACCCGGAGACGAACATGGCTGCTAGAGCGATGCCGAAGAGACAGGCCAATCTGAAACTTTGGAAAGCAGGTCGATGAGTAAGTCGAAACGACGCGGAGATCATAAAATGCTCTCGGACTTTGGGGGTTTGGACGCGTTAGCAGAGATCGAAAGACGGCGATTTGCAACCGTGGTAAGTCTACACAGTGGAAATGCATACGGCCTGTAAGGTCCTGCCGGCTCAACTGGTCGATGGACCACTGGCTATTCAGGGGTAACCGGCAGACTCAAATAGTCCGGATGCTCTTGTGTCTGATGATTGCTACCAACTGAATTTGCTACTTTCGCAGAGACTCGATTGCCGCAAGAATTTCTGCGCTGTGGGACTGAATATCCTTGACTTCCCACTCTTTCACAATCTTTCCGCCTGGTGAAATCAAGAAGGTCGTGCGCTCAGCGTAATGCATCGTGCCGAACGAATGCACGGGCACGCCATAAGCGTCGATTGCCTTGTGATCCGGGTCGGCGAGAAGCTTGAACGTAAGCGAATCCTTTGTGCAGAAGGTCTTATGGCTCTCTACGGTGTCAAGCGAGACGCCCAACACCACAGCATTGAGCGCCTGATATTTGGCGAGATCGCGCTGAAAGTTGTGAGCTTCTAAAGTGCAGCCGCTGGTTTGGTCCTTCGGGTAGAAGTACAGTACGACCCATTTGTCCTTGTAGTCCGAAAGGGAGACCTGCTGGTCCTCTTGGGATGGCAACGTGAAGTTAGGGGCGTAGGAACCTGCCGGAGCGAGGTCTGAAGCCAAAGCAACGCTTGGCATAATGGCAACCACGCAAGCAAAAGCTCCAGTAAACATCGCTCCAAGACCGCGGAAACGCAACATTGATACCTCCCG
>Ga0181520_10002138_pt1 | contig 37603 bp, 18 predicted proteins | sample PEATcosm2014_Bin_29_FD_132451 | JGI IMG/M metagenome (GOLD analysis project Ga0181520, IMG submission 132451) | Peatland microbial communities from MTU Mesocosm Facility, Houghton, MI, USA - PEATcosm2014_Bin02_30_metaG | ecosystem: Environmental > Terrestrial > Soil > Wetlands > Peat | place... | reverse complement strand
GATTCAACCAGACGATTGGGAAAGGCAACAGTGAGACGCCCACAAAAAGCAACGGGTTTTCGCGCTTTGAAATGCACCGTATTGAGAGTAGTAGTTCTGACGTTAGGCACAAGCATGGCGCTGGCGCAGAGCGTGCCGGTGGTCACTGGCGATGCTCGGGTCGATAAGCTGCTGAGCCAGATGACGCTTGAAGAAAAGCTCACGCTGATCCACGGCGCGCAGGAGGCTCCTGCGGTGTACCAGGGTCAGGCAGGCTACCTGGGCGGAATTCCGCGGCTGGGCATTCCGGGGATGCGCTTTGCCGATGGGCCGCCGGGCGTGCTTACGCGCCACCCGTCGCAGGCGGAGACGGCTACCATGGGCGTGGCCGCCACGTTCAACGTAAAGGATGCTGAAGATAACGGCGTAGTTATCGGTCGTGAAGGCCGCGCGCTGGGCATCGACGTCGCCCTGCAACCCTTCGTAAACATTGACCGCGACATCGAGTTCGCCCGCGGCTACAACACCTTCGGCGAAGATCCCTTCCTCACCAGTCTCATTGGCGCATCCGAGATCAAGGGTATCCAGTCGCAGCACGTTATGGCCCAGGTAAAGCATTTTGTCGCCTATGACACCGACGGCACTGACGTGCAGGTGGATGACCAGACACTGCACGAGGTCTATGTAGCGCCGTTCGATGCGGCCATCAAGGCTGGCGTCTCGTCCATCATGTGCTCCTACAACCGTGTCAACGGATTCTTTGCTTGCGACAACCAGTCCACGCTGACCAAAATTCTGCGCGATGAACTCGGCTTTAAAGGTTTTGTGACCTCGGATTGGGGCGCGGTCCACGCTTCAAGATTTATCAACTCCGGTCTGGACATGGAGATGATCGACGGGTCCGACGGGTTTGGTTTTTACGAGCCCGCGTTCTTCGGCGCGGAGCCCGCTTCTCCTCCTCCACCGGCAGAGCCAGGCGCGGATATGTTCGGAGGACACATTCCCGAGGAGCCCATGCCGAAGCGAGAAGTCGGCAGCGACTTTGGCCTGAAGCTGGACCCGAAAAGGATGCCCGAAGCCCTGAAGGACGGAACCGTGAACGAGGCCACCATCACTCGCGCCGCTGGACGCGTGCTCTATGAGATAGTCCGCTTCGGCTATCTCGATGGCGAGTCCAAGCACGATGTGACCGAGCAGTCGATCGAGGCCAACGCCAAAATCATCGAGAAGACCGGCGAAGACGCGGCGGTGCTCCTGAAGAATGAAGGCGGCGCGCTGCCCCTTAGGTCCACCGATCTCGATTCCGTCGTCCTCATCGGTCCCACAGCCGGCCAGGTGGATTCGATCGGCATCAACGGCGAGCGGTCCGTGGGGCTGCCCTGGCGCCAGGTCGGCCCACTCGAGGCCTTGAAGAAAATCTCGGGAAATCCCAACATCCGCTTTGCCGTAGATGACGACATGACGGGCATTACAGTACCAGCCGGCGCCCTGAGCCATGACGGCAAGCCGGGCTTGTTGCGCGGCGGTTCAGGCGCTCAGCAGACCGATGGCCAGCTCGACTTTACGGTGAAAAACGGCAACGCTCTGCCCCCCAACGCAACCCTGAACTGGACGGGCTCGCTGACTGTGCCTCATGACGGCACTTACTGGCTCTATCTTCAAGCATTGGGTACAGACGCCAACCTCTCCATCGACGGCAAGCGCCTGGCCGTTACGGGCACCTTCCAGGGAGATGTGCACGGCGATATTCTGCAAGCCAACCAGGACAACACCGTTCCTACTACAGACGGCCTGGATAATGTACGCCAAGCCATCGAGCTAACTGCCGGTGCACATCAGATCAAGATCCAGATCAGTCCCGACACCTCCAACGCGCCTGTGCAGGTCCGGCTCAACTGGTACACTCCCGAGCAGCGCAAGGCCGATCATGAGGCTGCCATCGCCGCCGCAAAGAACGCCAGGATAGCGGTAGTATTCGCCTGGGCGCGCATCAAACCGATTTTCGGATTGCCGGGCGAGCAGAACAAACTCATTGAGGAAGTGGCTGCGGTCAATCCCAACACCATCGTGGTGCTGAATACCAGTCAGCCCGTGGCGCTGCCCTGGATCGACAAGGTGAAGGCAGTTCTCGAAATGTGGTGGCCGGGCGATGAGGGTGGCTGGTCCACGGCTAATTTGCTTCTGGGCAAAACCAGTCCAGCAGGCCGTCTGCCCGTCACCTGGGCCAAGCGCCTGGAAGACTACGCCGCTACCGATCCCAGGTACCCCGAGCGCTCAAGCAAGGGCGTCGATGGCAAAACGACCTACAGCGAAGGCGTCAATGTAGGCTACCGCTGGTTCGACAAGGAAAAGATCGATCCGCTCTTCGCCTTTGGCTACGGGCTGAGCTACTCCACCTTCGAGTATTCGGGACTGAAAGTCGATGCGTCTCTCGATGGCGGCCTGGATGTCGCGGTCCGCATCCGGAACACAGGCAGCGTAGATTGCGACGAGGTTCCACAGGTCTATCTGGGCAGACCTGGCGAGATTCCCACTGGCGTGCAGTTCCCCGTGCACAGCCTGGTCGCATTCGACCGCATACACCTGTCCGCCGGAGAAACCAAAACGGTTATGCTGCATGTGCCGCTGCGGCAAATGCAATACTGGTCCACGGCGGGTAGCAGTTGGGTCAAGGCTAAAGGCAAGCGAACCGTCAGCGTAGGCGCCTCATCTCGCGACCTGCGCGTGGAGCAGAGCATCGACTAACGCATTTGTAGAAATGACTTGAACCGAAAGCACAACCGCTGTAGTCGCCGGGGTGGAAGTAAAATCCACATTCACAACCTTTGCGAGTTCACACTATTTCCGAGAATGCCGTAAACCAATTCGCTGCTCAGTCGGGGATCGCCCGAACGGCAACCAGCGATGAGGTTCCAGGCACAGAGTTCTCAACCGTGGTTGCGATCAATGCCTGAAAATAAGTCGGAATGGTTTTATGGTCGGGAGAGAGGCCGATCAGAGCCTTGTGGAGTTCTCGCATCTGTTCTGGATTCGTAAGGAATTCGATTGCAGCCTGAGAGCCTTGTGTATAAATGCCATATATCAAGAGGACTCGATTCTCCTTTTTCTCGTTCGGGAGCATAAGCACGAGAGCGTAGTCTCGGGTCAACTGGTTTGTCACTGGGTCGAATTCCGCCTTGTATTCGGGTTTCTCGCCCTGTTGCGGATTGCGGTTGAGGATGACACCGCTTTGCAAATGAAAGCCCTCGACGTTGAGAAAGACACGGCCGCTCCATGCCTGACTGCCTCCAAGCAGGATGGCGTTTTCTCCTTTTATCTCCTCGAAATTCACCAATCGCGATTGCTGCACATTACAGCTCTGGCCGGCGCGATAGAACATCCTGCACAAACGCACAACGCCTAAGGTCTCCCCTACGGACGTGAAGTCAGTTAGAGACGGAACAAACAGAAATCGCTTCAACTCGCGAAAATGGATGGTATCGCGAAACTCAGGGAGACTCGACTTGGGTATCTCGTGGCCGCCGGCGAGAGTCTGGGGGCTGTCCCCATCGTGTGCCGCGCGCAACAGCGGATGGTTTGGGATGACGATCACGGGGCCATTTGCCGGAGGGAGAAATGGACTCCAAAACCATTCAAGGTCGTCGGGCAAGGCCGTAACCGGTGGCGCTGGCTGGCGGTTCGGACGTCCGCGGGCGACGAGAAAAACTGCAAGCAGCAGGCACGTCGCCGCCAAAGCCACTGTGAGAGCGATGTGCAACCGCGCCCGGAATCGCGATCCTGGCGGAGTCTGCTCGACTGGAAGTTCCGCCTCTGTCACTTCTTCTGCGGCATTTCTGTCAAAGATGGGCACGTAGTGGCCGGCCGGCAGATCGATGCGGATGAGACTGTCTTTTCCGTCTTCCTCGTAGTATTGTTTCAGCGACCGGCGGATTTCGTGCGCCTGGACGCGCACAATAGGGTCTTCCTGGGCATTGAAACCTGATCCGCGACCGTAGACTTCGACGCCTATCAGGTACTCATTCAGGCTGTCGCCGTTGCCCAAAAATGCCTGTTCGGAGACGAACTCAAGAAAGCGGGTCTTTTTCGGGGCTCTGGCAAAGTGCTTGCTCTCCAGGACTCGTCGCAGTTCCTCACGTTTCTCGAAGAGCGAGATGGGGAGGGGCGAAGCGCTGTGCTGAGAGGTCAACGGAGGTTCCAATTCGAGAGCAAGAGCTTGAGAATGTGTCGGTGGCGGACTGTTAACGGCGTCCTACCCCGCCAAACGTAACACCGCCCGTCCGTCATGGTCAAGTCCAGCGGCCAGCACCATCCCCTTCTGCACTAACGGTAAACGCTCCCGTTAATCTCAGTTATCTCTCGACAGAGAAGATTGGCAAATTACCGTTAACAGATGCCAGCACCAGCCGGTCAGAGGCTCTGTTCGTGCGCCCTGCAACAGTTTCATGGTCACTGGCTTCTTCTGGAAGGCGAACAAAAGGCACCTATCCACCGGAAACTCCACAAACGAGGCCCGGGCAGCGGCCCAGTTTGTCCTAACGGCAGCAGGATACCCGGCATAACCGCATCTATAACCGCAATTACCTAGAAACGTGCTGTCAGGGCGAATACAAACAGAAGCTGGAAGCAGTCGGTGGCAGATTCAATTGAGATCGGACCGAGTCGATTGCCGGTCCTGGGAGATAGCGAGTGATGCGCCTCTGTAAGATGCTGCCGCTCAGTCTTGCGATCATGGTTCTTGGCCCACTACATGGCTTTGCGGCTGCATTGGATCCCGAGTTGGTGGTTACCAAGCAATTCGATAGTCCCATATTGACCGTGCGCTCCAGCGGCGCCGAAGGGAACAAGTACGGCTTTGAAGGCGGCAGGGTACTCAAGATCCAGAGCGCCTATCATTTATTCACTTCAGAAATGGTTGGCGACCCGCACTGGGTCAAGATGAGGCTGGCGCACTGGGTCAGCGCTGATCGCGTGCATTGGCAGAGAGTGAGCACTCTTCTTGAGTCCAGCGGCGACTTCACGGGGAAAGATCCGCGCGCCGCTCTGTGGTCGCCTATGCCGGTTTACAACGCGAAAGAAGGCCGGTGGAACCTGTTTTACGTCGCGTACCAAGCCGCTCCCGATACCTCGCATGAATGGCTGACCAACAACGAAGGACGGATTTGGCGCGCGGTTTCAAGGACACTCGGTCCAGATGGGATTGACGGTCCATACGAGGACGTTGGCATCATCCTGCAGCCCGGGAAAGACTCTGACTCGTGGGAGGGATTGCAGGGGACAGATTCCTTCTTTCCTTACAGCATCGGCAACACATGGTGCGCATTCTACGGCACGGCGCATACGGAGAACCTGCCGATTTCATCATGGCAGGTTGGCCTGGCTTCGGCGCCGGAACTAGCTGGGCCCTGGACGCGCAGCACGCAGTTGAATCCGTTGAAGGTGGAAACGCGGTTCATTGAGAATCCCATCGTTACCAGGCTGGCTGACGGCACTTACCTGGCTGTATATGACGTCGAGCAGGAAAACTCCATCGGCTATACGTTTTCGACCGACGGCATTCATTGGTCGGCCGGCCAACATCTCGTGGTGCAGAAGGGAGATGGAATATGGTCCAACGATGTCCGAACGCCGCTCGGCTTGATCGCTGAGGGAAAGGACTCCTTCTCGCTTTTCTACACCGCCAACGAAATGGTTACAGGCGCGCACGCCGATGGGTATGGTGTTACGTCGACCCCCGGAGCGGTTGGATTGGTCGAGGTCCAGTTGAAGCGGCCGGCACAGTAGCCGGATTCAGTTCGCGGCTGGATACGGCCTCTAAAGGAGTGTTTCATCGATGGCAGTAGCAATTCGCAATGTCTTTGGATCGATATCCCGGAGAACCTGCACGACGATTCTGTTCCATTTATTTGATTCCATTTCGCGTCTTTCGTTCGGCCGGCAAAGCCGGGTGGAAACGCAGAAGAGGCCGTATGAAGCATGAAGTCTGCTGTACAGAAAAGAAGATTCAGGCCAGGCGCATGAGAGCCACAGCTCCACAAACTCGCGGAAGGTGTGCTGTTCTCTGTGCATTCATGACAATTGCCTTCGTGGCAATTGCAGCCATCCCCAGTTTTGGACAGGCCACGACTGGTTCAATTTCGGGGCGCACCGTTGACCCTATCGGCAGTACAGTTCAGGGAGCGCAAGTCACCATCCGCGACGTTGACACAGGCATCGTCACCGCGGCGAGGACCGATAATGCAGGCGAGTTCATCCAGACGGCATTGCCGCCCGGTCACTACACCATCTCCGTCGAAGCTCCCGGTTTTGCTACCGCAACCGTCCCGGAATTTGAGCTCAACATTGATCAGAAGGCGCGCTTCAACATTTCGATGAAGGTAGGCGCTGTCACATCGAGCATCGTCGTCGCCGAATCAGCCCCCATCCTGCAACAACAGGGTGCCGAGACCGGCGAAGTGATCGGGACGCGCGAGATCACGGACCTGCCGCTCGAAGGCCGCGACTTCACAGGCCTGATGCGCCTGGCCCCAGGCGTAAACAACGGTGGAGGGGGCAATAACCTGAATCTCTCTGTCGACGGTCAGCGCGAGTTCTCAAATTCCGTCCAGATCAACGGCACAGAAGTGACGGGCAACCGCAACAACGACACCAACGTCATTCCCAGCCCCGACGCGCTGCAAGAATTCAAGATGGTCACCTCGACCTACGCGCCGGAGTTCGGCCGTGCTTCCGGCGGGGCGGTCTTGATCCAAACCAAGTCCGGGACCAACAACTACCATGGAAGCACCTATTTCTTCTATCGCCCAACCACCACCGCTGCAAACAATCCCTTTGCCGGGGCAGGCAGTTCACCGACCCTGCAGCAGAAGATCTACGGCGTCACCATCGGCGGGCCAATCAAGAAGGATAAGGCGTTTTTGTTCCTCGCATACGAAGGCAACCGGCTGCGGACCTCGTATAACTACCTCGATAACACGCCTCCAGTCAACCAGGTGGTTTACGACCCAGACGGCGACGTGGATCTGTCGGGATTGCTCGACCCTTACACCGGCCTTCAGGATCCAATCTATAACCCTTACTTCTTCAACGCGAACTACTACCCCGAACAGTTCCCAGGCAACATCATTCCTGCGAACATGGTGAGTCATGCGGGTAAACTCATGCTGCAAAATCTGTTTCCCACACCCGAAAACACTAACCTTGCGGCCTTCTTCACCAACTTTCCCGTGCAGCAGTCCTTTGTGGACAACAACAACGTTGCCAATCTGCGCGCGGACTACACATTCTCACAGAACAACCGCGTCTACCTCACCTACGACGTTGAACAGGGCGACACCGCAACCGGCGACCCCTACGCGGGCCACATCCCAATTCCTAACGGCGGCAGCGGAGACAGCGGCGACCTGACAAGCTTTGAAAACCATGTGATCTCCGTCAAATACGACCATGTCTTCTCGCCAACCCTGCTTGATGAACTCGGTGGCAGCTACTTTTTGTCCCCGCTCACGCAAAACAGCCCACTCCAAAACAGCACCCTTGCCACACAGTGGGGCATGCAGAACGTTATCGTTCCGGGATTTCCGTCCACTGACAACTTACCGCAGATTCAGTTCCAAAGCGGGCCGACAGTTGGAGGCTCGACATACAAGCCGCTCTCGTTTCGCGATAAGAATCTGAGTTTTGTCGACGCCCTGACCTGGACGCGCAGCCGGCATAACGTCAAGTTCGGCTATGAATACAGGCATCTTAATTCGCATCCTAACTTCTCGCTATTCCCCACTCCGTATGAGTACATCGGCGGCGCCGGAGATGCGCTCACCAGCGATCAAACCTACGAGAACTACAATCCCAACGCATACTATTACTCTGGCGGCAGCGAGATAGCCGACCTGCTGTTAGGCTTGCCCTACGTTGTTGATCAGGGCCTGCAACTCACCAACGCAAGCACGACCGCCAATGAACAGACCTTCTATCTGCAAGATTATTGGCAGATCACTCCTCGGCTGAACCTGACCTATGGAGTTCGCTACGAATACTTGCAGCCGTACGTGGAGGCCAACAACAATGCGGCAGATTTCGACACCAGTACCTTGCTGATCAATCTTGCGGGACGCGGGTCAAATTCGCAGTCGCTGGTCAACTCGAACAAGACCGACTTTATGCCTCGTGTTGGGTTCAGCTACCAATTGAAACCGGATTGGGTGATTCGCGGCGGCTTTGGCGTTTTCTATTCACCTGAGAACGATGCGCGCGAAGACATTCTCACCAAGAACTACCCGTTCTTTACCCAGCAGCAGTTCGTGAACTACTTCGACTCCGGCAGTTACCAATATGACCTTCCGTATTTGCTGGACACCGGCAGCCCACGCGCAACTTCAGTCACGATACCAAGCGGCGCCTCCACGATTAACCTGGCTAACGTGCCTGGCGGAAACTCGCAGACCGTCTATTCTGAGCCTGCAAACTTCCCCACCGCGTACTCCAGGAATTACAACCTGACCCTGGAAAAGCAGTTAGGCAATGCTACTTCGGTTGAGGTCGGCTATGTTGGGGCGAATACGCGCGATCTTTCCTACGAAGTTGGAAATTACAACGTCAACAGCAATCTTTCATCGGCAATCGGCAAAGTGCAGACGCTGCTGCCCGTCGGCATCAGCAACTACGACTCGCTGCAAGCCAAGCTGAATCGCAAATTTTCTCACGGCTATGGGATTCTGGCGTCGTACACCCTGGCCCACGGACGGGATAACGGGCCCGCGCCGTTCGACCTCGGGAAGGGCGGCAACTATCCGCAAAACCCACTCAATATTTCTTCCGAGTACGCGAACTCAGACACCGATGTCCGCCATCACTTTGTAGCCAGCCAGATTATCGAACTGCCTTTCGGACAGGGAAAACGGTTTCTCTCTCATGCGAATGGCTTGGAACAAGCAGTGATCGGAGGTTGGCAGTTGAACAGCATCACAACACTGCAAACCGGTAGGCCGTTCAATGTGGTCAGCAACGGCAACAACCCGAATTACCCAGGCTTGCGGCCAAATCTCGTAGGCAGCGCCTCTGTGGGACATAAGACGACTGCAGAATGGTTCAACACCGCGGCTTTCGTTGTACCGAAGGGGCAGGCCGCCTCGGCAAACGGCGGGACCCTTGTCGTGGGCAACGCTCCACGCAACTTCCTTTATGGCCCCGGCTACACCAATGAAGACATATCGCTCTTCAAGGTGCTCGCCTTGGCGCGAACAATGAAACTCCAGATTCGCATTGAGTCTTTTAACATGCTCAATACGGCCCATTACAATAACCCCGTCAGCAATATGGCCGTCGGTAAGCAGTTTGGCGAAATTACAGGCGGATACTCTCCGCGCGTAATGCAGTTCGCTGGACGCCTCACCTTCTAGGGCCTGAACTTTATCCCTATCGTGTCAAGAACTCACGGTAGGCGTTGTCGATGATTGAACACAGTGTGGCCGGCAAGCAGATCTCGGCCGGCCCCTGTGCGATGAAATTCACCACAGGTTCCGGGTTGAACCTGTCATTCGCTTATCATTGCCGGAGCGGTGGCCTTGGGTTGGTTACCGTCTCCGGCGGTTTGTTCTCTGATTCAATAGCACGTGTTGCCATTCTTGGAGCTTGCGTACATGATTCACTTCTTGCCCGCTGCCCGTCTGCGTAATCCGGAGGGGCTGTGTGGACCCAGGCGGCCTGTTTCTCTTGCCCTGGTTTTCTTCCTGTTTTCCATTACCCATGGTCTTGCCCAGGATGGTTCCCTCGCGCCATCGCACGCGTATTTCATCGATTGCTCGGCTGGCAATCCCGGCGATGGCTCCCTCGCTCATCCGTGGAACAGCCTTCCCCTGGCTCAGGCTCACACGTTTGTTGCCGGAGATCGGATTGCACTCAAGCGCGGTACAGTCTGCCGTGGCAGCTTTTCTCCGCAGGGCTCGGGCACAGCGGATCACACAATTCGCCTGACTGCTTATGGCCAAGGCCCGCGCCCGCGAATCAATTCAACATCTAAAGATCGCCAGGCACTGCTCCTTTTCGACCAGGAACATTGGCAGATTGACTCACTTGATCTTTCGGGCGGCAACACCTATGGCGTCTTTGTCACTGGAGACCAGGGAACGCTTCACCACATTTATCTGAAGAATCTCTTTGTCCACGATGTGCAGGGCGGTGCTCTGAAAAACAAGGACAACGGGTTGGTGGTGGTGGGTCCAAGCAGCGCCCATGCAGTCATCAGCGACGTCCTGGTGGATGGAGTGGCGGCTGCGCATACCAATCAATGGGCTGGCATTCTAGTCGGCGGCGGTCCATATAACTTTTCGCTGGATTTTCCGCTGAACAGCCACATCACGGTGCGTAACTCCAGCGTGCAGGATGTCTATGGCGACGGCATCGTTCTTTTTCGCGACTCCGATGGGTTGATCGAGAACAGCGTCGCATGGCAGACAGGGATGCAGCCCACGCAGAGTGTCGGCACGCCGAACGCTATCTGGACATGGACCTGCACCGATTGCACTGTGCAGGATAACGAGGCTTTCCTCACCGACAGCCCTGGCGTGGACGGCGGAGCTTACGACATTGACTGGGCGAATACGCACAACACCGTCGAGCGCAACTATGCTCACGACACTCAGGGCTACTGCATCGCTGTCTTTGCGGCCAATCATATAACCAGCGAGAGCGTTGTGCGCGACAACCTGTGCATCGACAACGATCTGAGTCCTCGGCTCGCGGCTCAGCAGGGTGCGATCACCCTGTTCACTTGGGATGGTGGTGTGATTCGCGGCCTGCTGATTGAGCACAACACAATCGTCTGGAATCCTACGTTTGCCGCGGCCCCGGCGATTGTGAATGACGCAACGATTGACGGCGCTCCGGCAGTTTTTGCCGGCAACCGAATTACGTCCTCTTCGCCGTTCTTCTATCGCAGCAACGCGCAATTTTCGCCTTCGCGGAACACCTATTTCTACGGCGGAATCGGCGACGCCATGTTTACGCTTGGCGACCGGCACAAAGTTTCTCTGGCTGCTCTTCAAGCTGCCGGCTTCGAGCAGGGTACAACGCTGAAACGGGGAACGGCGTCAACTCAAACTGAAATCACGCTGCGCCTTGAGGCAACGATTGATTTCACACTCGACGCCGATGGCCTTCTCGCGAACGCCCCACGCGCCCAGTTGATGGTATTACGCAGCCTGGCCGCGCAATACGGTCCCGCGGCATTGGCTGTGACTGTGCATCTTCACACCGCGGCAAACCCCTCTGCGCAAGCGCTCGTGGAGCAGGCCAATGCTCTCGTCGACCTGGACGCAGCTTCGATTCGATTCGATCGCGATGGTCAGCAATCTGGACTTATTCGCCTTCTCACTGCCGATGGCCGTCAGCTTGAGCAATGGCGCGGCTTTCAAAATGCGGCAGCCCTTGGTGGCGCTGTGCGGGCACGACTGGGCGCTCCACACTTCGCTGCCATGCAGTCGGCGTCACCCTCCGAAGGTAACCAATGATCAGTCAATGGATGGGATTGCGCGTTCTCGTCGAAAGACAGCGAAAGGAAAGAAACAGGATGGCGATGATGATAGGTGCGATGGGGCGGAAGCGATGGCGGTTGTTCGTCGGCTGCGGCGTTCTCGCACTGATTGCCAGCGCCACAGCGGCGTATGGCCAGCAGTTTGTCCTGAAGGACGGCGACACTGTCTTGTTTTATGGCGACAGCATCACGGCGCAGCGGCTCTACACAAAACAAGTCGAGGAGTTTGTGCTCACCCGCTATCCGTCGCTGCACATCCGCTTTGTGAATGCTGGCGTTCCTGGGGATACGGTGCAAGGCGGCTACGCGGGAACGATGGCGGAGCGCGTTCAACGCGATGTTGCGCCGTTTCAACCCGCCATGATTACCGTGATGCTGGGCATGAACGACGGCGGATGGGGGCAGGGATCTCCGCAGATCGATGCGGCCTTCCAAGCGGGATACCGCGCGTTGCTGGATGCGCTTCACAAAGCTGCTCCCGGCGCGGCCCTCACGCTGATCTGCCCCACGCCATATGACGAGATTACGCATGGCACAGAGTTTCCCGGCTACTCGCGTGTGATTGATAAGTTTGCGGGCGATATCTCCGCGATGGGCGCCGAGTTGCAAGCTCCGGGAGATAGGACGGTCCTGCTAGCGGATTTCCATCGTCCGCTGACAGACGCGTTGGAGCGTGCGAAGACGCAGTTTCCCGAGCTTGCACCGCTTATCGTTCCGGATCGCATTCACCCCGCGGAAACCGGCCACTGGATTATGGCTGCGTCGCTGATGTCCGCATGGCACGTGAATCCTGCGGTGAGCCGCCTGGAACTGAACGCGGCCAGCGCCGCAGTGATTCGCAAGGACCACACCACGGCGACGAATCTGAGAGAATCGGCGGACGGCATTGAGTGGACGCAGCTCGACGATGCGCTTCCGCTCCCGCTGGACCTTAACAATGCCATGACTCCCATGCTGCTTCAGGTATCGGACATCGCACAAAGCGATCAGATGATTTTGCGAATCGAATCTCTCAAAGCCGGGCAGTACGAACTCTCGATTGATGCCAAACCTGTCGCCAGCTTTTCGAGCGAGGAGTTGCAGCAGGGCATTAATCTTGCTCTGTACAAAACACCGATGCTCGATCAAGCACGCGGCATCGATTGGACTGAAGACCGGCGCGCCACTCTCGACAAGGCGCGATTTATCCTCAGCGCTGAAACAAAAGCAAGCTCAACTTCAGCCATTGCGGAGGCGACGCTGCAACAGGCTCAGGACGAAATGGCCACGGCAGCGCGCAAGGATATCGCCCCGAAGCCGCATCACTTCGAACTGCGGCGACAGTAGCAGCCGCACATTTGCCATCTATCGAGTAAGCAATGAATTGGAAAGGAAGCAACCATGCGGTCGTTTCGTAAACGTCTTCTGGACCTTCTGGCAATAGCATCTTTGGTGTGGGGCGCCTTGGCATGCGCTCAGCAAAGCGCTCCTGCCGCGGCCTCTGCATACCCGGATCTGGCCTTTCCCACCGTACTCTACGGCACGGCCTACTACCACGAATACATGCCTTACGAGCGGCTCGACAAGGATGTCGCCATGATGAAGGCGGCTGGCTTCAATGTAGTGCGGATGGGAGAATCCACATGGAGCTTGTGGGAGCCTGAGGACGGCCAATTCGAGTACGCCTGGATGGATCGCGTCGTCGATGCTATGGGCAAGGCCAGCATCAAGGTAATTCTCGGCACGCCTACCTATTCCATTCCTGCGTGGATGGCCCACCAACACCCCGAGATGCTTACTCAGCGTCTCAGTACCAATGCCCTTGGCGGCCCTTCCGTGCAGAGCACTTATGGCATGAGGCAGAACATGGACACCGACTCGCCGGCTTATCGCTTCTATGCCGAGCGACTCATCCGCCACATTGTTGCCCATTACAAAGACAACCCCACCGTGATCGGCTGGCAACTCGACAATGAAACTTCAAGCTACGCCGCCGTGAACCGAGACGTTTTCATCGGCTTCCAGCATTATCTTGAGAAAAAGTTTGTCACTCCCGAGGCGCTCAACAAGGCCTGGTTCCTGAACTACTGGGGTCAGGATATCCACACCTGGGAAGATCTGCCTACCCGCGATGGCGCCCAGAGCACTGGTTACAAGCTGGAGTGGACCCGCTGGAGCCAGATGCGCGTCACTGATTTCCTCCACTGGCAGGCCGCGCTGGTGCGCGAGTCGGCCTCGCCGCGCCAATTTGTCACCACTGATTACGCCGGCATGATGCACGGCGATGTGAACGAAGAGGCCATTACGGAATCCCTCGATATTCCGGCCGTTAATGTCTACCACGGAACAGAGGATCATTTCGACGGCGTCGCGCAATCCATTCAGGGGGACTTCACCCGCTCGCTGAAGCACTCGAACTTTCTTGTCACCGAGACCAATGCTCAAACCACTGGCTGGACTTCGTCTTTCCAGTTTCCTCCCTACGACGGCCAGTTGCGCGAGGACGTTTACACGTATCTCTCTTACGGCGCCGACATGGTGGAGTATTGGCATTGGGCTTCGGCCGCGGCTAACCAGGAGACTTATTGGAAAGGTGTTCTCTCACACGATCTCGAGCCGAACCGCGCCTATGCCGAGGTGAGCCGGACGGCTCATGAGCTGGAAAAGATCGGCCCCCACCTCGTCGGCCTGAAGATTCATAGCCAGGTTGCCATCCTGTGGAGCCGCGACTCGCTGAACGCCATCGGCTTCATGCCCTTCGCCACTTCCGGCGGGCAATGGGGCTTCGGCCCTCCTACCGCCGACTATTCCACGCTCGTCCAACAGATGCACAGGTCGCTCTACAATCTGAACATCAGCTCGGATTTCGTCTTTCCCACGACAGCCGATTTTTCCGCCTATAAGCTGCTCATCGTTCCCGCTCTCTATATCTCGGATGACGCGCTGTTGCAGCGCATTTCCGACTACGTGAAGAACGGCGGTCATGTGGTGATGACTTTCAAAAGCGGATTTGCCAATGAGAACTCCGCAGTTCGCTGGGAACGCGCGCCCGGCCCGCTTCGCGAAGCCGCCGGCTTCAGCTACCAGGAGTTTTCCAATCTTGAACAGCCGCTCCAGCTCAAAGGCGATCCCTTCCAAGTGGGCGATGGCAACAAGGTTCAATATTGGGCGGAGTTCCTCATGCCAGAGCACGCGAAAGCGATTGCCTGGTACGACCAACCTTTCCTGGGCCGCTGGCCGGCCATCACCGAAAACGAGTTCGGCGCCGGAACCCTCCTCTACGAGGGAACCTATCTCTCCGATAAGCTGCAAACTGCCGTGCTCAAAAGCGCACTCGAGAAGGCGGGCCTCACCGGCCCTGACCAGAAACTCCCGCCCGCAGTTCACGTCCAGCATGGCATCAACCGTCTGGGCAAACGCCTGCACTACTACTTCAATTACTCAGGCACGGAAGTGAAAATCAGCTACCCCTACGGCGCGGGAACCAATCTGCTCGACAGCAAGACAGTTGCCAACGCCGCAGAGCTTACGCTGGCGCCTTGGGATCTGGCAATCATCGAGGAAAGCGTAATGGACACACCGGCTCTTGCCCGGTGATTCCAGGCATAAGCTGCGGGAGAAAGGCCACGGAATCCCACTCCTCCGGCATTCAAGTTTGCCGGTCTCCGACAGTTTGGGCAGAACGGCCAGATCAGAAAGTTGAAAATCGTCCGCCTGGTTCCCGAGCACCAGCTCGAGATCACAGCCCCGGCGCAATAACTCCGTGCAGTCCAACGCAAGTTGCCGCCCAACACGCGCCAGCCTTTGGCTTGTCTCCTTTATCTCTGCCGCCCGCGCCCCTATTTTCAAACGGAGCGCATTTTGTGCAGAACCATATTGTTTTCTGTAAATTGCGCGCCGTCTAGGCGATTATCCCCAATCCGACTTTCGTCGGATTCGCGTTGTTTAATTAGAGGTCTATCATGCGGTACTGCAGGCTACAGCAAGCCCCGAGAAGCTCGAAATTTCGGCAACTCGTGTCTTGTTTTCAAGGAAGGCCAGGGAGGAAATACATGAAACAGCTCAGCCTCTTGCTGGGAACTATAACGGTGTTCGTATCGTTTATGATCTGCTGCAACCCGGGGGCGCGCGCACAGAGTAACGGCGCAACACTCACCGGCACGGTAACCGACCCGACCCATGCAGTCATTCCAAAGGCCACGGTGAACATCACCGACGAGGCATCGGGCATAGTACGCACCGCCACCAGCGATGGGGCCGGCTTCTTTTCGTTCGTCGGGGTGCGTGTCGGTATATACGACGTGAAAGTGTCGGCGCAGGGGTTTAATAGCCTGCTGCGCAAGGGCATTGCGGTCCACATCGACGATCAGATTGAACTGAAGGACATCACCCTGAGCGTGGCCGCAAACAATGTATCAATCACCATCACAGCCTCGCGCGAGGAGATAACCCCAACCACCTCCGGCGAAGTCAGTTACACCATCACCGACACGCAAATGCACAACATGAACATTGAAAGCCGGAGCGCGGTCGAGTTGCTGGGCCTGATTCCCGGCTCCGGCAACACCGGCAACTTTACTCAATCGAGTTACAACGGAAGCCAGGCCGGCTTCACCCAGAACGCCAGCACGTTTACCGTGAACGGCAACCGCTTTGACCAGGTGCAGATTGAAAGCGGAGGGTCCACGGTGACCGATCTGAATACCGCGGGCGCCGTGGCCGTGACGCCCAATGTGGACATGATCTCCGAACTGACCGTGCAGTCAGCGGCCTACTCTGCCGCAGAACCCAACGGACCGGTCGTGGTGTCGACCGAAACCAAGGCCGGCGGCCGCAGCTTCCACGGCGAGGGTTACTTGACGGCGCGCAACTACAATTTGAACGCCAGCGACTGGCAAGAAAAATCCATCGGTTTTCCCAAGCCGCAGAGCAGTCTCTACTATCCGGGCGTGAATATCGGGGGCCCGGTGCTGTGGCCCGGTGTGAGCCGCGACCACGTGAAACTCTTTTTCTTCGCGGCCACTGAAATCGCCCAGCAACACGTGGACCAGGGTGTGCGCAAGGCAGCTGTGCCTGCCGAATCCGGTTCGCCGGGTTACACCGGTGCGGGCATGGCGAACGGCGATTTCACCGATTCGGCCTATCTCAGCTCACTCTCGACTGCCGGCAACGACTACGCTTTCTGGCCGGTCGCCAGCCAACCCTGTAACGGCAGCTACTACACCGCAGCTTGCTACAGTCAATTGACTGCGACCTGGGGCCAAATCGCGAGTACCGCCATTGATCCGGGCGGAAAGATTCTGCTCAACGCTTTTCCCCTGCCCAACGTGAACCCCGTGAATCAGGGCGGATACAACCTGATCACCGACTTCGTCACCTCCGACCCCCGCAACCAGGAGGTGCTGCGCATGGATTACGCGATCAACAACGATGCGCACCTGTCAGTGCACTACAACCACGAGAACGAGAGCGTGCCCTGGCCTTACGGCCCCTACAACATCTGGAACCAGATTCCCTATCCCGCGCACCAGACCGGCAAAAACGCATCGAACTCTGTCGGCGGGAATCTGACAGAGGTGCTGAGCCCGACGGTGACCAACGAGATAAGCGCTACTTACACGCGCTTTACACTCGAACAGGCAGTCAGCAACCTCAGCGCCGTCTCCACCGCTGCGCTCAACTACCCCTACGCCGACCTTTTTGCCAACGGATCGGGTATCATTCCCAACGTGGAATTTGAAGGCGGCAACAACGTAATCGCCAACGATCAGTTGTACATCGGTGGAGGCGAAGTTCCGCCGTTCCTGATGGCCGAAAATACTTACACCGTTAACGACGCGATCACCAAGCTCCTCGGCAAGCATCTGCTCAAGGCCGGCTTCTATGCCGGGATTGGCCTCTTCAACAACCTCACGACGGGCAACGACAACGGCTCTGTTGCCACGGAAACCTACTGCGGAATCACCGGCAACGACTGGGCTGACCTTCTGATGGGGCACACCTGCGAGTGGTCGCAGAGTTCGAGCAACATCATGGCGAAGATGCGGGCCAACCGGTTTGACTTCTTCGGTCAGGACACATGGAAGGCAACCACAAAGCTCACGCTCAATTACGGTCTGCGCGTGGACCACATCGGCTGGTGGTACGACCGCGAGGGACGCATCGCCATCTTCAACCCGGCAGACTACGTTTCCACCTCTTCCTACACCGCATACTCCGGCATGGAGAGCAACGCGACGACCCCAAAGGTTCCCCGGTCTGGATCAAAACCGCTCGGCTTCCAATGGGCTCCTCAAGTAGGCTTCGCCTACGATCTTTTTGGCGGCGGCAAGACGGTCGTGCGCGGCGGTTTCGGAACCAATTACTATCTCGATCCCGGCACCAATGCCTACTCCGCCATCGAAGCTCCGCCTAATTTCGATGTCGTCACCCTTTACGCAACAGGCTCCGGGACGCCGCCGTACTACCCGCTCTCCGGCATCTCGGGTCTCGGCTCCGCTTACGAGGGCACGCTGCCTACCGTTTGGGGCACGGCATACCCCAGCGATCACCATCCGCCGGTCACTTACTCCTGGAACCTTGCCGTCTCAAATGAATTCCCATGGGGCAACAAAGTTCAAGCCAACTATGTGGGCAACTCCAGCCATAACCTGGTGGGCTACGGCATTCAAAATGCCGTTCCCGAGGGCAGCGAAACTGGCCCCTATTACGGCACCTATTACAACCAGCTCTATCGCCCCTACGCCAACTACGCCGAAATCTCCACCCACTTCCACAACCTGAATTCCAACTACAACGCGCTGCAACTCATGGTGACGCGGCAAAAGGGGTGGCTGAATTACTGGGGCAGCTACACGTTCAGCAAGACGCTCGCTTACAACGGCGAAGACTCCTTCGACATGAAGCGCTGGTATGGGCCCGCGCCCTTTGACCGCTCGCAGATGCTCAGTTTCTCTTACTACATCAAGCTGCCGGAATTTGCCAAACACCTGGGCAATGGCAAACTGGCGAGCGGCGCGCTCAACGGGTGGCAGATCTCTGGCATCTTCCAGGCGATGACCGGCGGTCCCATCAGCCTGCAATCGTATAACGGCAACGAGTACTCTGCCACCCGCAGCGTAATCAGCACCTATGGCACGGTGCCTATGACTGAGGGCGGCTTCGCCGATAACATCTCGCTGAACGGCGCTTATGCCGACGGCACTCCAGATGAGCAGGCTGTACCGCTGTTGTTGTGCGATCCGCGCAAGGGGCTGAAGAGCGGGCAGTATTTCAACGCAAGCTGCTTCGGCGCGCCGGGTCACCTCCAGAACGGAACCTATCGCTTGCCTTACATCCACGGGCCGGCTTTCATCAACGACTCAACAGGAATCTTCAAGAGCTTCGCCTTCCGCGAGGGCAGGCGTCTGGAACTCCGCGGCGAAGTGTTCAATCTCTTCAACCATCCCTGGAACGAGTTCATTGCCGACGATCAAAATATGTACATCGGCTATGAAAATATTCCGGGAGGAACGGGGACAAACTATCCTGCAGGAGGAACACTTCCAAGTACGACGAATGCGGGAGTCTCCGACAACAAAACCGGCCATCGCGAGATACAGCTCGCGGCAAAGTACTATTTTTAGGCCACTGGCCTTCCAGGTCTGCACCATCCCGGGCGACCCGGGTTCCGATTTTGGGATCCGGGACGCTTTACACTGATCGTTACCTCATGCGTAAAGTTCTCACCCAGATCTACGTTGTCCTCGTTGCTCTGCTCGTCGCGCATTCCGCTGGGGCGCAGGGCTACGCCATTGGCGCCGACGTCTCCTTTCTCGCCAAATGCGAGCAGGATGGCGTGGTCTTCAAAGAAAACGGCAAGCCGGTCGATGTGCTCGCCCTGTTGCGCGATCACCACTACAACTGGATACGGCTGCGCATCTTCCACGATCCCGCCGCGGCACCCGACAAGCTGCCCAACGATCTGCCCTACACGCTCGCCCTGGCTCGCCGCGCCAAAGCCATCGGATTCCACATTCTCCTCGACCTGCACTACTCCGACACTTGGGCCGACCCTGCCAAGCAAACCATGCCGGCAGCATGGGCCAGGCTCAAGCACAAGCAGCTTGTCGCGCAGGTCTTTGCCTACACCCGTGACACCATCGCGGCCTTCGCGCAGCAGGATACGATGCCGCAGATGGTCCAGGTGGGCAACGAAATCACCAGCGGCATGTTGTGGCCCGATGGCAAATTGCCCGACAACTGGGACAACTTCGCCGACCTGCTGAAAGCTGGCATCGCGGGCGTGGACGCGGGGCGCGGCGCTGCGCCCAAACCCCGCATCATGATTCACATTGAGCGCAGCGGCAACTACGACGCGGCCGTTTGGTTCTACGACAACCTCATCGCCCACCACGTTCCCTTCGACGTCATCGGGCTTTCTTACTATCCCTTCTGGCACGGAAACCTTGCGAATTTGCGCGGCAACCTGCACGATCTTGCCCTGCGCTACCGGCTTCCTATCATTTTGGTGGAGACCGCGCACAACTGGACGCCGGGCGGCATGACCGGCAAAAAGGCCGATTTCCCCGAAACTCCCGAGGGGCAACTGGCCTTTCTGCGCGCGGTCGATACGGCCGTTCGCGCCATTCCTAATGGACTCGGGCAGGGCGTCTTCTGGTGGGAGCCCGCAGCGGAGAACGACTTGCGCGGCCGCAGCTTCTTCGACAACGATGGCAACGTTCTACCTGTGATCGCCGCTTTCGACACGCCTTGAAGCCGCCTTACAAGATGATCTAAACTATCTTTCTATTTCTTCGCATTTACTGAAGCGAAGGCCGCAAACATTAGAGCGAGGCGTGGACTATCGACGCAAGAGGCCACGCGCTGGCCGATGCGAGCGGGCTCTTCATCGAGGTGCACAGTGGTCAAAGACCCTGAGTGATCCGTGAGGCTCGATGACCGCGGAAAATCCACCGCCTATGCCTTGACAGCGCGCGCAGGCTTGTATCCCAGCAGGCCGTAGTAGGCGACGTACATATAGCAGATGATCGGCAGGATGAATGCGTATTGAATCCCCACTTTGTCGGCCAGAGCGCCGAAAAGAAGCGGAATCACCGCTCCACCCACGTTGCCGATCGTAATCACGCCCGAGCCCTTGCTGGTCATTGGTCCCAGTTCGGCAATGCCCAGAACAAAGATTGTCGGATACATGATGGAGTTTGCCAAGCCGCAGAGGACCAGGCTCCAGATGGCGACGGGGCCGTGTGAAAGCATGGAAACCAAAAGCAGCGCCACGCCAAAGATGCCCAAACCTGTCAGCAACTTTTCGGCTTTGATCCAGGTCATCAGGAAGCTGCCAAGGAAGCGGCCTGCCATGATGCCCATGTAGTAAAGCAGAACCAGCAGTCCGGCTATTCTGACACTGCCGATACCTTGTTGCTGAAAGAATCGAATGGCAATGGCAGCGAGGGCGATTTCAACGCCGACGTAAAAGAAAATGCCAACCATTCCAAGTACGGTATGCGAGTAGCTCCAGATGCTGCGGCCCTGCGCGGCGTCGCCTTCGGCGGAAAGCTGTGGAGAACGGGCCGAGACGATGGCGGGCAGGTGCATGAACATTACTGCGAAGCCCAGCAGCAGAAGTGCGGCGGCGATCGCGATGTAAGGTCCTTCGAGCATATGAGCTTCGGCTGCGGCGGTGGAAGCCTTGCTGGAATCGGCCAAAATGAATGTGGCTGCAACCCAGGGAGCAATCGCCGACGCGCCTGAATTGAAGGCCTGTGCCAGGTTCAGACGTGCAGACGCAGTGCGTTCAGGTCCGAGAATCGAGACATACGGATTCGCTGATGTTTGCAGGGCGCAGACGCCGGTGGCCAGAACAAAGATCGCGGCCAGAGTCAGGGAGAAACTCACCTGATTCGCAGCCGGAACAAACAACAAAGCGCCCACGACCATGATGAACAGCGAGATCACCATAGTGCGCTTGTATCCAACCTTTTCAATCAGCTTGGCACTGGGAACGGAGAAGACCAGGTAAGCGAAGAACCACGCCGCCGTCGCCAGCATCGCCGGTCCATGAGTCAGCCGGAAAACCTCTTCCAATTTGGCCACGAGTTGGTTGTTGAGGCTGGTGAGGAATCCGAAGATGCCAAAGAGCATGGCGACTGTAATAAATGGAATTGTGTAATTGGGCGCGTTTGCCGCCAGTGATGTAGGTTGCGTTGCCATAAAAGATTTTTCCCCTGCTTTCTCTTGAAAAAACTGCCTGGTCTTCGCTGTTCTTTTCGGGCCTGTGTTCCTCTCCGCGAGTCATAACGAAGTTGTAAGGAGAGCCGTCTACGACAGCCGATGAGCGCCCCCTGAGGCGTGGCAGATGTGAATCTCAGGCGTAATGCCGATTCGAGCTGCATAGCGATTGCCCAACTCCGCGGCAAAAGCCTTTGCCTGACTCTGTTCCACTAGATTGATGGTGCAGCCGCCAAAGCCTCCGCCGGTGAGCCGCGCGCCAATGATTCCAGGCAACTGCTGCGCCAACTCGACCATTGCGTCAGCCTCCGCGCAACTGCCCTCAAAGTCCCGGCTGTAACTCTGGTGCGCCTCCGCCATCAGACGGCCCAGTTCTGCGAGGTCGTTGGCCGCCAACGCTTCCGCGGCAGCCTGAGTGCGCAGGTTTTCTGTAACCACGTGACGAGCGCGCTTGAGCGAGTTGGGCGTCATCTCGTGGCCCCATTTTTCCAGATCATCGACCGTCGCGTCGCGCAGGAAGCGAACTTCGGGCCGGTGGCGGGCGATGGTGGCGCAGGCCGCTTCCACCTCGGCGCGGCGCGTGGTGTAGTCGCCGCCGGCAACGGAATGTTTCACCATGGTATTGGCAATCACCAGCGCAACGTGAGCGGGAATCGGCGCCAGCATGAAGCTCAAATCGCGGCAATCGAGCAGCAGAGCGTGGTTCTCCTTGCCGTTGGCGGAGATGAACTGATCCATGATGCCGCAACTGGCGCCCACGAACTCGTTTTCGGCGCGTTGGCAAAGCCGCGCCAGCACAGGACCGGGATATGTGGCATCAATGATGGACAGGACGGCAAGCGCGGTCGCCACTTCAACAGCGGCTGAACTTGAGAGTCCTGACCCAAGCGGAACATCGCCCCACAGGCTCAGGCTGAAGCCCGGGATTTGATGACCTTCTCCGGCCAGGATCGAAACGACGCCGAGCGGGTAATCGCTCCAGTGCTTGCCGGCACCGGCGGGCAACGATGCTGCCTCAAAGGTCCGCTCCTCGCCATAGTTTTCCGAGTAGACGACGATTTTACCGTCAGAGCGTGGCGAGATGCCGGCCAGGGTCGCGAAGTCGATGGCCGCGGGCATCACAAAGCCCTCGGCATAATCGGTGTGCTCGCCGATCAGGTTGACGCGGCCGGGCGCGGCAAAAACGGCCGGCGCAGCCTGGGAGCGGGCTAAGTGCATAGAACGAAAAACGGCGGGATCATGCATGGCAGGTCACACTTTATTCGGGTTTGTGAACAGCAGTCATCGGCCAAAAGTCGGACTGGCCCTGAAAAACACAGGATAGTCTGATCAAGTTCTCGCCAGCGATTCTGCAGGAGTTGTGGCAAGCTCCAGAGCACAGTTTTCCGACAGGCCAACGGGATTGCCGCAATTGTATAAGAACAAGGTCCATAGGCGCTCCCGCCACCTTTAAAGCCAGGTTCTCCAACTCCTGATCTTCGTCAGAAGTGATCTTCCGGGCAGGCGCGCAACTGCCGCGCTGCGTCCTCGGGTGTAATGTCGCGCTGCGGCATGCCAAGCATTTCAAAACCCACCATGAATTTTCTGACTGTGGCAGAGCGCAACAGTGGAGGATAGAAGTGGGCGTGGAAGTGCCATTCGGGATAGTCTGTCGCGTCCACTGGACTCTGATGGAAGCCCATGGTGTAAGGAAAGCTCGTCTGAAAGAGATTGTCGAAACGCGTGGTCAGTCGCTTCAGGGCGTCGGCCAAGCCGTCCCGTTCGTCATCGCTAAGCTCTGGCAACGCTCCCAGATGCCGGCGAGAGAGCAGCATCACTTCGAAAGGCCAGGTCGCCCACCATGGGACGAGGGCCGTGAAATGTTCATTTTCAAAAATGATTCGCTCTCCAGCTGCACTCTCGGCGGTTATGTAATCGCAGAGCAAGCAGTGTCCCGTGCTGGCAAGATGTTCGCGCTGAGATTTGGTTTCGGTTGCCGGTTCGTCGGGCGCAAAGCCGGTGGCCCATATCTGGCAATGGGGATGCGGGTTGCTCGCGCCCATCATGGAACCGCGGTTCTCAAAAATCTGCACGTATTCAACCCAGTCCAGAGCCGCAAGGTCCGCGTATTCCTGCGTCCAAGAGTCCACTACGCGGCGAATCTGAGTGCGCGTCATCGTGGCAAGTGTCAGGCTGTGGTTGGGATGAAAGCAAAGCACCTTGCACAAGCCGCGAGCGGACCCGGCCACTAACAGCGGTGAAGCCGGCGGCTCGAGAACGGGCGAAGCATCGGGCAGCAGGGCAGCAAAATCATTGACGAAGGAAAACACTTCTTCATAAGCAGGGTTCGTGGCGCCGCCAGCGCGTTGATTGCCGGGGCACAGATAGCACAGGGGATCGTAAGCGACCTGAGAGGGCGCAGCCTTCTGGCCCACTTCTCCTTGCCACGGACGTTGAGTGCGATGGGGCGAAACCAGAACCCATGACTGCCGGAGGGGGTTCCACCGTCGATGCGGAAAATGACCGATCTCTTGCATACGTACTCCCAAAATAGCTTTCAGCTGTTGGGCGTTATCAGAGTGCCAATCGTTGCCGATAAGCTGCTGAGGGCCACTGGAAATTTACTGTTGGCTCCGAACCACTAACCAGCCTCTAATCGCGGATACTTGTGAGGATAGTTCTACCATAGACGCCGCAACAAGAAACCAGCGCCTGCAAGTTGTTCTAACCATGTATTGAAGCTCGCACGAAAACAAAATGTTATCAATCCTACTTTCGGCGGATACATGCCGATATTTAGGAAGGGTAGGATGTTTTCGATTCAGAAATCTTCATTTCAATAGACTTGGCAACGGCCGGTTGAAGGAGAAATGCGGAATTCTGAACGATCACGGCACGGTACGTTGGGCAAGAGATTGAAAGCGGCTTTCAAGGTATATAAAGGCAACTTTACAATCGCAGCTACTCACCCTTCGCATCGCCAGGAACTTGTTTTAGGAGGCAGTGTGATCTTCGTCAGTCAAAAGTATGTACGCGCACTCTTGCTCATCATTCTCGTTGGCCTCTTTGGCTCTGGGCTTCTCGCCTATGGACAAGGCACCAGCGCTAGCTTGACGGGTAACGTCACCGATCAATCCGGAGCAGCTGTGGCTGGGGCTCTCGTAACAGCCACAAACATCGACACAAATCTTACCCAGTCTGCCAAAACTGATAGCGCAGGAAACTACCTGCTCCGGCCCCTGCCGATTGGCAACTATACACTTGCCATCAATGCGACCGGATTTGATCGCTATCTGCAGAAGGGCATTGTTCTGACGGTAAGCCTGGCAGCTACGCAGGATGTACGCCTCAAGCTTGGCGTGGGCAAGTCGGAGACAATCACCGTCACGGCCGACGCAGAGCTGATCAACACCTCCTCTGCGGAACTGGGCACCACCGTTAACGAAGCCGCCATTGCGGAACTGCCGTTGAATGGTCGCGACCCCTCCAGTTTGGTGCTGCTGTCGCCCGGCACGGCCAACGTCCTCCAGCATGGTGGCGAGGGCATTCAGACCGGCTTCTCGATGCCAACCGAAACCGGCGCATCCTCAAGCGGCGGACGCCAGGGCAGCACGTTCTATATGCTCGACGGCGTCTCCAACATGGATAACTACAACGACCTGACCGCGCCCTTCCCGAACTCCGACGCGACCCAGGAGTTCAAGGTCATCTCCAACAACTTCAGCGCGCTTTACGGCTTCTCTCCGGGCGCGGTGGTCAGCATCGCCACCAAATCCGGCACCAATAAATTCCATGGCGGCGCCTTCTGGTTCGTGCGCAACAACGACCTGAATGCCACCGACTGGTTCAGCCACGAGGTCGATCCTTTGAAGCGCAACCAGTTCGGCGCTTACGCAGGCGGACCGATCATGAAGGATAAGCTCTTCTTCTTTGGCAACTACCAGGGCACGCGCCAGGTTACGGCAGCCACCAACCTGAAGACCAACACGCCTACCGCGGCTATGCTCGCCGGCGATTTCAGTGGCCTGGCTTCCACGCCTGGGGTCACAAACCTCAATGGCCCCTTCCATACCGTCGCCGGGGTAGCCAACCAATTGGATACAGCAGTCGCTTCGCTGAACGCCGCCGCAGTGGCCATCACCACCACCGGATTGCCGGGGCACACGGCCGGCGTCACCCAGGCTGCCAATGGCGAGATGTTCTACACCGAAGCTGCCGCCAAGAATGAATTCGACGAATACACGGCCAAACTCGACTACGATCTTTCTCCGTCGCAGCGCCTGTCTCTACGTTCCTATACCAATCGCATGACGGCGCCCTCGTCGGATACGCCAGGCGACATGCTGTCCGTCATCAACGACCAGAACTGGACGTACGGCCTTCAGGAGAGGATGTATTACTTCAATGATGTGTTGACGCATACCTGGACGATTAATCCCACCATGGTCAACACGTTTTCTGCCTTCTGGAACGAGCAGAGTGCGCACAATTCCGCCGCAGTGCTCGACAGCAACGATAAGGCCATGTGTCTCTCCCGCTATATCAACGTTACGGAACTGCCGGGACAGTGCTACATGGAGGGCTTTACCGTCACCGGCGACAGCAACAACATCCGGGGCGGGTGGACCGAGCCTTCTCAGGAGGTGCGCAACACCTTCGGCCTTACCGACACTCTGCAAAAGATCGCGGGCAAGCACACTCTGACCGCGGGCATCCAGTTGATGCACCAGTTTGCCGAGGAGTTCACGCAGTATCCGACGCATCCTGAAGTGACATTTACCGGAGCATACACCGGTAACGGAATGGTGGATTTCCTGCTGGGTTATATGCACGAGTTCAAGCAGGGAGCCGGTGAGATTGCAGATGTGTCCGGATGGCAGTTTGCGCCCTTCGTCCAGGATGACTGGAAGGTGGCTTCAAACCTGACTGTCAACCTCGGCGCGCGTTGGGATCCAAACTTCGCTCCTGCTTCGGCTGGTGGACGCGGCGCAGCATTTGTCGCCGGACAGCAAAGCCAGATATTCCCCAATGCGCCGACGGGCTTGATCTTTCCCGGAGACGATGGAATGAAGTCCACCCTGATGCCTGATTCGACCGGCTACTGGGAACCGCGCGTGGGCATGGCATGGCAGCCCAAGTTCCTGCCCAAAACCGTGATTCATGCCGGATTCGGCATCTTTACCGGACCGCTGCAGTACTCCACTTACAATCACGCCGCGGATATCGCGCCCTTCAGTCCCACCTTCGACTTCACAGGGAACGGCTGCACCACCGGTTGCTCGGCAGGGGCCGATGCTCCGATCACTGGATCGCTGAGTTTCAGTAATCCCTGGAGCAGCAACAACTCGCCGGTCCCGAGCAGCCCCTTTCCGCCCTTCGCTTCGGTCTCCTACGTTCCTGCGACCAACTCGACGTTTACCAGCACTGGCACGTCCCTGGAGCAATCGTTCTCCCGTGACTTCAAGCTGGGCATGACGCAGAGCTGGAACCTTTCGGTCGAGCAACAGATTAGCCCTGCAATGGTCGTTCGGTTGGCGTACGTGGGCAGCGCGTCGTATCACCAAAGCGTTGCCGTCGATCAGAATGCCGCGGTTCACGTCACCACCGGCACTTGCACGCCCGCCAGTCCCGATTACATTGCGGAAGCCGATGGCTGTTATGCGCGTCCCTACCCGGCCTTCAATCAGATTCTCCAGGACAAGAGCAACGGGACAGCGAACTACAACTCCCTGCAGGCCAGTTTTGACCGGCATATGTCGCACGGCCTGCAACTGCAATCCAGCTTCACCTATGCGAAAGCGATCGACTCCGCGAGTTCCAGCAATGTTTCCTTCGGCAATCCCCTCCTGGGAGATCCGTTCAACATGAAGTGGAATCGCGGTGTTTCGACGATGAACATGCCCTGGAACTGGGTTACCAACTTCATCTACCAGTCGCCTAGCCTGAAGGAAAAAGGCAAGCTGATTCAGGAGACGGTGGGAGGATGGGAATTGAGCAGCATCCTCACCTTCCAGACCGGCAATCCCTTCTCTGTGTTTGCCAGCGGCATTGATTGGGGCCAAGATGACTCCGGCTCCATGCAGTACCTGGATCGCGCCGATCGTGTTGCCGGAGCACCCCTCAATGTGGGCAAAGGCAACCATACGGATTGGGCTACAGCGGGCTACTTCAATACCGCAGCCTTCATCAATAATGCGCCGGGCACCTTCGGCGACAGCGCGAAGAATCTCATGTACGGACCGCGTGAATTTTACGCCGACGCCGCGATCATGAAGAGTTGGGTCCTGGTGGGCAATACCAGGCTGCAGTTCCGCTGGGAGGCATTCAACGCAACCAACCATCCAAGCTTCGGCAACCCCACTGGCGATTACGGCAATACGGTTGGCTGGGGCGACTACGGCAAAATCGGAAATGTCGGCAACGTTCCTCCGCGCGTGATGCAGGGCGCGTTGAAACTCACCTTCTAACCGAACAGGACGAGGCCCGGGCGATCTTCATCGTCCGGGCCTTTTTTCACGCCGCTCCGAATGGCCGATGCAAATCCCTTTTTTCCATTTGGATCGCGAGACGTAGGTTCTGATGCGCCTTTTTCTCCTCTGAGAGTTGTTTACGAAGACAGACTAAGGTGTGGCGCCCGGCGCGGTGAGCGAGAATATTAGAGGGCATATGTTATTTGTTAGAGCATGTTCGCGCAAAGGCCATCTTTTGAAAACTGCCCCGCACTCGGTCTGCTTGCCCTCTCGGGCACTCGACAATCTTCGCGCCGTCAGGCTGTTGTTGCGGGTGATTGTGCTCGCAGTCATCGGGCTGCTCGCAGCGGCAGGTCCACGCGCGCAGGCACAGCAACTGGCCTTTGAGAAACCTCCGGCGGGCAACGAGGAATGGAACTACACCATCCGTTCCTGGCAATCGCAGGATGGCTTGCCGGAAGAGACTGTGCAAGCTTTCGCGCAGACTCCGGACGGCTACCTTTGGGTGGGAACGAGCGGTGGTCTGCTTCGTTTTGATGGGGCGCGTTTCCGCCTCTTTGCCCATGAGAATACCCCGGCCTTCGGAGAGAATAGCGTCTTTTGCCTGCTCGCAGGCCACGATGGCCGCCTGTGGATCGGCACCGACGGCAGCGGTTTGATCGAGTGGCGGAACGGCGCCTTTCATACCTATCCCGTCGCCCAGGGCCAGACTGCCGATTTTGTACGATCGCTCGCCGAGGACCACAATGGCTTGTTGTGGGTTGCCACAGACGATGGCCTGTTTTGGGCCAGGAATGGCAGCCTTGAACGTGCCGACAGGCCGTTGGGCTTGCCTGTGTTCAACGTTCATGCCGTGATGGAAGACCGTTCCGGCCGCATCTGGGTGGGAGGCTCGCGGCTTTACTCGCTCAAGGACGGCAAGGCTCGCGAGTATTCGTTGCCAGGCAACGACAGCAAGAACAAGGTGAAATCGTTTCTGCAAACCTCCGACGGGATCATCTGGGTGGGGACGGTCGGCGGACTTTACCGGATGCTGCCGGGACAGGACCGCTTTGTGCCGATGCCTGAGGTTTCTGGAACCATCCGATCGCTGCGCGAGGCGCCCAATGGTGAGTTGTGGGCTGGCGCTATCGGTGCGGGAATCTTCAGGATTCGCGGCAATCGTGTCACCCGGTTGAAGGCTCCCTTGCCTCTGATCAGCAACACCGTGCTGTCCATTTTTGCCGATTCCGATCGCGATCTCTGGTTAGGAACTCAGGCGGGTATGATGCGCCTCAGCCGCTCGCCAGTGAGTGTTCTGGCCCTGTCCGAAGCTGCCGACTCAGATTTCGGAACGGTCACTTTGGATACCGACGGATCACTGTGGGCCGCTTCCAATCAGTTGGTACACGTGCAAGACGGTCATGCTGCACCGTTCAGATTCCCAGAGCTGGGTGACGTGCGAGTTCGCAATGTGCTGCGCAGCCGGGATGGGTCGCTTTGGGTTGGAACAGACGGCGGCGGCGTTTATCATCTTTCGGCTCACGGAACCGCGCATTTCACTACCCGCGAAGGCCTGGTAAATAATTTTGTGCGCGTCTTTCTCGAATCCAAAGACGGCTCTCTTTGGATTGGGACCGATAATGGCGTGAGTCGCCTCGATCAGGGAGGCATTCATAGCTTCACGGCGCAGAATGGGCTCGTTTATAACAGCATCCGTTCGCTTCAGGAAGACCGGGATGGAACCATCTGGATCGGCACCGAGCATGGGTTGAGCGAATTCAGAAATGGAGACTTCAATCACGACGCGATGACGGCGGCGCTGAGTGACGAAAAGATATGGGCACTCCATCAGGATGTGGATGGTGGAATCTGGATCGGCACCCGCGCTCATGGACTTTATCGCTATCGCGATGGCCGGCTATCCCACTTCACTACGGCGAACGGGCTGGCCAGCGATAGCATCTACTCCATCCTCGAAGATAAGCAGGGTCATTTTTGGGTAAGTGGTCCCTCGGGAGTGATGCTTCTGAACCGCTCCGAACTGGACGCTCAGGCCATCGACCCGCAGCAGCTTCTTTCATTGCGCACATTTCGCGCCGATGAGGGCGGCAAACCCACGCAGTTTTATGGGGGGACACAACCGGCGGGCGCCATTACCGGAAGCGGCGAAGCGTGGTTTCCCACCAGTCAGGGGCTGTGGAGCATCCGCCCGGATGAGTTGGAGCATCCGTTCTTCTCCAACTTGAATATAGACACCATTTCAGTTGATGGCCGCCCTGCGTCGTTGACAGGAAACCTGAGCCTGGAAGCAGGCAGCAGCCGCCTGGAGATTGGTTATGAGCCGGTGTTGCTGCGCTCGCAGGAAGAACTTCGCTTCCGCTATAAACTCGACGGATATGACCATGCCTGGACCTACGCGAGCGCGCAGCAGCGGCTGGCAACCTACACCAATCTTCCGGCCGGCAACTACACTTTTCTTGTGGAAGCCTGGGAGACGGATGATCCATCTCATGAGGCCCGCACCTCAATTCGGTTTATCAAGAGACCCTATTTTTACCGAACGCCGTGGTTTGTGGCTATCTGTGTGCTGTTCGTGGCGATGTTGTCTGTCTTTGCGTATCAAGTCCGCGTGAAGCAGATTCACGACCGCTTCAAGGCAGTGCTGGCGGAACGGACGAGGCTGGCGCGTGAGATGCACGACACGCTCATCCAGGGCTGCGTCAGCATATCCGCGCTGCTTGAGGCGGCCTCAAGCACGGAGGTCGAAGACAACGAGTCAAGGTCACATTTGATTGATTATGCTGCCACGCAAATTCGCGCGACCGTGGACGAGGCGCGGCAAGCTGTGTGGAATCTGCGCGGTGAGGAGCACGCACTCGCCGATTTGGAAATCGCGCTCCAACGCATGTCAGAGCGAATTGGACGGGAACATGGGGTGGAGATGGTCTATCGCCTGCTCGGGAAGCCATTTGCAGTCGCACTGCCTGCTACGCATGAACTCATGATGGTGGCTCGGGAAGCGGTCTTTAACGCGATCTTGCACGGCCACGCGCAAAAAATTGAAACGGAGCTCTCCTATGCCGACGAGTCTCTTTCGCTCACGGTCAAGGACGACGGGCAGGGATTCGATGCCGAGAAAGCTTTCTCTGAAGAGCACTTCGGTCTGAGTGGGATGCAGGAAAGAGTTCACCAGTTCAATGGAAAACTCGAAATTGAGAGCGCCCCTCTGAAGGGAACCTCTGTACGGCTAAGGATTCCTCGCACTGCCATCGCAATATGATGCACGGAAATTCAGGCGTCCCGGCGCCGCGGAGCTGAGCATGATGTCTTCCACGCCCTATAATCCGCATATGCCGCCGATCCGCATTCTTGTCGTCGATGATCACCCGATTATGCGGGTTGGGATTGCGGCGCTCATTGCATCCAGCAAGGAGATGGAGGCGGTAGCCCAGGCCGGCAGCGGAGAAGAGGCGATCGCGCTGCACGCACTTCATCTTCCGGACATTACCCTCATGGACTTGCGACTGCCCGGCATCAGCGGTGTTGAGACCATTCGCCGCATTCGCAGCGAGTCCCCCAGGGCCCGGTTTATCGTGCTTACCACTTATGCGGGCGACGAAGATATTTTCCAGGCGATGGAAGCGGGAGCTGCCGGTTACCTGGTTAAGGGCATGCCTCAGGAAATGCTGGTCAATGCGGTGAAACGAGTGCACGCAGGTGGCCGGTATCTGCCTCCGACAATGTCTCAGGCGCTGGCCTCACGGATGCCTGACTCAAGCCTCAGTCACCGCGAACGCGAGGTACTGGGGCTGATGGCAAAGGGCAACTCCAATCGGGAGATTGCAAGTAACCTGGGCATAACCGAGGCTACGGTTAAGTGCCACGTAAGCGTCATCCTCGGGCGCCTGAACGCGAGCGACCGTACACAGGCAGTAGTGATAGCACTTCAACGAGGGTTGATCCATTTATAGCGCGACGGCCACGCGCTGACTAACGCATCATTTTGACAAGTCAACCTCGTACTCGGGAAGAGCTTCAACTGAATCCAGAGCTCCGGCCTGGCCATCCTTGTCGAATCCAGGCGCCTTGCCTGGCTCAAAGAAGATAGGGGACTGCTTGCTCAACGGCAAAACCTGAAGCAAAAACGTGGTCGAGGTTGGATCAGGCAGAAACCGTTTCAATCCGATTTGCCACTCATTCCCGTTATAAAAATTGTCAGTGAGTAGCCGGCTGCCTTTGAGTAAGCGCGCCTCATCGCCCCGATAATGCACTCCAAGGCAGAGATCACTGAGTCCTTTGAGCGCGCCCTGAGGAACTACAATTTTCCATTCGCCTGCCTGACCAAAGCTGGAGTCATCTGGCGCCATGATCACCGTTTCGTTTCGCCACGACAGCTTCGGGCCGAAAACCGGCAACGGCGCCTTGCCCATTGCCCGCGTCTGCTCCAGCTGGAGAGTGACCTTTCGCTCAGGTTCACGAAGATTCAGTAGTTGGAAGAGCCCAGTCCGCTTGCCTGCTCCGGCCTCGGTCGATGCATTAGAGGCTGCGAATTTGCCGATCGGGAACAACGCAACGTCAAAGAGCGGTTTACCTATCTGCCGAAGGACAATATGCGATCCGTCGCTATAAATCTGGGACTTGGCCAACACAAGTTGGTCGCTTCCCTTGAAATTCACGTGCCACAGATCTTCTGCCTACTCCGCAATGAGAAGAACAATGTGCGTAAGGCCGCTGTTTCCGCGAATCGTAATCACGGTGCTCAAGCCTGGCTTTACGTCTCTAAGAGTCAGCGTGCCGTTATTTTCTGAAATCGTACAGTTCTCTGCTTGAACCGCCGAACGGTTTGTCGCCGGAAATGCAAACTCCGCGGCAATACCCTGAATTGATTTGAAAAAGACATACGTATCGCCGGCGGACTTAATCTTCAAAATGGGCTGAGCAGTCGCATAGCGCATTGTGACGCCATCGAGATCCAGGTTCACAGGCCAATAGAAGTAAGCGTTGGCGGGAATGGTAATCGGCGTGTATGGAACGAGTAGCGTCTCGCCTGGAAGGCGAATTTCAAACTGCGTGCCAGGCCGCGAGGGAAGCTCCAGTTCCCGGACGTAATTGTTCACAAACAGAAAGCCGCTCTGTCCGTCAATACGCGCCGATGCCCGCAAAACCGATGTATCGGCCGGCCCGGTGGGACGCGGCATTGGTTCGATTACGCGCGCCGGAGCCAACTGCGCGCCGAAGTCCTGGAGAAAATAGTTATCCAGCTTCAGCTCCCGCAAAGTCGCATTCATCTGGCCAAACTCGCCTAGTGGCGCCTGAAAATCGTAGCCTTTCTCGGGAACATCGGTTGGATAACCGGTGCGCTGCGACTCCTGAAGCGTGGTCAAATTTCCGTCTGGATTCTCTCCGCCATGAAACATGTAATACCCGAGGAGATTGACCCCTGAACCAATCATCACGGGAATCATCGCCGGAATGTCATTTGCCGTCAATGCCGGCCTGCGATGGTAAGTATCCTCGATGCCACCCCCAACCTCTGCAGTCAGGAACGGTACCTTGGTGCGCAATTCGGCGTCAGGCTGTCGACCGGTTGCAAACTTATCGCCAATCGCGCCCATGTTAGCATCCACCCGGCTGGCAAAACGGAAGGAGTAAACCTCAGCTGGCGGAAGAGCCTTTGTGCTCGAATCCCAGGGTGCGCCGGGGTAGCCGCCGTAGACTGGCAGGAACAGACTCTCTGGTACCGCTGCATTGTCCCAACCTGTTACCGTATACAGCGGAACGTCGAGGCCGCTGTCGAGCGCCATTTGTTTGAGCGCAGCCAGATGTTGCCGCCCCTGCCCCGGGCCATTGAGCGCATATTCGTTTTCAATCTGAATACCGACCACGGGGCCGCCGTCCTTCCATAGCAGCCCACGAAGCTGTTGACCAATCTGCGCATAGAGCTGTTTCACTTCGGCAAGATAAACAGGGTCATTGGAACGCACCGCGCTCTTCTTGAGCACCCAGTCAGGCAGTCCGCCATTGCGAACCTCGCCGTGGTCCCATGGGCCGATGCGCGGATAAAGTAACATTCCGTGCTTGGCGCACAGTTCGGCAAATCTCCTCAAATCTCTCTGGCCACTCCAATCGAATTGGCCTTCAATCTCCTCGTGATGAATCCAGAAAACATAGGTCGAGATCACCTCAACGCCGCTGGCCTTCATTTTGAGAATCTCTTCTTCCCAATATGCCTCTGGATAGCGCGTGAAGTGAAATTCGCCCATTACCGGGACCCAGGGTTTGCCGTCCCGCATTAGATACTGGCTATTGACTGTGATTGTGCTTCCGTCAGGCGCATGATTGGTGCCAAGCTGCGTGGGAACAGGCATAGGCGCGTCATTGGGAGTCGTTGCGTCAAAGACCAGGCGATTGACAGGAGGCTGCGCGCACAAACTGGAAGCAAAGACAGGCAGAAATAAAAACATCGCAAGAGAACGCATAACTCGCATACCTTTCAAAACAAACATGTCCAATCTTCTGAACTTTGCTTTCCATCCTGCACGCTCGTAATGTGGTGGAAACCAGCGAGCGCCTCTGGAACCATCGATTCGAATCTTACGCCCCGAGAGACGCAACTTAAATCCGACTAAAGTCGGATTGGCATCATTCGCTTTGGACGCAGTGAACGCATGGGGGCTACAAAGTGAGAGAGATACGCCAGGTAAAGCACAAGTGGCTCGCTTTGCCCATAGCCTCATTGCTCGATTGGACTGGACCACAGCGGAAAAACTGGCAGGGGCCGATGCTCGGAAATCCCAGAGATTTCACTAACGTCGATCGAGGTCCATCGTGAACAAGTTTCCAGTGCCGACTCGCGGCCTGACCAGCGGAAGATCTTCAGGCGTCAAACCGCCGAAGAAGTAGTCCGCCGGTTCTCCTGAGTGAAAATCTGCGCTGCTGGCGACCACCTTCACTTGGCCGCCAGGCACAGAAATTTTAAGAATAGGCTGGTTCTCCGCCAGGAAAGCATGGACCAAAATAGCCTTGCTGTCGCTGCTCCAATTCGGATCAGAGGCACTTGTCGACGCCAACTCACTCCAGCGCTGATTGGCGACATCGAATAGCATAACCTTGTTCTGTGCCAGAGTTAAAGCCGCAATCCATTTGCCATCGGGGGACCAGCGAGGGCTGAAGAAGCCTTCCGAGTGCGGCACGGTTGTCCTCGTCTGGCTTTGCAGATTGAATAGTTCGATCGCGCGCGGTCCATTTTCTTTTCCCATGGAATCCGGCTCTCGCCCAAAAATGATCTCTTTCCCATCGGCAGACCAGCTTGGGTCTGCATCATTGCGGTCGTCCTTCATCAGTAGCTCCGGCCTGCCTCCGTCCGCACTCACGATGTAGATCTGCCACGTCGCACCGGAACGCCGGGCCATGATGGCCAGCTTGCTGCCGTCGGGCGACCATTGTGCTGAGAAAACTTCAAGATCGTTAGGAGTGAGTTGAATTTTGTCGGAACCATCCGCAGATCGTGCCCGCCACAATCTTGACGAATAATCTTCCCAGGCTACCCACTGGCGGTCGTGGGAGTAGGTTACACGGTTGGCGTCGGAAAGGAAGGAGCGCACCGGCCGAAAACCAAGTTGCTCGCCGTCATATCGCAGCAGCCCGGAAGGCTGGTCTGAGCCGTAGAAATAAACCCGCTCTCCTGACCGCGCAGCGATGGGAGAGAAAAAGCTAAGAGGTCCGTTCGTCAGTTGAGTCAAAGATGACCCGATGCCGCTACTCTTCAACTCCCAAAGATTGATGCTCGAGTTTACGCTTACCTGGAAGACGTAGCCCTTGCCGTCCGCTGTCCAGTTTCCGCAGCAATCAAGCACCTGACTTATCCGGTTTTTGAGCAGAGGCCGCGGCGTCTTGCTGCCGCGCTTCAGTTCCCATAAGGAGCCGGTATGCGTTAAAGGATCCATGACCGTGAAGCGGAGCGTCTCGCCGTCGGGAGACCACCGGAGCCAGAATGCCCTTCCTCCCAACTTGGCAATTGAGGTGACCGTCCCGCCATCCAGCCGGATCTGATTCAGCTCATTTCCGCTGGCGAAAAGAATGCTTGCGCCATCCGGCATCCAGGTCGCGTCCTGCGCTAAAACGTTCCCCACTCGCAGTGCGCCTCCGCCAGCGGTAGGAACAATCCAGAGCGGCTGTTCGGATTGGGAAGACAGTTGGCTGCGCAGCAGCAGGTGTGATCCATCCCTTGAGATGTCGGCCACCCTGGCGGAGGTAAGCTCGGTCGGAATAGTGAGGGGCTGAACCGCGCCGGTGCTGACATCGATTGCCGCAAGTTGAGGTTTGCCGACGATCATAACCGGAGCGAAAACGCGCTGACCATCCGTGACCAGCGTCAACAGATTTTCCATACTGGGTGGTCCGGCGGAAACTGGGCTGTCGTGGGTCAACTGCTCTACGCGCAATGGCGGCAAAACATCCGGACGTACCCTCAGCCAAATCATCACCACTAAGCACAGCAGGAACGCCAAAACGAGGCCGGATACTGCGAACCGGCGCCTGCTCCAATCATGCCGTTTTTGGACCGCGTCCTTCGTAGCCGGCGGGTTTTCCCCTGCATCCGGATCACGCATCGGGGTCGAGACGCCCGAAGATGGAACCGGCGGCGAAACCTGTGCCGTGAGCGGAAAGAAAGGCTTTGGGGAGATCTCCAGGGTCTTGCTCTCTTCATCCGATTCATCGACGGGAACCGGAGGAAATGCAACGGAGGTTACCGTCACCGGAGCTATGAATCGGTATCCGCGCTTTGCAAGAGTCTCCACGAATCTAGGATTTTCGGCAGAGTCAGAGAGAGCCTCGCGTACCTTCTTGATTGCGACTGCGAGGGCGCGCTCAAAGTCGACAGTCGTATCAGGGCCCCAGACCTGGAACTCCAATTCGCTGTGGGTCACTACTTGGCCGGGCTTAGTCAGCAGAGCAGCCAGCACTTTAAAGGGCTGATCCTGCAGTTTCACCCTGTGGCCGGATTTCCAGATCTCTCCGCTCTGGAGATCTACTTCAAACAGACCAAAAGTGACCCGTCCTAGTCTTTCCAGATTCTCCACTCCCTGCCACCCAACATCATTCTTGCGACAACCAAAGGTTAACACACCCCTCAACGCGCGGACGGATTTCAGGTTCGGTGTAGTTGCTTGTGTAAGTGGCTGATGTAACTATGGTTACCGGTTAATGACGAATAAATATGGATTAATGCCGAGTGAAGGCGGAATTGATGAGGCGTCCATTGCGCACTGCAATGCAGAACACCGATTGTTATCAGCGCCTCAAAAATCCAGAACCGCGATGGGGGTTATTTGGAGTCAGGATGCCCCAAGGCCCAACGCGGGAACCATTTGGAAGGGCGAGACACAGATCAAGATAGGTAACGCAAACTTAAGGAGAACAGCGACATGACCCAAGCTTCAAGAAGAGACGCGCTTTT